>ENA-OQNC01000041-OQNC01000041.1-human-gut-metagenome-genome-assembly--contig:-NODE-41-length-19594-cov-3.663636_pt1 | contig 19594 bp, 10 predicted proteins | sample MGYA00242626_ERZ504874 | MGnify/ENA primary metagenome ERZ504874 (study PRJEB26092, sample SAMD00036411) | human gut metagenome | host: Homo sapiens | study: EMG produced TPA metagenomics assembly of...
ATTCACAAATACATATCGTTATGTGGTATTAAAGCAGGTAATGTTCTTGATTCTATTCTTAATTATTTTAGTGTGCATGATTAAAATAGATTTAGAATACTTAAAACAAGAAGTGCGTATAGTCTTTGCGTTTGTAATATACTTTGCCATAAAAATAGGTTTATTTTTTATTGACAGATTATGTGGAGTGCAAAAAGAAAAGATGCAGTATCATGGCATGAAAGCAGTTTATGATGAAAAGGGATAAACATTATGGATCACATTTGGACGATAGAAAACTGGGAACAGAACATTGATTTTATGGAAGAAGGTCATCGGACGGGCTTCAGGCTTCGGTTTGATAGTGGGATAGATCCGGAGGTACGAAGGGCATGTAAAGAGTTTGCGGCATTTTTGAGAAAAGAATATTTCTTTCCTCTCAGAGTTGTTGCCTACATAAAAAATAAAAAGAAAATACGGGCAATGGACGGGGATCTGGTATATGGGACATTCTGGAGTATGGAAGATGATTATACAGTGGAACCGTATATCCGGGTTGCGGCAGGAGACTATTTAGATTTATGTGACAAATGGGGAAAGGACAGTGCATTGACGGCAATCTTGCTTACAATAGGGCATGAACTGACACATTATTTTCAGTGGATCAACGCATTGGAATTAACCCCGATCGGGATGGAGCGTCAGGCAACAAAATATGCAAGATATGTGTTAGACGATTATGCAGAAACAAGGGAGCATCCTTGAGTGAGGATCGAATAGAAAAAAAGGAAAAAGAAAAATGAGTGGCAGAGTAGAACATTCTTTGAAAAGAATGCCGTCTATTCTGTCTTTTTTAATTGAAGGTGGTGAAGGATATGAAGCAAATGGTGACGAGCTTGTTTGGAATGTTTGGGAGTGCAGTTGCCCTTTTATTTGGCGGATGGGATATCGCACTGCAGACATTGGTTCTTTTTATGGGAATCGACTGGATCACAGGCGGGATTCTTCTGCCGGTGATTTTTAAGAAAAGTCCGAAGTCAGAAAATGGCAGACTGGAGAGTCGTGCGGGCTGGAAAGGGCTGTGCCGAAAAGGAATGACACTGTTGTTTGTTTTGATCGCAGTCCGTCTGGACCTTTTGATGGGGACAAATTATCTGAGGGATGCCGTGTGCATTGCGTTTATCGCAAATGAAGCATTGTCTATTCTGGAAAATGCCGGGCTTATGGGGATGCCCATTCCAGAAGTACTCAGACAGGCAATTGACATTTTAAATGGAAAAGCAGAGAAATATACAGAAAGCAGGGGAGAACGATGAAGAAAGAGGAATTTATTCAGAAAATCGCAGGATATGTAAAGAAATATGCGGCTGCATATGAAATCAAAGTATGCAGTCCCATCATTGCACAGGCAATTTTGGAGTCCGGCTGGGGAGAATCCAGGCTGGCGAAAGACTATCACAATTATTTTGGGTTGAAATGTGGGACGAAATGGCAGGGGAAGTCCGTCAATCTGGCAACCTGGGAGGAATACGAAGCCGGAACGGCAACCGTGATTTCCGATTATTTCCGGGTATTTGACAATATGGAAGAGGGGGTGAAAGGATATTTTGAACTGCTTCAGCTTCCACGTTATCAAAATCTGAAGGGAATCACAGAACCCAGACGATATCTGGAAACCATTTGGGCAGATGGGTATGCGACTAGTTCTGTCTATGTGCAGAAAAATATGGAACTGATTGAGCAGTATCAGTTAATGAAGTATGATGAAAATGCATCGGGAAGAAGCGCTCAGGATGTATTGAACGTGATGCGTTCGTGGATTGGCTACAGTGAAGCAAACGGGAAGTTCCGGCAGATTATTGATCTGTATAATTCGCATCAGCCACTGGCGAGGGGATATGCCGTACAGTATACCGATGAGTGGTGTGATACCGCAGTTTCTGCAGCAGCGATTCAGGCAGACTGTGTGGACTTGATCGGAACAGAATGCGGATGTGAAAAGCATATTGAGATTTTCAAAGAAAAGGGAATCTGGATCGAAGATGGAACCATAGTGCCACTGCCCGGAGATATCATTTTGTATAACTGGGATTTCCAGGTACAGCCAAATGACGGGTATTCCGATCATATCGGGTATGTAGAGTCTGTTTCAGGCCAAATGATCACAGTGATGGAAGGGAATTATAATGAGGCAGTGGCAAGACGAAAAATTCCGGCAGGTTGGGGGCAGATTCGCGGATATGCAAGACCAAAGTATGCAGAGGGCGTGACAGGGCAGCCGTCCAAAAGTATTGAGGAAGTTGCCGGGGAAGTGATACAAGGAAAATATGCAAACGGTAAAGAACGAAGAAAGAAGCTGTGTGATATGGGATACGATCCGGATGCTGTTCAAAGGGAAGTAAACAGACAGTTGAGTCAAAATGAGGCTCCGGCGGAATATTATGTTGTGCAGGAAAATGATACTTTATCAGAGATTGCAAAGCGTTTTGCAACAACTTATCTGGAACTGGCAGCATGGAATGGAATTGCAGATCCGAACATGATCTACGGTGGACAGAAAATCAGGATTCGATGAAGAAATATTGGCAGAAATGATTAGAAAAATTAACCGTAAAAATTTGATGTAGAAAAACGTAATATAGTAAAAAAATAGAACAAAAATAAATGAGCGAAATCTATTGTGATAGTAAAGAAAGTACAATTTCTGGTAAATATATTCCATATTAAAGGAGGGAACAGTATAGTACTCTAGAATTCAAGCGGGAAAATCCCAGACATGTAAGGAACCAGAAAAAATAAAGCATTTTCTGGTTTTACTTTCATGTGGAAGAAAAGGAGGAAAATGAGGATGAAAACCAGAAAAGAAGGGAGCAAAGCCAGATTACTCGGACTGTCATGCATGGCGCTTGTGCTGACGGCATTTGGGGTAACAGGAGTCCGTGCAGATGCGGCAGATGCAAAAAAAGCACCGCCACTGGTCAATCTGGCAGAGGAAAAGGATGTCAAAGTCACAGTCGGGGAAAATATGGATCTGAAAAATGCGGATTTATTAACCGACGGTGACAAATATTATCTGCAGCATGATGCTACAGGTAATAAAGAGGGAAACAACTGGGAGAATTATCAGGAACAGGGAACAGAAGTCACCAGCACTGCAGAAGGAAAAAACGGGGTGTGGGTACAGGTGGATCTGGGTGCATCCTATCCGTTGGAAGTCATCAACCTGAAACGACAGGTATATGATGGACAGGCGACAATCGGAAATGGAAATCCGAGTGGTCAGGGAAAACGTCTGAAAGGAACCAAGATTTCTTAATAAAAATACTGCCATTGTGATTGGAAACGAAGAGGATTTATCGGACGGTCAGATCGTTTATTATGAAGGAAATCCGACACTTCCGGATGGAGTGAAACAGCCGGAGAATGTTTCAAAGCCATACGAAGAAGCGATGGGTGGACAGTGGTTCTATATGGATTATGCAAACAAGAATGGACTTGGGGCCACAGAGCTTGGAACAACAAAAGAGGCACGTTATATCAGAGTGTATACAGAGAATCCAAAAGGTGCCGCAGTAAAATTCATGGAACTGGGTATTTATGGATATGAAAATGAGCAGGATGTGCAGTCACAGGATGGTCCAAGACGTGTGATCGATAACGAACATCCGATGATGATCGCAACAGCGTATTCCAACGATGTCTATGAGATAGGACAGGAAGAAGGACCAGAATTACAGGGATCTAACACAGTAGACGGAAGATGGAATGCTATTCCGGATGATCTGAAAGAGAATAACGTTTTGCTGTTACATACAAACAACCTCAGACAGTTTGCTCCGGATCATATCGGACAGGCTTATCTGCAGGCATTCCATGAACATGGGCTGCAGATTGCCTATGAACAGGGAGCGCCGATTATGCTTCTTGGATTGACAGCAGCTGCAACACCGGAAAATGGAGGAACACAGTACAATATTACAGCGGATATGGATTACGGCTGGTTGGATCTGATGTACCGTATGTATCCGAATATGCAGGGTGTGTTCAATACAGAGAACTTCTGGGCAGGTATTCATCCTCCATGCGAAGGAAGCGCTAAGATGCTGGAGATTGCTGACCGATTCGGTGGATTCTTTGTATGGTCAGATCAGGATCACGGTTCTACAGTGACGAATATTGTCAGCAATGCAAATATGAAAAAGGCACTGGAAAAACACGGAGATGCATTCTACTTGATTTATAAGAACACAAGTTCAAATCAACCGGATGATTTGAAAACAAGCAGTTTCTTCCAGGGAAGCTGGCTGGCAGGATATACCGGAGGCTGGGGAATGCTTTCCGATACCTGGGCATGGGACAAGCAGTTCTCAAAACTCTGGCAAGGAGCTGGAAGCTATAACAACTGGCAGAGACTTTGTGGAGAACCGGAAGCATTGCTTGGAATGCAAATGATGAGCACCTATCTGGGCGGTGGTGTGATCTACACGTTTGAGTTCCCGGAAATCGTATATGGAACAAGCAACACGAACAGTCCGGCAAATACACATGTCCTGACAGAACTGTTCCGTTACATTGTCAATCATCCGGCACCGTCCAAAAAAGAGATCATGGAAGAGACCAAAGCGGTTCTCTATGGAAATGTAAGTTCTGATTTTTACAGTGGTTTATCCGGAAAACCGACAGGATTCCAGATTTATGAAACAGGACGTTATGGCATTATTCCGGTTATTCCGGCATGGGGAACCAGAGCGGAAGTAACAAAAAAACTGATTCAGGAAGCAGACAAACTGGGCGTAACCCCTCCGAATGTACTGGATGTCAAAGACAAGAATCTGTCCGGACAGGCAAAACAAAAGTATTTCAAAGATCTGTATCCAATCGAATATGTAGGAAATGCATTTGCTGACAAATGGGAGGGCACATGGTATCTCTACAACAATAAAGTTAATACAAATGAAAAGCAGCATGCAATTTTACCTCTGGAAGGGGAAGAAGAAAGCGCAACGTCTGAAAGTAGAGATGGAGCCTCACGAATTTATGATCATGAATGAATCTGGAGACGGAACAGCGATGGATATCACGCTGAATAACTACAGGGTAAATAAAGATGAGATTATTTTTGATAATAAATTCGGCTTAACGTGGACAGGTGATTTTTCACCGGGACAGACTACAATTAATGGAAAATTATCAGTATATAAATATATGGATGAGTACAATGTGGTAAATGCGCCGGAAGGAAAATTGTCTCCGGAAGATAATGAGCTGCGTACCACTACATTTGAACTGACAAAACTGGCGAAGGAACCAAAAGTGCAGGTTGTAAAGGGACAGCAGCCGGACACAGACGGACAGCCGCAGTACACAGAACCAAAAGTAGAATTTAACGAAGAAACAGGAAAAGCAGTTATCACGATCCAGACAAACGGCTGGGTGGATCTTTCCATTACAGGTCTGGAGTTTGTATATGATGAGAATGCACAGAAAATAGAAGATGAGCCGATCAAATCTGAGAGAACCAATCTGGCAAGAGGCAAAAATGTGAGCTTTTCAGAAGATGCAAGTGAAGCTTCCAGAAGAGACGATGCTGTAGATGGAAATAAGACGAATCCTGATAACTACTCAGATCCTGGCAGAAATAACGGAGGTGCACAATGGCTGCAGGTAGATCTTGGTGGGTTACATCATGTTGAGGAAGTGAACCTGTATCGGTATTGGAATGGAACGCGTAAATATCATGATACCGTCGTACTTCTGTCACCGGACAGTTCCTTTGATCCTACTAAAACGTTGGTGCTTTGGAACGGAAATCGGGATGCAGACAGAGAGTGGCCGGCATCTTTAAGTGGAACACAAGGAGAGACACACAAACTTACCAAAAGGACGAAAAAGAAGAATACATCGAGAACAAAAGATAGGAAAAAACATAGAAAGTGTATGGTGAAGGTGTATCTTGGTTAGATACGGACACAAAAACACCATTGCCGAAAGATGGAGAACATTTTGATGCGGGATACATCCGCGTATATATGAACGGAAGTACAGAAGGAAATACAAACCACGTTGTAGAACTGGAAGTAATGGGCGAAACAGGGGATGTGGTGATCAAAGATGAAGAAGCACCAACTGTGCCGGGCAATCTGAGAGTCGTATCTCCGAAGGCATCGGAAGCAGAAATTCGTTTCCTTCCGTCAGTAGATAATACAGGAGTCGAAAAATACAAAGTAAGCTGGAGTAAAGGCGGAGAACAGGTTGGTTTCCGTGAAGTTACACAGACTGCGCTGATCTTAGATCCGTTGGAGGCTGGCAGCGAGTATACTGTTCAGGTAAAAGCTGTGGACAGATATGACAATGAATCTGAAGCGGCAGAAGTATCCTTTACAGCAATGGATATTCAGGTAAGCGCAGATGTTGCTTCCGGACAATATGATTCTGCACAGCAGGTGACATTGACAGCAGGTGAAGGAGCAGAGTATTTATTATACTCTGGACGGCAGTCAGCCTATTTGAAGAAAAATAAAGTAAGTTTCTGAGTCCGACTAAAAATATGAAGGACCGATTACAGTCGAGAAAAATACAATTCTGCGGGCAGCAGCAAGAAAAGATGGGGTAGAGTATGGAACAGGTTCCTGGTATTACCTGATCGGAGCGCAGAGTCAGGACAACTGGGAAACACCGAAAGCTCCAAGCGACGTGAGAATTGACAGCAAATCTTCGTCTTCTGCAAATATCAGCTGGGCTGCGGAAGAACCGGGATGTACATACCGTGTGTATGCAAATGGTAAGATGGTATGGGAAGGAAAAGAAATGAATCAGACGATTCAGGAGCTGACCCCGCTTACTACATATCAGGTTTATGTAACTGCAGTAAATGAGAGAGGAATTGAATCTCTCCGTTCAGAAACAGTAGAATTCGTCACTATGGCACAGTAGATAGTAGGAGGGAAAAAGATGAAAATAAAGAAATTAACTGCGTACCTGCTGATGTCCGGAATGATTTTAGGAACGATGAGCAGCGATTTGTATACGATCAAAGCACAGGCTGTAGAAACAATAGAAGAAACAGAGGATAAGACACCGGAAAATGAGACACCTCAGATACCGGAAACTCCTGAACAGCCGGAGACAGAACCAGAGAATGAAGAAGTGACGGAAGCAGCACCGGTGGGAGAAATTGAACTTTCTGCAGAACAGTTTCCGGATCAGGTGATACTGACATTTGCAGGAACCTGTGACAAAGATGGAAATGGAAGCCTGTCGGAAGCAGAGTGCATGGAAGTGGAAGAACTGGCAATGCCGAATGCAGGAATTACCGATTTAAAAGGTGTGGAGAATTTCCGAAATTTGCAGCGCGTGGATGTCAGCCAAAATGCGATTGGGGATTTTACACCGGTAAAAGATCTGTCATCTCTGCAGATTTTGAAAGTAAACGGAAATCCGGCTTCCGTGCTGGATGTGACAGGATGCAGCAGTCTGAAAAAGCTGTATGCTCAAAATAGTACATTTTCAGAGCTTCATGTGACAGGACTTGGAAGTCTGGAAGAAGTACGGATTGAAAATAATCATCTTACAGATCTGGATCTGACAGGCCTGACTTCACTGCGTGCATTAAGCTGTTATGGAAATCAGCTGCATACACTGGATGCAAGACCGGCAGCGGCTCTTGAAGTGCTTCAGGCAGACAGTAATGGAATGGAAAGCCTTCTCGTAGAAGGACTTGGAAATTTAAAAACACTTCATTGTCAGAATAACAACCTGCAGCAGATCTCACTCTCAGGTCTGGGAGCATTGGAGGAATTTAACGCAGCAAATAACAGTCTGACAGAACTGATCGTGGATGAAGCAACTGCATTAAAAACGGTTCTTGCAGGAAATAATCAGTTATCCGGAGAGTTCCGTTTCGGAACAGCAAAACAGGTCAGTGTGGAAAACAACCAGATCACAAATCTGATCGGGGCAGAAGAAAATATTGCATACTTAAATTTTAACAACAACCAGCTTACCAGTCTTAAGATGGACAGTGCTGCGCCGGAAAGTGTTTATGGAAACGGAAATAACCTGTCACTGCTGCAGTTTGGAGATGTTTCAAACCTGAAAACATTGTATTGTGCAGAGAATCATCTGGCATGGACAGAGTCAGGAAAGGCTCTGGATTTACAGTTATCTCCGCAGACGATCGAGTTAAAACGGAAATATGACGGTGAAAAGTACTGGACAGATTTAAATGAGGTACTGACACCTCAACAGCTGCAGAGAACGGAAGTTCTGATGGGAGAAAACAGTCAGATTGCTTCATTTGACAAAGAGAGCGGAAAAGTATTCTATACAGGACCGGCTTCTGCACTGGAATATTATTTCACAGCAGGTGATGTCGGAGAAGACGAAGGAAATGCACGGATGCTGGTGCAGGCAAAACTGACAGAAGAAACGCACGTTCCGGGTGCACAGGAAATCTTAAACGACATCCTGGCAAACAATAAGATTCCATCAGAAGTGAAAGCAGGAACAGAAAGACTGGTTCTGCCGGAAGTTCCGGAAGGAAGTAAGATCGAGATCGTGGCAGTGAATCCGGAAGGAATCATCGGACTGGATGGAAAGGTAACAACACCGGAAAACGATACGGATGTGATCGTGACCATTCAGGTAACGGATACAAACGAAGCAACAGCCAAAGCTGATGTGAAGGTTCTGGTAAGAGGAGAAAAAGCAGATCCGGACGACGATAACAACGGAAATGATAACAACGGCGGAAATGACAACAACAGTGGAAACAATAACAATGGCGGAAGCAATAACGGCGGAAATAACAATACAGGAAACAATGGTGGAAGCAGCAACGGCGGAAGTCATAACAATGGAAGTACATCCGGTTCACACTCTCAGAGTGTGCAGACAGGAGACAATGCCAATGTGATCATGTGGGCAGTACTTCTGGTGGCAGCAGTAGCAGCTGTTGGCGCAGTAGTGATTATCAGAAGAAAGAAAAAATAATCAAAACAGAATCGGAAACAAGATATACGGATTCCTCATATATGGGGATTCGTATATCTTACTTTTCAGAGGAAATTTAAAACGGTATAAGTTGAGAAAAGGAGCATTATGATTAAAAAAGAATCAGACAATTCCTTGCAGGTATTTGCACTATACTGGTGTTACCAATAGGACCGGTATGTGAAGTTTTTGCGAAAGAAGAGAAACAGGAGAATTCGGTATCGACGGAGTCGATTAGTCAATCACTAAAATTATGGTATACGTCACCGGCAAATATCAATACACAGGAAACTAATGGTGGAGAGTGGATGCAACAGTCATTACCTTTGGGAAATGGAAATCTGGGTAATCTGATTTTTGGGGGAATTTCGAAAGAGCGAATACATTTTAATGAAAAGACGCTCTGGACAGGAGGTCCTTCTCCGAGTCGTCCGGGGTATCAGTTTGGGAATAAGGCAACAGCATATACGGATGAAGAAATTGAAAATTACAGTAAAACTTTTAGATGATAAATCAACAAAAGTATTTAATGATGATCAAAGTCTCGGTGGATATGGTATGGGAGCACAGATCAAATTTCCGGGAGAAAATAATCTGAACAAAGGAAGTTATCAGGATTTTGGAGATATTTGGCTTGATTTTTCTAAAATGGGACTTCAAGACCAGAATGTAAAAAATTATCGGAGAGAGCTGGATCTTCAAACTGGGGTTGCATCAACAGAGTTTTCTTATGAAGATGTGAATTATAAAAGGGAACACTTTGTAAGTAATCCAGATCAGATCATGGTTACAAAGCTTTCAGCATCAGAAAGTGGAAAGCTTGATTTGAGTGTAAAAATGGAGCTTAATAACAATGGATTAGAAGGGAAAACTACATTTGATCCGGAAAATCAAACCTGTACAATTGAAGGAAAAGTTAAAGATAATGATTTAAAATTTTACACAACAATGAAACTTGTCCTCGAAGGGGGAGATCTAGAGGTAGATGAGAAAAATCAGGTCTATCAGATTGAGGATGCAAACCAGGTCATGATTGTAATGGCGGCAGAGACGGATTATAAAAATGATTATCCAACTTACCGTGATAAAGAGAAAAATCTGAAAAAAATGGTAGATGACCGTGTCAATAGCAATGCCAAAAAATCATACCAGAAATTGAAAGAAAAGCATATTGCAGATCATCAGAAATTGTTTGATCGAGTGAGCTTAGATTTAGGTGAACAGCGCACTAACATTCCGACAAATCAGCTTGTAGATGAATATCGAAATGGAACTTACTCTCATTATCTGGAAGTGCTTGCATTCCAATATGGACGCTATCTGACGATTGCGGGGTCCAGAGGAACACTTCCAAGTAATTTAGTTGGTTTATGGACAGTAGGGGATTCTGCCTGGACCGGGGATTATCACTTTAATGTCAATGTGCAGATGAACTACTGGCCGGTTTACACAACAAATCTGGCAGAATGTGGAGTTACCTTTGTTGATTATATGGATAAGCTAAGAGAGCCGGGGCGTTTGACAGCAGAGAGAGTTCATGGAATTGAAGGGGCAGTGGAAAATCATACTGGTTTTACAGTGCATACAGAAAATAATCCATTTGGGATGACAGCACCGACAAATGCACAGGAATATGGATGGAATCCAACAGGAGCAGCGTGGGCAATTCAAAACCTTTGGTGGCATTATGAATTCACTCAAAATGAAGATTACTTAAAAAATACTATCTACCCGATTATGAAGGAAGCTGCACAATTTTGGGATTCTTATCTTTGGACATCCGAGTATCAGAAAATCAATGATGAAAGTTCGCCATATAATGGACAGGATAGATTAGTGGTAGCGCCAAGTTTTTCTGAGGAACAAGGACCAACGGCGATTGGTACGACTTATGATCAGTCACTTGTCTGGGAATTATATAAAGAATGTATTCAGGCAGGTAAAATTGTTGGGGAAGATGAAGCATTATTAAAATCTTGGGAAGAAAATATGCAGAAGTTGGATCCGATTGAGATTAACGAGACAAACGGTATCAAAGAATGGTATGAGGAGACTCGTGTTGGGCAAAAGAATGGTCATAATCGTTCATATGCAAAAGCGGGAAATCTGCCGGAAATTGAAGTGCCAAACAGTGGATGGGGTATTGGGCATCCGGGAGAACAAAGGCATTCTTCTCATCTTGTTGGATTGTTCCCGGGGACATTGATCAATAAAGAAAATAAAGAGTATATGGATGCAGCAATTCAATCGCTGACAGAGCGTGGGGAGTATTCAACTGGCTGGTCAAAAGCAAACAAAATCAATCTTTGGGCCAGAACAGAAAATGGAGAAAAAGCATACAAGCTTTTAAACAATCTGATCGGCGGAAATTCTTCAGGGTTGCAGTATAATTTGTTTGATTCTCATGGCTCCGGTGGTGGAGAAACTATGAAGAATGGGAATCCTGTATGGCAGATTGATGGAAACTTTGGGTTGACATCTGGTGTTGCAGAGATGTTGGTACAGTCTCAGTCTGGCTATACGCAGTTTCTTCCGGCAATTCCAAATGCATGGGAAGAAGGAAATATCCAGGGATTGAAAGCACGTGGTAATTTTACCATTGGAGAAAAATGGGCAAACGGAGTAGCCGAGACATTTACAGTACGTTATGATGGTGAAAACGAAAGCAATACATTTACAGGTTCTTATAAAAATATTACATCTGCAAAAGTATATGAAGATGGAAAAGAGATTTCTGTAAAGAAAGATGAAGAAAAAGGACGTATTTCTTTTAAGGCAGTTTCAGGCAGAACATATACCATTGATATGTTTGAAACAAATATGGATGAATTAAAAGAACAGGCAACAGCATTTTTGAAACAGATTCATCCAGATCTTGTTAAAGTAAAAGAAGAATTGGGGACAGCAATCGAACAGTCTTCCAAAGAACTGGGAAGCGTTTTGACAAAAGCAAAACAGATGGAACGATTGTATCGCATTTATCTGGAAGAAGCAGAAAAGGTTTATTATCTTACGGATAAGGAAGGCTTGACATATGTTCGGATTGATCAAATCTATACGCAATTAAGAATGTTGCGCAGGACGCTGCTGGAAAATACAGGAGACCTTGAGTATTATAAAAATGAAGAAAATCAGTTTTCAGCAATTGTCAATCAACTGAACAAACAGATGGAAAACAGAGAGGTTACATTTAGTAAAGATTCTGGAATTATTGATGCAGCCAATCTTACACTGACTTTGAGTAAAAGCGAACGGGCATCGGATTATGACATTCGTTATACAATAGATGGCAGTATTCCAAGGAAGAGTTCTTCGCTTTATGAGCAGCCACTGCAGTTGAGCAAGGAAACGGATTCTGTTGTCAGGGCGGCATTGTTTTATAGAGGACAGAGAGTAAGTCCTATATATACGAAGACATATGTGACACAGGCAAGTCCAATTCAAAATGTAGAGGTATCCCATGCAGATGTTTGGGGAGAAACCTATACAAAAGAAAAAATGATTGACGGAAATTCTACAACAAGATGGGCATCTAAGAACGTAGATTCTTCTAAGCCGATGGAAATTACATTGACATTTGAAGAAAAAGAGGTACTTGCTCAGTTGGTGTTTGATTTATTTGTATCAAACAATAATGGAATCGGATCATTTGAAATCCAAGCGCTGACAGATGGAGAATACCAGACAGTGTATGAGGGTGTTAAAATGGGAGATATAGGGGATAAAGTAGGGGATATGGATGGTTCCAGTGCAGGATATCATGCATATTGTCTGGCAAAATTCCCGGAAGTTTTAACCAATTCTTTAAAAATTGTATTGAAAGAAGGATTTGTAGGAGAACCTTCATTGTATGAAGTGACAGCATTGTCGGGAAATGAAAAAACAGATAATGTAGGTGATGCATCAGAGTTAGAACGTATGCTTGAACTGGCTGAGGCAGCAGACAGGACATCGCAGGAATATGAAACTGCTCCACAGGAACTGAAGGGAGCATTTGAAGAAAGTATTTTAGACGGAAAAGAAGTAAGAACTGCCACACAGGATGTCATGGATTCCAGAACGGAATTTCTTCTGAACAGATATAATCGACTTGGATTTGGAGAAACGGATAAAACGATATTGGAAGAACTCATCGCTAAGGGTGAAGAAGCACTGAGTGGTGAATACACAAATGAATCTCTCTATCAGCTAAAAAAAAGTGCTGAAAGAAGCAAAAGAAATGATGGAAGATAAAAATGTAAAACAACCTGCAGTCGATAAAATGGTACAAAATCTGAAAAATGCATTGAATAATTTGGAACAGGGAGGATTTGAAGAGATACAGATTCCTTCCACAGATTTACAGGGAAGTGGGAAATGGATCCAGGCAGGAAACTTTAAAGCAACGGAAGATGAGAACGCAGGAACATTGACTGGTAAGTTTAAGGGACATTCTATTCGTGTTGCGACGGTAAAAGGAAATGATCATGGAGTTATACGAATTACAATTCTGGATTCATCTGACAGACAGATTTATCAAAAGGAAATTGATACTTACGCGCCAGAACGAGAAGAAAGTGCAGAACTTATGAATGAAGAATTTGAAGAGGGAACTTATACAATTCAGTTTGAGCGTGTTGGAAAAAGTTCACAGGCGCAGGAAAAAAGAGGATGGGTTGAAGTTGGAGCGCTTACAGTTCGTAAGGAAAAGAAAGAATCAGTAGACAGGAGTAAATTGCAAAGAGAAATTCAGATTTGTGAAAAATTAAATTCTGAAGATTATACAAAGGAAAGCTGGGAGAAGCTCCAGGCAGTCCTTGAAAGTGCAACAGTGCTTTTGAAAAAGGCAGATGAAGAAACGTGTACTTCTGAGATGAACGATAAGGCGGTAGAAGTAAAGACAGCGAGAGAAAATCTTCAAAATGTTACGGTAGATACCGATGCATTGAAAGAACTGCTTCAAATAGCAAAAGAAATTTCAGAGGATGGATACACAAAAGAGAGTTTTAAAGCATTGCAGGAAGGTATTCAGGAAGCCGAAAAATTGTTGAATGGTACTTGCACACAGGAAACAGTAGATAACATGATAGCTGTTTTGAAACAGCGCATTCAGGGCTTGCGTGCAGATAAGACAGAACTTCAGAAAAAATATGATGAAATTAGAGATATGACACAAGGACAGGTGACAGATACATCCTGGAAAGAATTTATAGAACTTAAAGAACAGGCAAAAGTTACTTTGGATAACGAGAATGCGACACCTGAAGAAGTGGCTGAAATTCTAGAAAAGTTAAATCAGTTTGAATTTGTATATCAGGAGGAGACATTCCACGTAACAATCAAAGCCAATGACAACAGTATGGGAACTGTAACCATTGATTCAGCAGACGGAAGCTACAAAAAGGAGAAAAAGCAGAAGTTATCGCAGTGGCAAACGAAGGATTCCGTTTTGTAAACTGGACCGATGCAGAAGGAAACGTGATCAGTGAGTCCAATCCATATGTATTTGAGGTGACAAAGGATCTGGATCTGACTGCAAACTTTGAAAAGATCCCTGCAGAAAAATATACATTCTCTGTTGCAGCAAATGATGAGAAGATGGGAAGCGTTGCAGTAGAACCGCAGCAGGATACCTACGAGGCAGGAACCGAGATCAAGGTGAGTGCAGTGCCGGTATCCGAGGATTATGAATTCGTAGGATTCACAAAGAAAGGAACCCAGGAGATTGTCAGCAAGGAGAATCCGTACGTATTCCAGATCCAGGAAAATATGGAACTGACTGCAAACTTTAAAGAAGTAGAGCATTCCTACCTGATCTATGTAGAGTCACCGGATCCGCAGATGGGAACGGTCACAATGGATCCTGCAAATGAAGGAAACATCTACAAAGAGGGAACAGAGATCACGGTGAAAGCAGAGCCGAAGGATGGATATGAGTTTACCCAGTGGCTGGAAGTGACAGAAGCAGATGGAGAAGAAGTTCTGACACCAGTAGAAGGCGCTCAGGCAGAATACAAATTTCATGCAGAGTCAGACCGTGTACTGCGTGCCGAGTTTAGACTGGCTCCGGTTCCGGAAACATACTACCGTGTTGTGGTACAGTCCAATGATGAGAACATGGGAAGGGTTTCCATGGATAAAGAGGATGGCACATACAAAGAGGGTGCGACAGCATCTGTGAAGGCAGAAGCCAAAGAAAGATTTGAATTTGTGGGCTGGAAAGAAAAAGGACAGACCGAATATGTATCGAAGGATGCAGAATATCAGTTTAAAGTGACAAAGAACATCGAGCTGACCGGAGAATTCAAAGCCGTGGAAGTGCCGCATATTCCGAGTGCACAGGAAATCTTAGATGACATTCTGGCAAACCATAAGATTCCATCAGAAGTGAAAGCAGGAACAGAAACTCTGGTTCTGCCGGAAGTTCCGGAAGGAAGCAAGATCGAGATCGTGGCAGTGAATCCGGAAGGAATCATCGGACTGGATGGAAAGGTAACAACACCGGAAAACGATACGGATGTGATCGTGACCATTCAGGTAACGGATACAAACGGAGCAACAGCCAAAGCTGATGTGAAGGTTCTGGTCAGAGGAGAAAAAGCAGATCCGGACGACGATAACAACGGAAATGATAACAACAACGGAAATGATAACAACGGCGGAAATGACAACAACAGTGGAAACAATAACGGCGGAAGTCATAACAATGGAAGTACATCCGGTTCACACTCTCAGAGTGTGCAGACAGGAGACAATGCCAATGTGATCATGTGGGCAGTACTTCTGGTGGCAGCAGTAGCAGCTGTCGGCGCAGTAGTGATTATCAGAAGAAAGAAAAAATAGGTTGAAGCAGATGAAAACCTGTCGTATGCTTAGAGCAGACGGCAGGTTTTGTGATAGAAATAGCAGACGGCAGAGGTCGTATTATGTACTGCATGCTGATTGTAGACGATGAAGATCAGGAACGTTTAGAATCCAATCTTTTCTGAAGAAGGCAGGGATTGACTCTATATGACCAAGGTGAATAATTATTCTCTGCAGAAATATTTGATCACTGGTATTGTCGTGGGAAGTGTAAAAGAATAAACAAAAAGAAGGGAAGTTGTTATGCAGAAGATATACAGAATCAAGACATCACCCTGTGCGAGACAGGAAAATATGATCATAGGAAATCAATACAGAATCACAGTACTTACGGAAGGGCTGGTGAGACTTGAGTACAATGCAGATGGAGAGTTTGAGGACAGAGCCACGCAAATGGTCTTATACCGGGATTTCCCCGAGGTGGATTACCGCGTCATTCATACAGAAAACGGGATAGAGATCAATACCTCCCGCCTACATCTTGTATATGATGAAAAAGAGTTTTCATCTGGCGGTCTTAGTATACATGTGAAAGGAAGTGTGAACAGTACCTGGCACTATGGAGAACAAATCTGTGATCTTGGTGGTACAGCGCGGACTCTGGATGGAGTTGATGGAGAGATCAGATTGGATCATGGTGTTGTGTCGAGAAATGGATTTTCTCTTCTGGATGACAGCAACTCCCATGTATTACTGGAAGATGGATGGATCAAGTCGAGAAAAAAAGGGGGAAAGGATCTTTATTTCTGGGGATATGGTCACGATTATAAGGAGGCTGTTGCTGACCTGATCCGTCTTTGCGGAAAAACACCTATGTTGCCGAGATTTGCACTTGGCAACTGGTGGAGCAGATTTTACCGATATAATGAAGAGAGTTATCTTTCGCTTATGGATCGATTTGAGCAGGAGAATCTTCCATTTACAGTTGCAGTGATTGATATGGACTGGCATCTGGTGGATATCGATCCCAAATATGGAAGCGGATGGACCGGATATACGTGGAACCGGGAATTATTCCCAAATCCAACACGATTTCTGGACAATCTACATACAAGAGGGATGAAAGTGACTCTGAATGTACATCCTGCAGATGGAGTGCGCGCCCATGAGGAGATGTATGTAGAGATGGCAAAAGCTCTGGGAGTAGATTATGCGAATGAGGATCCGATTTTATGTGATCCGGCAGATCCCCGATTTTTGGAAGCATATTTTCAGTATCTGCATCATCCGAGAGAGGAAGAGGGGGTTGACTTCTGGTGGATCGACTGGCAACAGGGGGAAGTTTGCAGGGATGAAGGACTGGATCCACTCTGGATTTTTAATCATTTTCATTTCCTGGACTCTGCAAGAGAGGGGAAAAGACCTCTGACATTTTCAAGATATGCAGGGCCTGGAAGTCACAGATATCCAATCGGATTTTCAGGAGATACAATCGTAACCTGGGAATCTCTAGATTTTCAGCCCTATTTTACACTTACGGCTTCGAATATAGGATATGGTTGGTGGAGCCATGATATCGGTGGTCATATGCTGGGATATAAGGATGATGAAATGACGGTAAGATGGGTACAGCTTGGCATCTATTCGCCGATCATGAGGCTTCATAGTTCCAGCAGTGAATTTAATGGAAAAGAACCATGGCGTTATAAGAAAGAAGCAGAAATGGTGATGGATCATATGCTGCGGGAACGGCACAGGATGATCCCGTATCTTTATACAATGAATTACAGGAGCTATTGCGAAAATAAACCTTTGATATCACCCATGTACTACAACTGGCAGGAATGTAATGAGGCTTATGAAAAGAAGAACCAGTATCTCTTCGGAACTTCTCTGATGGTTGCTCCGATAACAGCACCGCGGATAGAAAAAATAAATATGGCGAAAGTACAGGTATGGCTGCCAAAAGGACGTTGGTATGATATTTATACAGGAATGATATACGATGGGGACAGAATTCTGGATCTGTACAGAGGGATTGAGAGTATTCCCGTTTTTGCTTCCGCAGGAAGTATTCTTGCGTTTACAGACGAAATCAGTGCAGTGCAGGCACAGAAAAATCCAAATTCCTTACATCTCATGGTCTATGCAGGGCAAAATGGTGAGTTTGAGCTGTATGAAGACGACAATGTGTCCTGTGCATATGAGGAGAGAATCTGTTGTACAACGAAGATGGTGTATTGTGAAGATGAAAAACCAATCTTTACAATATATCCGTCTGCAGGAAATCGGGACCTGATTCCTCAGAAACGGAGTTATACAGTTGAAATGACTGGTTTTGAAAATTCCGGTGAAACGGTCGTGGTCAGAAAAAATGGTGTAGGAACAGATGCTCAGATATCTTATGACAGATGGAAAAAAGCAATTGTAGTAGAGATACCAGAGACAGAAACAGATGCGATGATCGAAGTGAGTTTGGAACATACGGCTTCCGGAGCCAGAAATGATGTTGTGGAGAGATGTTTTGATTTTCTGAATCAGGCAGAGATAGAATTTGTGCAGAAAGACAGGTTATACGAACTAATACGGTCAGAACGTCCGGCTGCGGGGATTTTGTCAGAACTGTTTGCAATGGATATCAGCAGAGATTTAAGAGGTGTTCTGGTTGAAATTCTTACGGCACAGATTGTGTAAATACTGACAGAAAAAATCGTTTCACCTCATTGACAACTCCTGATACGAGTGCTACTATGATGATATCAAAATGATATCAAATAAATTCATATGAGGAGGACAAGAATATGGATGGAGAGAAAAGTGTAGTACAAGATGAAAAAGTATTGAAAGCAAAGAGTGGATATGCCATGCTTTTACTTGGTATCATCGGGATGCTGCTTGGTGTGGCTGTGATCATTGCGGGATGCATGGTGTTTGGTCAGACAGGTGAGACGAATACGGCGCTGTTGGCAGGTTCTATTATTCTTGGAGTGTTACTGATTGTGGGATTTATACTCGAACTTTGCGGATTGAGAGTATTGAATCCAAATGAAGCCTATGTATTTGCCCTGTTTGGAAAATATTACGGAACGATCAAGACAGCCGGATTTTTCTGGGTAAACCCATTTTGTGAAGCGATCAACCCATCTGTACGTCCGGCAGCACCGGTTGTTACATCCTCAGGCCTTGCCAATCCGGCAGCTCTCTCAGGAAAAGCAAAGAAAGTGTCATTGAAGACACTGACGCTGAACAACGAAAAGCAGAAAGTCAACGATGAACTTGGAAACCCGGTAGAGATCGGCGCAGTAGTGATCTGGAAAGTGACAAATCCGACCAAAGCGGTGATCAATGTGGAGAACTATAAGAATTATCTGTCCATTCAGTGCGATGCGATTATCCGTAACACGGCAAGAATGTACCCATATGATACCAGTGAAAAAGGAGATGAAAAGTCCTTAAGAGGAAGCTCCCAGGAGATTGCTGAGATCATGTGCAAAGAATTGCAGGAGAAAGTTGAGAATGCGGGAATCAAGATTCTGGAAGTCCGCATCACACATCTTGCTTATGCACCGGAAATTGCATCTGCAATGCTGCAGAGACAGCAGGCGGCAGCGATCATTGATGCAAGACAGAAGATCGTGGAAGGTGCTGTCGGCATGGTAGAGATGGCACTTGACAAATTGAACGAGAATGATATTGTAGAGTTGGATGAAGAAAGGAAGGCAGCGATGGTGAGTAACTTACTGGTCGTACTTTGTGGAAACAAGGATGCACAGCCGATCGTAAACAGCGGAAGTCTGTATTAGGACGATTGTGTACAGTATATATAAAATAGTTAGAAGGT
>ENA-OQNC01000042-OQNC01000042.1-human-gut-metagenome-genome-assembly--contig:-NODE-42-length-19365-cov-2.553384_pt1 | contig 19365 bp, 21 predicted proteins | sample MGYA00242626_ERZ504874 | MGnify/ENA primary metagenome ERZ504874 (study PRJEB26092, sample SAMD00036411) | human gut metagenome | host: Homo sapiens | study: EMG produced TPA metagenomics assembly of...
CGTCCATGATTTTCATAATCCTTATTGTCTCTGCATGAGGCATTTCCGGACACTCCAGTTTTCCTTCCTGGATTGCTTCCATGCAAGATTCTACCTCATATTCATATCCTGAGATCTGTTCCGGCACAACATAAGAAGCCACTTCTTTATGTTCGGTATCAAACACTGTAATCTTTTCCGGATTATTGATATTCTGCACCTGCATATATCCTCTGGTTCCGAAAATACTTCCCATTCTGTCTGAGATTTCCCTTGCTCCACACTGAAGGGTTGCCATGCAGTCTCCCTCAAACACCATGGCAATGCTGTCCAGAATATCCACTCCATTCTGAAAGATTGCAGTAGCCTTTACATCCTTTACCTTATCGCCAAGCACCATGGAAGCAAAATTGATTGGATATACGCCTACATCCAGAAGAGCACCTCCTGCAAGCTCCGGTTTACGGATACGTTCCACATGACTTACTGTATAGCTGAGATTCGCCGTAACTGCCGTAACTTCGCCGATCACGCCGCTTTCAATAATATCGTTGATCATCTTTCTGGACGGCATATATCTTGTCCAGATTGCTTCTGTGATCAGAAGCTTTTTCTCTTTTGCAAGATCAAATAATTTCTGTGCCTGCTCTGCATTTACAGTAAATGCCTTTTCGCAAAGTACATGTTTTCCCGCTTCCAGACACATCTTTGCATGCAGATAATGGTGTGAATGAGGGGTTGCGATATAAACCAGTTCAACCTCATCATCTGCCAGCATTTCCTCATAGGATCCATATGCTTTTTTTACTTCATATTTCTGTGCAAATACCCGGGCACGTTCCAGATCACGGGCAGCAACCGCATACACCTCCACACCTTTCATTTCTGCCACTGTTTTCGCCATAGTAGAGGCAATGCCTCCTGCTCCCAGAATACCTAACTTCATTTTATTGTCCTCCCATATTTATAGCAGATAAAATTATCCACTTCGCTACTTACTCTAATTTTACAGCATCATCGCCCGGAGAACAAGTTTATTCCGTTATATGTTTATCCCATATCATTCATTTATTTTTTCAGTTTCTCTTTTTTTCGTTTCGTCATCAACCCTCCGATCCTTCCAGTCTCTTTCGCAGACAGACTTTTCCATCCATCACTCAATACCCTGTCCAGCAGTCCCATTTCCTCTGCAATTTCATACTTCATTCTGACCTCCGGCAATAATTCTCCATCAAGATAAGCTTTTATTTCCTTCTCTTTATCCAAAACAGCCCACACTCCTTTTCTTTGGAGTATGGCTGTTTTCTTAATTTTTATACTGTATTTCATTCAAACGGATATTCGCAATCCGCTTCGCTGCCTGCCTGATTCGGTTAAACTTCTGTCCATTACAGATTGGATCCTGAGATTCTGTTATCTTTTGGGAATAATAATTGCCGCAATGATATATGCCCAGATTCCCGCACCGCCAAAGCAGGTAAGGATCACCCATGCCAGACGCACCAGCGTAGGGTCAATATCAAAATATTCTGCGATTCCTCCACATACACCGCAAAGCATACTGTTTTCTGATGATTTGTATAAACGTTTGTCACCCATGTCCATTTCCTCCTTAAACCCAGATTAGTCGAGCAGATAAAATCATCCGCTTCGCTACTTACTCTACACCGAATAACTTCCTGATTCGGTTAAATACCACTTTTATTTCTGCCCGTCAGAGTGTATAAATATATACTCCTCAGGATGTCTGCAAATCCCTGTGTTCTTTCCCGGTAGAAATCTACTGATATATTTCCCATACCGCACTCCAGATTCAGTTTCCTGTCTGCGCCTTTATTGGAAATGCTTTTCTCCCGTCCAAGTCCGCTGTAAGAATCAGAACCTACATCCAGATTTCCCACTCCACATTCCAGATCATAATTATAATCCTCCTGCGTACCGGTCAGTGTCAGATCCAGTTCACCCAGACCACATTCTCCATCTGTCTTCCTGGCGCTCAGATCTGCAAATGTCATACTTCCGGTTCCGATTTCCAGATCTGCCTCCCTTGCAGTCACCGGATTCTTACTTCAAATTCCCCGGCTCCCATCTCCACACTCAGCTTCTCTGTCTCAATATCTCTGTTCAGATAAACAGTACCTGCACCCATCTCAATCTCCAGCTCCTGAAGCTTAACATCTTCCGGATAAGAAATACACACCTTTCTGTTCTTAGACAGTTTTTTTTGTGCTTTTGACCTTAAGAGTATCTGAACTCTCCTTCACTGTCACATTCTTCCCACTGTCATCATAAACTCTGACACAGAAACTGTCACCCTCTTCCAGGATCAGATCATCGTACTTCAGCTCTATATCCAGCTTTGCGGGCTGATACTTCAGCTGATATACAGTGCCATCTTCCTCATCCTCATCAACAGCGCGGGCATAATCCTCACTGTCGTCATAATCATCGCTGTCATCATAATCACTACTATCGTCATAATCATCATCGTCATCATAATCATCGCTGTCATAGTCATCGCTGTCATCATAATCATAATCCCCGTCTGCCACCAGAAGCACCCTTTTCAGGCTTTCCACCCCTGTCAGTTCCGACATACTGGCTCCCATAACACCACCGGCAGTTGTCAGCCCGATTCCCACAGCAACCAAAAATCCCCGCTGCGATCAACATTCCTTTTGTAAACTTCTTCATTTAACCGCCTCCTTTCTCTTTCTGTAAAGTACCCTGTTAAAAAAGTCGGTAATCTTCCGAAACCACTTCGGCACAATACGTACTGCGACACTGATCAGCCCCAATACCATAAGGATTGCCAGAGCAATCATAAGACATCCAATTCCTATTGTCATGATCCCGGTTCCGATCATTACAGTCAAAAGCCCTGCTCCAGCCACAACAGCTGCAAGCCCGCCAACCAGTAAAGCCACAGCGCCTATACCCAATCCAACGATCAGCCAGAACGGAAGCAGTAAGATTCCAACTGCAAATGTCAGAATCCCACCAACAGCCCCCTTAACAAAGGGAGAGATAAAAACCAGCAGAATCACCGCAAGGATCAGCACCGCCTGATTCCCCTTTCTGAAAAAACGCTTCCCTGTTCCCGACTCTTCTCCATATTTCTCAGGCATCTGTCCTCTCTCTTTAGTTCGGGCATCCTCATAGCCATGCTCCGTATATTCTCCATACTCATAGCCTCCTGCCGAACCTTTCAGATCCGCCTTGATAATCGCTGCAACCTTCTCGGGACTTCCAAGTTCCCTGAGCACCGAAGCTTCATTCTCAGCTCCTGCATCATCGAAATAACTATTATAAAAATCAAGGGCATCCTGCCTCTCTGTCTCGGAAATATCAGCAAGCAGCTTCTCCAGCGCCTGCATAAACTGCGCCCTGTCCATCATCCTATTCCTCCCTCAAACATCCCGCTTATCTTGGATGCATAAATTTTCCATTCAGCTTTATAAAACTCCAGCTGCGCAGCACCTCTGTCCGTCAGCTTATAATAACGCCTGTTACGCCCTGCATACGCCATATCATAAACCTCCAGACAATCATCCTTCTGCAGCCTCCTGAGCACCGGATACAAAGTAGACTCCGAAACATCCAGAACTCCACGCACATCCTGCGTGATCTTATACCCGTAAGTCCCTTCCTTCTCCTTAGAAACAACCGCCAGAACAACCGCATCCAGAAGCGCAGCACCCGTATTAAAAACCATATGCTCACTCCCTCGTTTCAATTATGTTCTGTACAGACAGCATCATCTCTGCAATCCAGCCTTAGAGCGTGTCTGAAAAATGCTCCAGACTATACCAAAGGTAAACGCCATTTCACATCTGATACATTTATTCCATCCTGTTCACATACTATACAGAACATCAATATTGTTTTGTTAACGATATTATATGATGTATAATATAATTTTGTCAATACTATTTAGCAAAAATCATTTATACTTTATAATCATTTTGTATACCTTTACCGAAAATAACCTCCTTAATGTCTTCCGGTTTACTATAGCACTCCTCATAAATAATGTATTTAAAAGCATTGCTATATATCAATTTCTTATTTCATAAATTACTGCAAACAATCCAGTCCATCATAGCGTGAAGTCCTGCTGAACTGTCTTGATTGCATTATTTTATGGCATTGCTATAGTATTTCATAAACTTAATATTCCATAAACCTCACGTTATACTACAGTTATTTTCAGTAAACAGCGCAGGAAAATATATCTGTCTGAGTGCATTTGCAGGCATCTTAGATCTTCTTAGCCGGTAGAAATCTGCGTTATGGAGAAAAATCGCAACCTGTCTGAGCGAAGCCTGCAGCGGAGCGAGTTTTGCATTTTTCTCCATGCTTTTAGCAGATTTTTACCGACTTAGAAGATCTTAGATGCCGAAACCGCACTCAGACAGATATATTTTCCTGCGCGTCCCCCACCCACCAATCAAAACTACAGCAAAGGAACCCAACCCATTATGAACGAAAATACAACACCCCTCCACCCCGCATTCCTCACCCGAATGGAGAAAATGCTCGGCAACGAATACCCCTCCTTCCTCTCCAGCTTCAATGCCCCCCGAACCTACGGCCTGCGCATAAACACCTCCAAGATCACCTGCGAAGACTTCGAAAACCTGTCTCCATTTCCAACCCGTCAGATCCCATGGATCAAAAACGGCTACTTCTACGATGAAGACATCCGTCCTTCCAGATGCCCATACTACCAGGCCGGCCTCTACTACCTTCAGGAACCCAGCGCCATGACCCCTGCCTCCCGCATTCCCATCGAGCCAGGTGACAGAGTCCTGGACCTCTGCGCAGCACCGGGTGGCAAGGCAACTGCAGCAGGCGCAGCACTTCAGGGACAGGGACTTCTGGTAGCAAACGATATCAGCACTTCCCGCGCCAGAGCCCTCCTTCGCAACCTGGAACTCTTCGGCATCCCAAATGTCTTCGTAGCAAACGAAACACCTGTAAAGTTAACCAAAGCATTCCCCGAATTCTTCGACAAGATCATCCTGGATGCTCCATGCTCCGGAGAAGGAATGTTCCGTAAGGAAGAAGCCCTTGCCAAAGACTGGACTCCCGAAAAATCCTCGGAGCTTTCCGTAAATACCACGAAAGAAGCTTATCCTCCAGGCAGCCGATATGCTCCGTCCCGGCCGGACTGATGCTTTACTCTACCTCGCACATTCGCGCCTGCAGAAGACGAACAAACTGTTTCCCATCTTCTGGAAAACCGTCCTGACATGGAACTGGCAGAAATGGAAGATTATGAAGGCTTCTCCCATGGAGTTCCTGAATGGGGAAACGGAAATCCTGAGCTTACCAAATGCATCCGGATTTTCCCACACAAAATGAACGGAGAGGGACACTTCCTTGCGCTCTTCCGTAAAAAAGGACAGGCAATCAAGGAAAGCTCCCGTCCTCACACAAAACCGGACAAAAACGCATTTCCACTGATTGAGGAATTTCTGAACGAAATCGGTCTGAAAACCCTCTGCGGCCAGCCATTTGACTGGGAACGTGTGGAAATCCGCGGTGATAAAGCCTACTATCTTCCCCCGGTTGCCCACAACTTCCGCGGCATCACCTTCTTAAGAAACGGTCTCTATCTCGGTGACCTGAAGAAAAACCGCTTCGAGCCGTCTCAGCCACTTGCACTGGCGATCCGCAAAGATGAAGCAGAAGCAGTCATCTCTCTCTCCGCTTCTGACGAAAGGATCACCAGATATTTAAAGGGCGAAACCTTAAATATCGAACCCGAAGAAGCAGCTCACAAAAAAGGCTGGCATCTCCTCTGTGCAGATGGATATCCCATTGGCTTCGGTAAACTGGTCAACCAGATCCTGAAAAACAAATATCCGGCAGGGTGGCGCGTATAACACGCGCTTATCCCTGCCGGATATTTGAATTCACAATAATAATTTTTATTCCGCTCACAGCAATATCTCTTTGTGCAATGTAAACGAATAAATGATCTTTTCCTTCACTCTTTTCCCCGTCATCCGCTCCAATGCCCGGGCATAATCCTCAAGCTGCACATGATACAGATCGATCAGCTTCTGTTCCTGTCCTCTCTTCACTCTATCCGTTTTATAGTCCACAAGAACAATCTCATCCCCTTCCATAAAATAGGCATCGATAATTCCCTGCACCAGCACTGTTTCGTTCTTCCACCCATCATCGAGCATAGAAGCACTTCTCTGAATCACAAAAGGCTGTTCTCTGTAAAGATGTTTTTTCTATGGCAGCCTTCTTCATCCTCTGCCCCAGCCCGGACTCCACAAACCTCCTGATATCCCGGATCCGGATACATTCTGCTTCCTGCTCTGTCATCTTCCGGCTCTCCAGAAGTCTCTTTAACTGAGCCCGAAGCTGTTCCTCTGTATCTGCTTCTGCATAATCCAGACATTCCATTACTCTGTGATAAGCAGTACCTCTGGCAGCCCCCTTATACTCTTCCTGCTTCTCTGCCATAAATGCGGGAACCGGCGCTTCCTGTTCTTCCTCCTGCTCTTCGGCAGACACACTGATATTCTCTTCCAGTTCACTTTCATCATGCCAGCTTCTCTTTTTCAGATCCGAAACACTGACTTTAACCGGAATATCTTCCAGATATTTATACGGATATACAAAGGAAAATCTCTTCTCTATCTCTTCCTTCACAGCCTCATCATACACTTTATTTTCTATCCCAGTTCTTCAGATATTCCTCCTGCATCTGGTTTCCTGCCTGGATGAGAACTGCCTTTTCTGTCATCTGACGGACAGTAATCTTTTTTATCACAAACTCAGAGATATCATCGTAAATCCCCGGCTGTTTCTTCATGAGGATTCCATATTCCCACAGAAGTTCACTCATGGCCCGATGCCGCACCAGTGCAGGCAGTACAAAAGCCCAGTAATTCTTTGCTTTCATTCTGGTTCCCAGTGGGAGCAGTTCTTCTTCCTCATCCAGAAAACGCGACAGCGACAGCATCTGCTTTTCCAGCTTTCCGACTGTTCCTGTAAGGATCAGTTTCTCTTTTGCTCTTGTCATGGCAACGTAAAGTACCCTCAGTTCCTCTCCCAGACTCTCTTTCAGAAGCTGTCTTCTGATCACCTGCTTATTCAGCGAAGATGCGATCACCCGTTTCTCCGGTATGATAGCATCAGCCCCTATTCCCAGTTCCGGATGAAGCAAAAGACCTGCATTCATATCCTGAAAATTAAACTGTTTTCCCATACCGGCCACAAATACTACCGGAAATTCAAGTCCCTTACTCTTGTGGATCGTCATGATCTCCACTGCGGTATTCGCCCGCTCCTGTCAGATTGACTTCTCCATAGTCTACCTGATATGCCTGTAGCTGTTCGATATAACGAACAAAGTTAAACAGGCCCCTGTAGCTTGTCTTCTCATAGTCCATAGCTTTCTCCACAAGCATGGTAAGATTTGCAAAACGCTGCTCCCCTCCCGGAAGTGCCCTTGCATAATCTCCATACCCGGTTTCTTTCAGCACATAAAGGATCAATTCGTGGACCGGCGTATATGCAGCCATATTTCTTACCTTTTCAAGGAGACTCAGAAATCCTCTTAATTTAATATTCAGAGAGTTCTTTTCATCTGTTCGCAGATTACTGTTTAACAATTCAGATTTCACCTTATCCGGATCCAGTTCTTTTTCGAGGATTTCATTTTCTCCTGCATATGCCGAAACACTCTCATAGAGCAGACCATCAGGATACTGTATTCTAAGCTCTGCCAGTTCCTGTGAAGTGCATCCGACAATCGGTGAACGAAGCACTCCCATAAGCGGAATATCCTGCAGCGGATTGTCACACACCTTCAGATAATTCAATACAGTCACAATCTCGGTTGCAGAGAAATATCCGGTTCTTGATGTACAATATACGGGAATCCCCTGAGATGCCAGCACTTCCCTGAATGTTTCTGCCCATCCATAGGCAGTGCGCAGCAGGATTACAATATCCCCGTATTCCACAGGCCGGTATTCCTTCGTCTCTTTATCTACGATCTGTTCTTTTCCCACAATTTCTTTAATTCTCTGTGCAATGGCCAGCGCCTCCAGTTCCTGCCCGGTCTGATTTTCCATTTCCCTGCGGTTTCCCGATGCACCTGCGTCTTCATAGTCATGTACATCAGACAGTTCTTCTCCGTCTCTCTCGACCAGAAGAACCTCTGTCTTTACAAATTCCTCTGACTCTCCTTACCGGAAAAAGAAGCTCCGGGAAGTAAAGGGCTGCATTCTTTGTCATAGGTAATCCCTCCAGGTCTTCCCCCATGATCTGTACGGAAAATAAGTTTACACTCTCCAGAACCTGTTCCCTGCTCCGGAAATTTTTTGTGCAGGGTCAATTCTCTGCTCCTGTGCTTCTTCTGTGGAATAACTTTTATATTTTTCCATGAAAAGCTCCGGCCTTGCCAGACGGAAACGATAGATACTCTGCTTTACATCTCCTACCATGAAGATATTTTTCTTCTGGTTGATCCACCCGGATACTGCTGTTGTCAGAAGCTCCTGCACTAAGTTACTGTCCTGATATTCATCCACCAGGACTTCATCATACTTTGCGGAGAGCTCTCTCGCAGCCTGAGACATATGGATTTCTTCCCCTTCTTTCGTCATCAGTATCTGCAGGGCAAAATGTTCCATATCCGTAAAATCCAGAATATTCTTTTCTCTCTTCGCCTCTCCGAACTGTTTTTTAAATCGTGCCGTCAACTCAACTAACATCTCTATTGGGCCTCTGATATATCTGATCACTTCCAGAAGTTCTTTCTCTGCACTCTGGAAATATCGCTGCCCCAGTTCCTTCAGAATCCCCTTTTCCTCATCCCGGAGATCTTTCACTCTCTGCTTCTTCTGTTCATCTACATCCGCAGCCTTCTTTGTGCTCAGCCGGGCAAATGAGGGTTTCATAAGTATTTCTGCAGTTCCATTATAATCTCTTTTCTCTGCCAGTTCCTGCAGACTTCTTATAAGAAGCAGATCACTGCTCAGTGCCTCATCATACAGATACGGACCATCCGGCTCTGAGCAGATTCTTCGAGCCTCCTGCACCAGAAGCTTCGCTTCCTGCAGTTCATCCTTCACTGCATCCCAGAGCATCCTCATCCACTCAGTCTCTCTTAACTCTTCCAGGGAATCAATCCTGTAATCATCCATACACCCGGACAGCCATTCCTGCGGAAAAGGATTGCTCATAGCCATTTCATATAATTTCTGTATCAGGTTTCCCAGATTTTCATCTGACTTTCCTGTTGCAAAGCATTCCACGAATTTCTGTAAACTTTTCATCTTTTTTTGGCATAATATTCTTCAAGCAGTGCTTTCACAACATCTCCTTGCAGAAGCTTCAGTTCCCCCTCATCTGCCGTCCGATATCCCGGATCCAGTCCGATCAGATGAAAGTAATTCCGGATAATATAGGCACAGAAACCATCAATAGTTGTAATCTGTGCAGTATGAAGCAGGGTTGTCTGTCTCTGCAGATGCTCATTATCGGGATCCTCACAGAGTGCTTTTTCAATAGCTGCCGAGATCCTCTCTTTCATTTCACCTGCTGCCGCTCTTGTAAATGTCATGATCAGCAGTCTGTCAATATCCACAGGGTGTTCTTTATCTGTTATCTTACTCAGGATACGTTCTACCAGTACTGCCGTTTTTCCGGACCCGGCTGCCGCACTGACCAGAATATTTCTGTCCCGCAGCCGTATAACCTCCTGCTGCTCCTTTGTCCACTGTACGCCCATCTTATTCTGCCTCCCTGTCAAATGCTTTCCATAATTCCTCATCAGAGAAGTTTTTCAGTCTGCGGAATTCATATCCTGACAGCCTGCGATCAAATCCGCATACCGTCATATACGGACAATAAGTACACGCATTCTTTTTTCCGAGCTCATAGGGAGAAACCTCTGCATCTCCCTCCAGAATAGAACTTCTTATCTTCTCAATCTTCATCCTTACATACCGTCCAAGCACTGCGAACTGTGTTCTGTCTGCCACAGAAGAATTTTTGCGAAAGCTTCCGTCCTTATTAAATGCGACAGGAATGGAGCCAAGACTGCTGTCCATCCTGTACACAAGCTCCGGATCTGCCTGAACCAGCCCATTCATCTTCAGTTCTTTCATAAGACCTGCACTGACTGCTTCCACATCCGCATCTATCTTCTCCTGGATCATAGGATCCTTGATATTGTAATAAAAAAACTCCCGCAGGAATAATCTCCTTATCCGGATATTTCTTCTGCTCTACACGCAGAGCACCATCCAGATAGATCATCAGCTGTAACTGCAGGCCATGATACAGATAAACCAGGTCAAAGGATGTATTTCCGGTTTTATAATCAATCACCTTCACATACACCTTATTCTGATCTTCCATAATATCTACTCTGTCAATCCGTCCTCCCCCGAAGGTTACCTCAAAGCCTTCTGGCTGAAATTCTCCCTGTTCCAACTGTTTCTGAAGTGCCCATACCGTCCTTCTGAGGATTCTCCTTGTTCTCTCGATCATATATTCATTTCTGGCACTGCTTTTGAGCACCGTGTTTCCATAATCTGCCACAATATTATCCAGACACCGGTCCGCAATCTCATTCCGTTCCTGTTCTGTCAGCTCTTTCCATTTCATGCCTCTTTTTCGTCACTTCTTCTGCAAAGCTTTCCAGTGCTTCATGCATAACATTTCCCATATCCATAGGTTTAAACTCATATTCCACACGCTCGGTAAGCTTCATTCCATACTGAAGGAAATGTGCAAATGCACAGGCTGCAAAACGTTCCAGTCTGGTAGCACTGTAAGGTGAAACCTCTCCGTATAATGCCTTCGCCACACTCTGGCTGATAATGTCCTTTGGTTTTCCGGCAAAAGCCGACTGTACTAGCTTCTGTACTCTGCTTCTGTATTCCGGATTCCGCAGATACCAGCTGTAAAGCTCTCCAAACATTGCATCCGTCTCATCTGCCTGCTCCAGAATATCCTCATGATTTTTCTCTGTCTCCTGTGCCAGTTTCTCCAGAAACAGATCAATCCCCGCTTCCGGATTTTCCGGATAATAATAAGGATTTTCAATCTCCAGTTTCGGATACAGTCCACGTATACTTCCAACCAGATATGCCGGGCTGATTCCCTCTCCTTTTGCATTGGTATCACTATAGGAAAGGACCAGCTTTTCTCCCGGTTTCGTCATATTCAGATACAGATAAAACCTCTGCATATTCATCAGTTCTTTAGGTCCCGGTGCCAGTTCCACTCCTTGCTCCTGGAAGAAATCCCTGTCAAGCTCTGATAAGATTCCGCCTGTCTGTGTGCTCTTTGGGATATTTCCCTCATTCACGCCAACAAAGAACAACGCCTTAATCTCCTTTAAGCGGGATCGTTCCATATCACCCACCATTACCTGATCTATGCTTGGCGGAATCAGCGCTACTTTTGCCTGAGAAAGTCCTGATTCCAGAAGCTGTCGGAACTCCTGTCTGTTTACCGTTTCTTCGCCAAGAATCTCAACCATCTTATCCAGCAGGTCCATCACAATTCCATAAATCTGGTTATATTCTTTTTCCATTGCTTTATCGCCTGACTCTTTAAACTTTCGCTCCTGTCGTTTCAGTTTCTGCCAGACATTGCTTTTTTGGATAAACTCATAGAGAATCCGGCAGTACTCTTCCACTGTCTTCTTCCCGGAACCAAATCCCTGCGCAAGTTCCCTTACTTCTTCCGCAAAGATTTCTCTGATCTCATTCAGTTCCTGTATCTTCTCCGCTTCCATTCCTCTGTATACACGAACCCATTTTTCAGACCATTTCTTATATCCCCGGATTCCCAGCGCCAGCACGTAATTCTCCAGCTTATCAGCCTGTTCTCTGGTAACTTCTGACATCCCGCATCTGAGATAACGGAAAACACTCTCATAAGGAAATCCCTGTACCGCCATCTCCATGGCAGCGCGCAGATACTCCACAAAAGGATTCATCATTACCGAATGCTTCTCATCAATAAAATATGGAATATCTGCCTCCTCAAATACCTGTGCTGCAAGTCTTGCATATTCTTCCAGATTTCCTGTGATCACTGCAATCTCACCATAACGGTATCCGCAGGTACGCACAAGTTCTGACACCTTTCGGGCAGCCTCCCGCATTTCTTCCAAGGGGGATGGAGCAGTAAATATCTTTATCTCCTGCTGCTCTTTGGAATATACGCCCTTTCTGTAGCGGAAGATATTTTTCTCCAGAAACTGTAAGGCAGGTGCCTGTGCAAACCGGGACTGTCCGGATGGTTTCAGATACACCGGATCCTCCAGATCTCTGGTCAGCCCTGCAAGTGTCCGTATCATCTGCTTGCTCATAAAGAAAAGCTGATAAGGTTTTCCCGGAGAAAAAGCATCCTCCCGTTCGTCCATAGTCACAGTAACACTTATGCGGTCAGCAATGACCAGAAGTTCCCTGAGCACATTGACCTGAATTGGCGTGAATCCGGTAAATCCATCAAAGAGAAATTCCGCTCCCTTAAGCTTTTCGGAAAAAGGAAGCTGTTTAAGCAGGACATCCATCACCTCTTCCCCTGTCATATAATGCCCCTTCAGGAATTCCCTGAATGACTGATAAAGGATTCCCACATCCTTAAGCTTCATTTCAAGTAATGGCTGATTTTGGGCCTTCTCTTTCATTTCTGCCAGATTCTCTTCTCTGATATCATACTGCATAAATTCTGAAACCAGAGACTTCACCTCATCCAGATATCCCGGCTTATTCATCTGACTTCCCAGATAGGCAAGTTCCTTTCTGTGCTGCTGCACCATTTTCTGCAGCACCATGCTTTTTCCCGTATCTTCCAGAACCTTTCTGTTATCTCCGCCGGTTTCTTCAAATACACGGTACGCAAGACGTTCAAAGCTCAGGATGTCAATATTCAGGATTCCTTTTCCCGGGTGCATTTCCACCAGCGTCTTCTGTGTCTGCATGGTAAACTGCTCCGGAACAATAATATAGTAATTTCTCTCCGGGTGTTCCATGGACTCCCGGATTACTCTCTCATATGCAAAATAAGACTTTCCGGCACCGGAACTGCCGATAATAAACTGTAATGACATTCTTCTCTCCTTACTGTCGGTTACTCACATTCGTTGTTTCAGTATATCATAATTTAAGCACTTCTGTAATAGAATATACAAAACCATCCAGGAGGCGTGTACCATGAGTGCAAAAACAAAAATCATAGTCCTACATATGAAGGAAGTTATATACACCGGCATTTTCCTTCTTCTTGCTGTCATCCTGGCTATTGTACTTTTTTTCATGTTTGGATCCGGTCAGAAAAAAAGTGCCTCAGCCGATGCCAAAAGCCTGTACAAACCGGGAATTTATACTTCCTCCATCGACCTGAATGAAAACACCTTTGACCTGGAAGTAACCGTTGACTCTGACAGGGTAACTTCCATCCGTCTGGTAAATTTAAGCGAAAGCACCGCAGCCATGTTTCCTCTCATGGAACCGGCTCTGGAATCACTGGCCAGCCAGATCTATACCTCCCAGTCGCTGGAAAACATCCAATATTCCGAAGATCAGAAGTATACTTCCATGATTCTTTTGAATGCAATTGAAACAGCACTGAAAAAAGCGGAGAACAACTGATCGTTCTCCGCTTCGCCATGTAAAATCACGCGGATAAAATCCTCCACTCCGCTATGCGATTCTAAATAATCCATATTTTCTAAGCTGCTCCAGCCATACTCCTGCACTTGCATCACTTGGCATTCTCAGATCACCTCTCGGTGAAACCGCAACGCTTCCCACCTTCGGGCCATCCGGAAGGCAGGAACGTTTAAACTGCTGTGCAAAAAATCTCCAATAGAAGGTTTTCAGCCATTTGAAGATTGTCTCCTTATCATATATTCCTTCAAAAGTCTCACATGCCAGCCTGTAAATTTTCTCCGGTTCAAATCCTGCACGAAGCATATAGTACAGATAGAAATCGTGAAGTTCATAAGGTCCCACCAGATCTTCTGTCTTCTGTGCGATCTTGCCATCCTTAGGCGGCAGAAGCTCCGGACTTACCGGTGTATCCAGAATATCAAGAAGAACCTCTGTCAGCTTCTCATCTTTGCAGGTATCCGCATAATAACGTACAAGATGACGCACCAGAGTTTTCGGCACTGAAGCATTCACGCCGTACATGGACATATGGTCACCATTGTAGGTTGCCCATCCCAGAGCCAGCTCAGACAGATCTCCTGTTCCCACCAGAATCGAGCCATCCTGATTTGCACTGTCCATCAGGATCTGCGTTCTCTCTCTTGCCTGGCTGTTCTCATAAGTCACATCATGCACAGACGGATCATGAGCAATATCCCGGAAATGTACATTTACTGCTTCTTTGATATTGATTTCACTTAAAGTCGCACCCAGACACTGACTTAATTTGCAGGCATTCTGATAAGTTCTGTCTGTAGTTCCAAAGCATGGCATGGTAATACAGTGGATATCCTTTCTGTCCGCACCGGAAAGGTCAAAGGCTCTTGCGATCACAAGCAGTGCCAATGTGGAATCCAGACCTCCGGAAAGTCCCACTGTTGCCTTATGGCAATGGATATGATCCATACGTTTCTTAAGTCCCATTGCCTGGATATTCAGGATTTCATCACAGCGCATATCCCTTTCTTCTTTTCGTGAAGGTACGAAAGGATACTGCGGATATTTTCTGGTCAGCTTTGTCTCTTCCACATTCAGATGGAAGCGTACTTTAATATGATCACTGTCGTCAGCCGGCTGATAAGTAGTCAGTCTTCTTCTCTCATCGTTCAGTCCTCTGCACATCAAATCTCACTACATACAATACCATTGTGGAAACGTTTTCCTTCCGCAAGGATCACTCCATTCTCTGCGATCATATTCTGACCGCCAAAGACCAGATCCTGTGTGGACTCACCTTCTCCTGCATTTGCATATACATATCCGCACACCAGACGTGCAGACTGTCCGGAAACAAGATCTCTGCGGTAGCTGTCCTTTCCGACCATCTCATTGCTGGCTGACAGATTCACGATCAGATTCGCTCCTGCCTGTGCATGGAGAACGCTTGGCGGCAGTGTCACCCATAAATCCTCACAGATCTCTGCTGCTGCCACAAGCTCCGGCTCCTCCTCACAGATAAAAAGAATGTCTGTTCCGAAAGGAACTCTCTTTCCCTCAATATCCACATATTCCAGACATCCAAGACCTGATGCAAAATGGCGCTGCTCATAAAACTCTCCATAGTTTGGAAGATAAGTTTTCGGAACCAGCCCAATGATCTCGCCTCTGTTTAAAACCGCTGCCGCATTATATAATTTTCCATGATTTCTGAAAGGCACACCTATAAAAACAAGGGCATCCACATCAGCAGTTTCCTTTGTGATCTTCAGCAAAGTTTCCCAGGCGCTGTCGAGAAGACGTCTCTGCAGGAAAAGGTCCTGACAGGTATAGCCTGTGATACAAAGCTCCGGAAAAACCATAACCTTCACATGTTCTTTTTCCATCTCATGGATCAGTCTGATAATCTCATTTCCATTGGCATTGCAGTCTGCAACTGTGATATAAGGTGTTGCGGCCGCTGTTTTGATATAACCGTTTTTCATTTTCTACCTCTTCTTCCCTGTGCTCCGGCAGATCTATCTGTCAGTACATTTGCATCTCTTATTTACATTTACGCAGGATTTCTTTCAGTTCTTCCACTGTAAATTCATAATTCTTATTACAGAAATGGCAGTTCATCTCGATGGACTTACCTTCCTGAATCATTTCATTGAGTTCTTTTCTTCCGATGCTGATCAGGGCTTTCTCCACTCTTTCTCTGCTGCAGTTACAGTAAAATTCCGTAGGAACTTTCTCATTGATCTCCATGTCAAAGCCCTCCAGGACTTTCTCAAGCAGACTCTCAGGAGTATGTCCCTCTTCCAGAAGATTTGTGACAGATGTGATTTTCTGTACATTTTCCTCAAGCTTAGCAATTGTGCTTTCTTCTGCAAACGGCATCAGCTGCACGATAAATCCGCCAGCCTGACGTACTGTATTGTCTTTATTCATAAGAACTCCGAGACCAACTGCTGACGGTACCTGTTCACTTGTGGCAAAATAATAGGTAAGGTCTTCTGCGATCTCACTGGTCTGAAGCGCAACCTGTCCAACATAAGGCTCTTTCAATCCCATATCCTTGATCACATTCATAAATCCTATACCGACAGCACCTGCAACATCCAGTTTACCCTTGCTGTTTGCCGGGATACATACATCAGGATTTCCCACATATCCCTTTACACGACCTTTGGAATCTGCAGTTACTGTAATTCCTTCAAGTGGTCCTCCTGCCTTAATCTGAAGTGTAAGGATATCCTTATCCCCCTTCATCATGGTTCCCATCATGGCACCTGCTGTAAGCAGACGTCCCAGTGCTGCTGTGGCAACCGGACTTGTATTATGATCCTGTCTCGCTGTTTCTACTGTTTCTGTAGTAACTGCCGCAAATGCACGAATCTGATCATTCGCTGCAATTGCTCTGATAATATAATCGTTCATTCGTTTATTACTCCTGTTATTTCTTTCATATTATTTTCATTTTGTTCCATGGCTTAAGGTCAAATCAATAGCAATTCCCGTAAATAATGCATTAATTAAGAGGCCTGCTATAATCGCATCAATCCGCGCGATGTGTCTCAGGTTTCTCCGGAATCCTTCCATGATATCCGTTCTGTGCACTTTTTCCATGCTCTCTTGCAACAAAAGTCAGACGTTCACAGTTCTCATCACCCGGATTATGAGTATATGCATCATAGACTGCCACCAGTTCCATTCCTGCTTTCACAATCATAGCCTTGATTGCTTCTATGGAATATGCTTTCTGTACATGTTCCTCCTCACACTTCTCATACAATCCGTCTTCTCTTGGAAGAAAAAGTGCCAGTTCATATACATTCAGGGCATTTTCCCTGTCATAACTGTTCTCCCAGATAAAGCTTCCGTCCTCTCTGTCCTCAGCAATAGTCGTATCACCGATCACATCCCGGTATTTATGGATCGTATTCATATCAAAAATGAACAGTCCGCCCGGATCCAGATAATTATTTACCAGCGCAAAAAGATACTCCAGATCTTCTTCGTCCGTCAGATAATTCATACTGTCACAGACACTGATCACAGCGCGAACCGTACCATATAACTCAAAATCCTGCATATCCTGCAAAAGATACAGAATATCATGACCGGATTCTGCCCGCTTCTCCATAGCCTCTGCAAGCATCTCCTCAGAATTATCGATACCGATCATATCATATCCGGCATCTGCAAGCATCTCTGTCACAGTACCTGTTCCACATCCCAGCTCCAGAACCAGACCATCCCTGATCCCGTCCTGAGCCAGTGTTTCTATAATATAGTCTGCCCATTCACGATAGTTTACATTATCCATGAAAACATCATAAACACCGGCAAATCTTCCATATGATTCCATTCATCAGCCCTCATTATCTACCTGTTTTACTGTTCACTCCGTTCACAGCAACACATATTTTCCCTGCTATTCTACCACAACATCCGTTCTTATGTAAATAACAGGTTGGTCTCTGTCAGCGCAAAAAAGGACGACTGTTTTTTACAGCAGCCGTCCTTTTCAACTTTTCTGTTACTGATTCTTAGGCATATAGCGGACATACGCCGGTTCTCCATGATAGTAATAGTCAACACCGTTCTCATCATAAACGTCCTCACCATTAGCAAAATCATAGGTATTTCCGTCATCATCACACCATGTACCGTCACCGTTCGGATAAATTACAAGCGGATATCCGTCGGAGTTTCTGTAAATAGTTCTTGTCTGATCTGTATCATAGTCCGGATCATCTGTTCCTACAGGTGTTCCGTCTGCATAATATCCATTGGAGGAACCATCGTCATAATCATAAGATCCGTCGCTGCTGCCATCAGAAGTATAGTCTGAAGAACTGTAATCTGATGAACCGCCCGATGAAGTATCACTGTAAGAACCGTCTGTACCTGCTGAAGAACTTCCATCTGATGAACTGCCGGATGCTGTTTGGTCTGTACCTGCAGCCGCTGTTCCTGTAGTTCCTGAAGTGCCGTCCGCAGTTGTACCTGCTGTAGTTTCTGAAGTTTTTCCTGTTGCTGCTGCTTTCAGTACAGAATCACCGGAAATAGTGAATGAATCAACAGAAGTCTTGATTCCTGCCAGTGCTTTCTCATCCTTTACAGAACCTGCAACACTGTAAAATTCTGTTGTATTATCTGTGAAATATTTATTTACAACATATTTATAGTCACTCTTATCAGTGAGGTAATGAACTGTATAGCTGTAAACATTTACACCGCTGACTTCCTCTGATTTATAATCCTGGATCTCAAAATCTGTACCTTCTACAAGATTATCTGCCTTTACAAGTGCAGAGGCTGTATCCTGTGAACTTGGAATGATCGCCACAGACATATCCTCCTCACCAGAACCATGCAGGATCAGGAGTTTGCCCTGTTTCGGTGACTCGAAGCTTAACATATCGTCAGAATCTGATTTATTCGCCCATGTCGCATCCGGAAGTTTAATGGATACTGCTTTGTTCTTAGATGTATAGGTAGTATTCTGGGCATTGGCTGGTGCAGGGGTAGGAGTTGCTTTCGCTGCTTTGGTTGGCTCCGGTGTAGGAGTTACCTGTACCACACTTGAATCCTCGTCACTGCCGCCTCCAAAGTTACATGCAGTCATGGAAACAGATAATACAGCTGTTAAGGCCAATAACATTAGTACTCTTTTATTTTTCATAATATCCTCCTTAGAATAGGTATATAGTCTTCAGGTAATATTTGATATCAGGTCAGGAGAGGAAGCCTCTCTCTGATATTATTATAACTGTTCCGTACTTTATAAAATATGGTGTCAGGGACAAAAGGTATTTTGCCACTGACATTATATATTTTACAGTTTCATTACATAGATGTCAATGTCGATTTCTCAGCCTTCTGCGATTTGCATAGTCTGTCATAACGCCATTTTTCTGCTTCATCATACCATTTATCTTTTTTTCTCTGTAACTGAGAGATTACTTGTTACTGTGAACGGAGTGAACAGTAACGATTACTTTTTTATTTTTCCACTTCATACATATGCAGTTCATGAAGGGCTCTTGTTGCAGCGATATATCTCGCCTGACGCACAAGCGGGCTCTGATCTTTCTGCGGAAATACTGCAAATACCTGATCAAATTCCAGACCTTTTGCCAGATAGAATGTCGTAACTGTAAGACCTTTCTTAAAGCTTGTGCTGTTTCTGTCCAGATAAGACAGACGTTCTTTTATATCAAATCCTTTTTCTCCCAGAATTTCCTTCAGA
>ENA-OQNC01000043-OQNC01000043.1-human-gut-metagenome-genome-assembly--contig:-NODE-43-length-19360-cov-3.395622_pt1 | contig 19360 bp, 18 predicted proteins | sample MGYA00242626_ERZ504874 | MGnify/ENA primary metagenome ERZ504874 (study PRJEB26092, sample SAMD00036411) | human gut metagenome | host: Homo sapiens | study: EMG produced TPA metagenomics assembly of...
TTTTTTATTTTAATTCAGATAATTCAGACAATTCGCCTGCTATTTTTGAATTCGAGATTGATCCTTATATCTATTTACAGAAGGTTTATCGCATCACTGATATTTCCTACCCCCAGTAGTTTGATTCCTTTGATTTCTTTTACCATATCCAGACATACTTTGGGAAGGATACAGGTCTCAAATCCCAGTTTTTTAGCCTCTGCCACTCGCTGTTCCGGCATGCTGACTGCACGCACCTCTCCGCTTAATCCAACTTCTCCAAATACGATCATCTTTTCATCAATCGCCCGGTTCTTGTAACTGGAAACCAGCGCCATGATGATTCCCAGATCAATCGCCGGTTCATTCATTTTAATCCCTCCGGCAATGTTGACATAGGCATCATAATTTGACAGCGGCAGTCCAATTCTTTTTTCCAGTACCGCCATCAGAAGATTTACACGATTATAATCCGTTCCTGCTGCCGTTCTTCTTGGCATTCCGAAGTTACTCTGGCAGACCAGCGCCTGAATCTCGATCAGAATCGGACGTGTTCCTTCCATAGAGCATGCCACAACAGAACCAGATGCATTTTCCGGCTTTCCGCTCAGCATATATTCGGAGGGGTTTTCCACTTCTACCAGTCCTTCTCTTCGCATTTCAAACACACCGATCTCGTTGGTAGAACCAAAACGGTTTTTTACCGCACGCAGAATCCGATAGGAAGCATGTCTGTCTCCCTCAAAATAAAGTACCGTATCCACCATATGTTCCAGCACTCTCGGACCTGCCACAGTCCCCTCCTTTGTCACATGTCCAACAATAAAGATCGGAATCCCCATCCCCTTTGCCAGCTGCATCAGCACATGGGTAGATTCTCTTACCTGCGAAACACTTCCCGGCGCTGAGGATACTTCTTCATTGTACATCGTTTGAATCGAATCAATGATCACAAGCTCCGGATTTTGTCTCTCAATGGCTGTACGTATGGTATCCAGATTTGTTTCACATAACAACAGCATATGATCTGTAAAACTTCCCATACGATTTGCACGCAATTTGATCTGAGTCTGCGACTCCTCTCCTGAAATATATAAAATTTTTCTTGATGCCGACAGCCTCTGACACACTTGCAATAACAGGGTTGATTTTCCAATCCCCGGGTCCCCTCCGACCAGAACGAGAGAACCGGAGACGATACCTCCTCCAAGCACCCGATCCAGTTCTTTCATCCCGGTCAGCATCCTGGTATCATCCCTGGCACTGATCTGAGAAAGCGGAACTACTTCTGCTGTTTTACTCTGCTTTGCAGCTGCCGTTGTCCCGCGGCTCAATCCGGCACTCACTTTTTCTTCTGCGAATGTATTCCATTCTTTACAAACCGGACATTGCCCCAGCCATTTTGCCTCTTCATGTCCGCAATTCTGACAGAAAAAAATACTTTTCTTCCTTTTGCCATATACTCCTCCATAAAAAAGAGCTGAATGCTGTTTTCATTCACAGCCCCAGCTCTCTGCTCTTATTGATTATAAAATGTCTTCTACTCTTGCAATCAGCATTTTTCTACTTTGACGTCCACAGCTTCCCCTTCGCTGATCTCAACACTGACACTCAGCTTTCCGCTCAGATTTGTGGTCATCTTTCCGGCTGAAACACCATCCAGAAGCACTTCGTATTCACTCTCCGGCTCAAGTTCCAGTGTAAACTGTACATCCTCCGGTGCAGAAATCTGAAAAGCGACCTCTGTATCTGTGAGTTTAAAGTTCTCTACCGCACTTCCCGGAACAGATTCGTATACAAACATTCCGTTTTTTTCTAATTTTGTGATCTCTGAAAATGTCTTTACTTTATATAAGTCGCCCTCAAATTCGAAATTATCCAGCTTCGTTTTAGACGCCAGTGTATAGTCTCCAAAACTCAGTCTTCCGTCTTCTTCTGTGCGTAATAATTCTTTTACGATTGCCATTTTCCTTGTCCTCCTAGGTATTTCTGCATCCCGCCATCACTTGCGGCAAGAGCTCTTTTCTTCTGTCTGTATTATATAATATATCAAATTCTTTTTCTACTTAATTTGCATTCTTTAAGTAAAATTTTATTTCTTTTCCGGAAACTCCTGCCTCAATCTGTTCGCCCGGTTTCACTTCCCCATTCAGGATTGCTTCTGCCAGCTTATCTTCCAGCTCTGTCTGCATTGCTCTTCTAAGCGGACGCGCTCCGTATTTTGTATCTTTGCCTTTTTCCGCAATCCGTTTTTTCGCAGAATCCCTCAGGGTCAGGCTGATATCCAGCTGTGTCTTGACTCGTTTTGTAAATTCACGGCACATCAGACTGACGATCTTCTTCAAGTGCTCTTCACCCAGTGCATGGAATACGATAATCTCATCGATCCGGTTCAAAAATTCCGGACGGAAGATCATCTTCACTTCGTCCATCACATTCTGTTTCATTCTCTTGTAATCGTCTGCTTTATCTTCTTTTACTGCAAACCCGAGTTTTTTCGGATCTACGATTGCTTTCGCCCCGGCATTGGAGGTCATAATGATCACTGTATTACTGAAATCAACAACTCTTCCCTGTGAATCTGTAATACGACCGTCATCCAGCACCTGCAACAGGATGTTAAATACATCTGGATGGGCTTTTTCGATTTCATCGAATAAGATTACAGAATATGGATGTGTTCTTACTTTGTCGCTGAGCTGTCCACCTTCATCGTGTCCCACGTATCCCGGAGGAGAACCGATCATCTTTGCCACAGAATGTTTTTCCATATATTCAGACATATCGACCCGAATCATAGAATCTTCTCTTCCAAACAATGCCTCTGCCAGAGCCTTGGAAAGCTCTGTTTTACCGACACCGGTCGGTCCGAGGAATAAGAAGGAACCAATCGGACGATTCGGGCTCTTTAATCCCACACGTCCGCGCTTCACTGCCCGCGTGACTGCGCTGACTGCTTCCTCCTGTCCGATTACTCTTTTGTGGAGTGTCTCTTCCAGTTTCTGCAATCTGTGTGCATCTGTCTCTTTTAATTTCTGTACCGGGATCTTCGTCCAGACTGACACGACATCCGCAATATCATCTCCGCTTACCTCCGGATGTGCGGATGCCTGTTTTTTGTGGAAACGTTTTCTGAGCATTTCCAGTTTTGTCTCTGCCTCTTTCTCTCTTGCATGAAAATCTGCTGCTGCCTTCATATCCCCTTTGCGGATGCTCGCTTCTTTTTGTTTTGCCAGTTCTTTCAGCTCATCTTCCATCTGCTGCAGATTGTCCGGTACTTTATATCCTTTCAGGCTGGCCTTTGAGCAAGCCTCATCCAGAACATCAATTGCTTTGTCCGGAAGATTTCTGTCTGTGATGTATTGCTTTGACAATTCTACAGCTGCCTTTAGCGCCTCTTTTGAAATTGTCACCCGGTGATGTGACTCATAACGGGATTGTAATCCCTGTAAAATCTCCATACACTGCTCTTTCGAAGGTTCTTCTACCGTGATCGGCTGGAATCTTCTCTCCAGTGCCGCATCCTTTTCGATATATTTGCGATACTCTGCAATGGTCGTTGCACCGATCAGCTGAATCTCTCCTCTGGCAAGTGAAGGTTTTAAAATACTGGAAGCATCAATGGCTCCTTCTGCGCCTCCCGCTCCGATCATGGTGTGAATCTCATCTAAAAATAAAATGCTGTTTCCATCCGCTTTCACTTCCGAAATCAGACTTTTCATGCGTTCTTCAAATTCTCCGCGGTATTTGGAGCCTGCAATCAGCGCGGGCAGATCCAGAGTCAGAACTCTTTTTCCCTTCATCCCTTCCGGAACAACTTCTGCCGCGATCCGTTCTGCAAATCCTTCTATCACAGCGGTCTTTCCGACTCCCGGTTCTCCGATCAGACAAGGATTGTTTTTGGTGCGCCGGCTCAAAATCTGCATCAGACGATAGATCTCATCCTCTCTGCCGATCACCGGATCCAGTTTTCCTTCTGCTGCCTCGGCAGTCAGATCTGTACAGTACTGGTCAACGGCGCCTCTTCTGGTACGTCCGTCTTCCTGAATCTCTTCCTGATATTCTTTTGCATCTACCCCTGCCGCATTTAATACATCCTGCAGGATCTTCTGCAAATTGATGTTCAGGGTGATCAGCATCCTGGCTGCCACGCAGTCTGCATCATGCATGATCGCCAAAAGCAAATGCTCTGTTCCAACATCTCCGGTGCGCAGATGCAGCGCCTCTTTCTTTGCATTTTCCAGAATATACTCCAGTCTCGGACTTTCTTTTGGATCATCCTGCTGTAAAATCTCTTCTCCCGGAACGATTAGCTCATCCATCAGATGCAGAAGCTGCTCTTCGTCCACTCCGTGGGATGCCAGCACCTGGCCTGCCACACCTGTGATCTCGCTACGCAGTCCTAAAAGGAGATGCTCTGTTCCGATATATGGATGCTTTAGTTTTCTCGCCATCCTGGCTGCATATTTTATCGCACGTTCTGCCTGTCTTGTATATTGATTCTGCATATACTCCTCCTGCTATTCATAATTATCAAATATCTCATCCACCAGTTCATGCACTTCTTCTCTGGTGATCTCCTTACAATGTGCCTTTGCCAGCACGATCTGAAGCTGTCCGCGCATCTCTTCCAAAGCCTGCAGCTTATCTGCATCCAGAGCAATCACTGCCCCGTGTCTTCTGTCCAGCTGGATAAATCCCTCCTGCTTTAAAACAGTATACGCTTTATTCACTGTGTGCATATTGACTCCCACAGTATCTGCCAGCTGCCGTACAGAAGGCAGGGAATCTCCTTCTCTGATCACCGAAGTCGCAATGCCCATGATAATCTGATTGCGAAGCTGCATATAGATTGCCTCTTCGCTGTTAAAATCAACTGTTATCAGCATACTATCACCTTTCCTCTTTTGTTATAGATATCGTAGCACATCTGAGTTCCGGCCGCAATAGAATTTCTTGTATTAAAAAAGCAGAGAGCATCCGCCCTCTGCTTCTCTCTTCTATACTGCACGCAGCATTTCCACAAATTCGCTGCTCAATTTTACTGCTGCCACATAGAACACATCTCCCGTCATATAGGCTTCCCAGTCATCTCCGATCTCTACTTGAAGCTCTCCACCCGGCATATGAACGATTACTTTGTTAGAGGTCAGTCCCAGTTTGTACGCAACACCTGCTGCCGCACATGCTCCGGTTCCGTTTGCCATGGTGTATCCGGCTCCTCTTTCATAAGTTTCAATTGCGATATTGTTCATATCAATGACATTCATGAGTTCTGTATTGATATGATTCGGGAAATACCTTGCGCGCTCGGACTCCCTTCCGATCTTACACACCAGTGGCTCTGAAATCTCCTGCATCGGGATCACGCAATGCGGATTTCCGATGGATACACAGGTTGCCGGGTACAATGTCCGCCCGAATACCATATCCTCATTGATAACCTGTCTGCGCTCTCCGATCACCGGGATTTCATCACTCCAGAATGACAGTTTCCCCATAGAAACCTTCAGCCTGCTTCCCTCTTCATTCAGGTAAGTGATTTCTACCTCGCCGCCATCGGTCAGCATTGTATAATGCTTCTTCTGTACATATCCTGCATCTTTCAAATATTTGGCAAAAATCCGCACACCGTTTCCGCTCTTTTCGGCAATGCTTCCGTTCGGATTCCAGATACGGACTGCCATCTGCTTTTCTTCCATTAACGGTCCTTCCAGAATCCCGTCTGCTCCAAGCCCCATATTCCGGTTACAGAGCATTTTCACATTTTCTTCATTCAGCTCCAGTTCATTTTTATTTGGATCATAGACCAGATAATCGTTTCCCAACCCGTGATAACGTTCTAATGTGATATCCATTTTTCTGCCTCCTCGATATTGCTTCCTGATTTGTCTCTGTTTTTATTATATCCCGCATTTTCTTCAAATAGAATAGAGAAAATGCTTTCTATATTGCAAATAATGCTCTATACTGAAAGTATCTTATTTTTCAGGAGGTTATTATGGGCGGATACAATAAGCGTGGATACTTAAACAGTGACTTTAAGATTTTTCATCTGACCGATCAGATTTCCACAGAATTTGAATTTCATTACCACGAATTCCACAAAATCACGATTTTTATTTCCGGTAATGTGCAATACTTTGTAGAAGGAAAGACATATCCTTTGGAACCTTACGACATTGTCCTCGTAAACCGGAATGATATCCACAGGGTTCAGGTGGATCCTTCTCTTCCCTATGAACGGATCATCGTCTATATTTCTCCCGGTTTTATTGATGCCTACCGGACTGATGACTATGATCTTTCCTATTGTTTTGAAAAAGCAAAAAAAGAACATTCCAATGTGCTGCGCATTCATTCTCTTGAAAAAAGCTCTCTTTTCAAGATCACGAACCGCCTGGAACGTTCTTTTTCTGATACGGAATATGCCGGCAGTCTGTACCGGCAGATCTTATTTTTGGAATTTATGATCCACCTCAACCGGGCTGCCATTAAAAACCGGGTAGAATTTCTGGACACCAGTCTGTACAATCCGAAGATCGTCGATCTGATCCAGTATATCAACCAGCACCTGACAGAATCTCTGGACGTAGATTTTCTCTCTTCCCGGGTTTATCTGAGCAAATATTATATGATGCGCCTCTTCAAAGCGGAAACCGGATATACCATCGGAAATTATATCACCTACCGCAGGCTTTTGCTTGCCCGCACTTTGATCCTGGATGGGATGCCGATCACGCAGGCCTGCCTTGCAAGCGGCTTTCAGGATTACTCCACATTTTCACGAGCCTACAAAACAGAATTTCACGAACCACCCAGAACGCTTTTACATCACTCTGACTGAGATGTCTCAAACAGAATTTCCATCCGTGTTCCTTTTCCGGTATCACTCTCCACACTTACCTTTGCATTGTGAAGCAGCGCTCCATGCTTCACGATGGAGAGTCCCAGCCCTGTGCCGCCCCGCTCTTTGGAATGACTTTTATCCACCCTGTAGAACCGCTCAAAGATTCGCTCCTGATGCTCTTTCGGTATCCCGATCCCGGTATCATTCACCTGAACTTTTGGGCCATTCAGTGTGCTGCCTACCCAGACAGAGACACTTCCGCCCTCTACATTATATTTGATCGCATTCTCACAAATATTGTAGATCATCTCATCCAGGATCTGCCGGATTCCCACATAGGTTACCGGCTCTCCTGAAAGAGAAACATGAACATGCTTCATACTTGCCTGCATGGACAGTCTGCTGATAATCTCTCTGCTCAGTTCGTAAAGATCTACTTCTTCTTTTTCAATCTCTACGGAGCCTTCATCCAGTTTGGATAATTTTATGATATCTTCGATCAATGTGATCAGGCGTTTTGCTTCTTTGTAAATCCGCTCTGAAAAATTGGGAATATCCTCCGGACGGACCAGTCCGTTTTTCATGATCTCCGCATAGCCGGAAATCGAAGTCAGCGGCGTTTTCAATTCGTGAGAGACATTTGCGGAAAACTCTTTTCTCATATCTTCCACTGCCGCTTTTTCTTTGTTCCGTCTGTCCATCGCAGTCAACAGCGGCCTTAATTCTTCATAGACCACATTTTCCAGCGGATGCTCAATATCCAGTTCATTGATCGGACGAATCAGCCGTTCTGTCTGCCAGCGCCCGAGAATCCATGCAAATATCATCATCACAACTGCCAGTACCCCGATCACCGGAAGTGTATCTCTTGCCATAGCTCCCAGATTGTCCATCGTCTTTGCCACGCGAAGTACAGAGCCATCCTGCAGAAGGATCGCATAATAATACATCTCTTTTCCAACGGTTCCGGATACGCGGACATCCTCACCGGTTCCACTTGCAAGCGCCTCTTTTACCTCCGGACGTTTGCTGTGATTTTCCAGTGTTTCTGCGTCATTGCCTGAATCATAAAGCACCTTTCCCTCCGTACTGATTCTCGTGACCCGGGTTTTTATATCCACTCCGTCCATTTCTTTCAGATACGCTGGTCCCGAAATATCGACAGCAGTCCGGATATACCTGGCCTCCTGATTCACTTCTTCTTTTAGCAGCGTCAGGTTCTTCTGATACATAACCAGTGTCAAAAGTCCATAAAAAATCAGGATCGTCACAAACAGAACAAGAAGCATACTTCTCTGGATCTTAGCCTTCATTGCCTCCTCCTATTCTGTAGCCGACTCCCCGTACAGTCTTGATAATATCGCCTTTTTTCTCCCAGCTTCTGTCTGAGTGTCCGCACATGCACATCTACCGTTCTTGTCTCTCCATCAAAATCATATCCCCAGATATCCTCTAAAAGCTGATCTCTTGTCAGTACAATATTCTGGTTTCTCATCAGTCTCTCCAGGAGCTCAAACTCCTTCAGTGTCAGTGTCACGATTTCTCCTGCCACTTTCACTTCATGCTTTTTCACATCTACACTGACTCCGTTGACTGACAGCATATCCTGCTCCTGCACTCTGCCGGATCTTCGAAGAACTGCTTTGATCCTGGATACCAGCTCCATCATTCCGAAAGGCTTGGTCACATAATCATCCGCTCCCGAATCCAGACCGATCACCTTGTCATACTCTGCACCCTTTGCAGTCACCATGATCACCGGAATATCCTTCGTCTTTGCGGAATTCTTCAGCTTTTTCAAAAGCTCCAGCCCATCCTCACCCGGAAGCATGATATCAAGTAAAATAAGCTCTGGCGTATCAAACGCCAAAGCTTCCATAAATGCCGTGCCTTCTGCAAATCCCTTTGCCTTAAGACCGGTCGTCTCCAGAGTGTAAATGACCAGTTCGCGGATATTGTCATCATCTTCCACGCAATAAATCATATCTTTTCTCCTTTTTACACTTATACATTCACTCCGTTTCGGTGTACTCCTGTAATAGAAAATTCCACCCACTCTGCAATGTTGGTCGCATGATCTCCGATACGCTCCAGATATTTTGTCACCATGATCAGATCCACGATCCGGCTGCCCCGCTGCCCTTTATTGATCGCGATATAATTTACCATCTCTTCCCGGATATTGTCAAAGAGGCGATCCACTTTATCATCTTCCAGCATTACCTGGCGCGCAAGCTCCAGATCTTTCTGTACATACGATGTGACGCTGTCGCGCACCATCTTACTTACAACAGATGCCATTCTTCCGATATCCTTGATATCTACGCTTTCCTCTGTATTGGCTGAAATTACGATTTCCGCAATATCTGCCGTCTGATCTCCGATTCGCTCCATATCTGTGATCATCTTCAATGCTGCTGAGATTCTTCTCAGATCCTTTGCCACCGGCTGCTGCTGTAAGAGCAGTTTCAGACAAAGCTTTTCAATATCTTTTTCCATCTCATCGATCTCAGCATCCGCATTGATCACTGCCTTTGCCTGCTCAATACTTCCATCGCTCAACGCCTTTGTCGCATTCGCGATCGCACTCTCACACAACTCACCCATATGAATAAGCTGCTCCTCCAGTATCTGTAGCTGTCTGTCAAATTTGTTGCGCATAAATTAACCAAACCTCCCTGTAATATAATCTTCCGTTCTCTTATCAGACGGAATGGAAAACAATGTTTCTGTGTTGTTGTACTCAATCACTTCTCCAAGAAGGAAAAAGGCTGTGTTATCCGACACACGTACCGCCTGCTGCATGTTGTGTGTTACCATGACAATAGTATAATCTTTTTTCTAGTTCCATCGCAAGGTCTTCTATCTTCGATGTAGAGATCGGATCCAGAGCGGATGTCGGCTCATCCATCAAAAGTACTTCCGGTTCTACTGCAAGTGCTCTGGCAATACAGAGTCTCTGCTGCTGTCCTCCGGACATTCCCCAACGCACTTTTTTTGTAGACGGTCTTTACACTCATCCCAGATTGCCGCATTTCGCAGTGACTTTTCTACAATATCATCCAGTTTTGCTTTGGAACGGATTCCGTGTGTTCTCGGTCCATAGGCGATATTGTCATAAATGCTCATTGGAAACGGATTTGGTTTCTGAAATACCATTCCCACCCGCTTACGCAACAGGTTCACATCCATTCCTTTGAAGATATTCTGTCCGTCCAGAAGGATCTCACCATCGATGCGGCACCCTTCCACCAGATCATTCATGCGGTTGATGGACTTTAATAACGTGGACTTTCCGCATCCACTCGGTCCGATAAACGCTGTAATTTTATTTGCCTCTATTTCCAGATTGATATTTTTGAGTGCTTTAAAATCTCCGTAATATAAATCCAGGTTTTTCACACTGATCTTCCCCATTGTTTATTCCTTTCTCTCTACGCTTTTGTCAGTTTTTTCGCGATTACGCTCGAAATCGTGTTGATTCCGACTACAAGTATCAGAAGAATGACTGCTGTTGCATATGCCTGATCCATGTACAGTCCTTCACTGGACAGATTGTACATATGAACTGCCAGGGTTCTTCCGGAACCAAAAACATTTGTCGGTACCTGTGCAACAGTACCTGCTGTATAGATCAGCGCCGCTGTCTCTCCCACAATTCTTCCAACCGCCAGGATGATTCCTGCTAAAAATTCCAGGAATTGCCGACGGGAGTACAATCTTAAATACGGTACGCAGCTTTCCTGCTCCCAGTCCAAAACTTCCCTCTCTGAAGGAATCCGGAACTGCTTTTAACGCTTCTTCTGTTGTTCTCATGATCAGCGGAAGGATCATGATCGCCAGTGTAAACGCACCGGCCAGCAGGGAAAATCCCCATCCTAATGTATTGACAAAAACAACATTCCGAACAATCCATATACGATGGAAGGGATTCCGGAAAGTGTCTCTGTTGTCAGACGGATCACTTCCACAAATTTATTCCCTTTCCCTGCATACTCTACAAGGAAGATCGCAGAGAAGATTCCAAACGGAACCGCGATCAGCAAAGAAAGCAGCGTCATGATAATCGTGTTAATCAAAGCCGGCATCAAAGAGGCATTCTCAGATGTATATTCGAACGCGAACAAAGACGGCTTGATATGCGGCACTCCGTTGATCAGAATATAAGCGATCAAAAACAGCAGAACCGCAAACGTGATAATTGCTCCCAGCATCACCAGAAGCATTACAATAAATGAGCCCGGATGTTTTAAATAGCTTTTCAGCTTTTCTCCGATTCCAGTCTGATTACTCATGTTCTGTCCTCCTTTTCAGCATTGCTACACTGAAGTTGATGATCAGGATGAACACAAATAATACTACACCTGTCGCGATCAGCGCTTCCCTGTGCAGACCTGTCGCATATCCCATCTCCAGTACGATATTTCCTGTCAGTGTACGCATTCCCTGCAGGATATTTTGTGCAATTCTCGGCTGATTTCCCACGATCATGATAACTGCCATGGTCTCTCCGATCGCACGTCCGATTCCCAGCACGATTCCTGCCAGTACTCCGGATTTTGCAGCCGGGATCACAACTGTAAAAATACTTCTCTCATGGGTTGCTCCCAGAGCCAGAGCTCCTTCATAATAATGGGTCGGCACAGCGCGGATCGCACTCTCTGTGGTTCCGATGATTGTTGGCAAGATCATCATTCCCAGAATGATCGACGTAGTGAGAAGTCCTTTTCCGTCTCCTGCTTTTTCCACGATCCCCATCTGTTTTAATGTTCTTCCGAACTCCCGTACCATTGGCACCAGTACGACCAGACCGAAGAATCCATACACAACGGAAGGAATTCCTGCCAACAGCTCTGTTGCTGCTTTCAGCGGTCTGTATATTTTTTTCGGGTCAGTACATTGCCATAAATACAGATGTCAGAATTCCGATCGGCACTCCGAACACGATCGCACCTGCTGTTACATATAAGCTTCCGATGATCATCGGGAAGATTCCAAACAGATTATTGTTCGGTCTCCACAGTTCTCCGGTAATAAATTTTACGAACCCGATTTCTCTGATTGCAGGGACTCCATTTGCAAACAAAAAGATACAAATGAGAGCTACCGCCAGTACAGAAGTACAGGCGGCTATCAAGAATACTCCCTGCATGAATTTTTCAGTCCATGCTTTTGATTTCATTCTTCTTTCCTCTTATCAATTATTCAGTTACTTCATCCCAAGTATAAGTTTCTCCTGTGTAGATGGATTTTACCTGATCAGAACTTAACTCTTCTGTCGGGTTGTCATTGTTTACGATCACTGCGATTCCGTCGGTTGCGATCACAGTTGCTTTTAATCCCTGTCCCACTTCTTCCTCTTTCAGTTCACGGGATGCCATACCAATATCATAGCTTCCTTCCAGAGTCGATGTCATACCTGTTGTAGAATCAGATGTCTGCAGCTCGATCTTTGCATTCGGATTTACACTTTTGTATGCCTCGATCAGTTTTTCCATAACCGGTGATACAGAAGAAGATCCTCCTACTACTGCGCTTCCTGACGGTTTTGTTCCATCATATGCTTTTGTATCGGCAACCGGAATATAACCGTTGTCTGCTACGATTTTCTGACCTTCTGTACTCATGATATAGGTGATGAAATCATTTGCAACTTCATTGTCAGCGCCTTCTTTTACTGCAATATTAAACGGTCTTGATACTTTGTAAGAACCATTTTCGATATTCTCTTCTGTTGCTTCTGCTCCATCAATCTTAAGTGCTTTTACACTCTCATCCAGAGATCCCAGAGATACATATCCGATGGCATACTCATCCCCTGCTACTGTTGTAAGCATAACAGATGTATTATTTGTAACCTGTGCATCCACAGTTGTCATATCTACTTTTTCTCCGTCAACTTCCTGCTGAATACCAAACAGCTCTACGAAAGCTCCTCTTGTTCCAGATCCATCTTCTCTGGATACGATTGTGATATCATTGGAAGAATCCCAGTCACTGGACGCACTTTCTGTCTTTGTTCCTTTATCAGCAGATACATCATCTCCAGAACCACATCCTGCTGCCAGTGCTGCTACCATACCTACTTGTTGACCTAAAACTGCGTAATTAAACTTTTCTATTTTCTATTTACTTAATCTCCTTTTTTCAAAGTGTTTTTCTTTTCTCCACAGTTAGCAATGATACAGAAGAATTGTAAAATATATCATCATCTGAATGTTAAATCTATGTAAAATCATCTTTCTTTTCCTTGTTAAGTTTTTGTAAAATATGAAAAAAACAGCGCAAAAACAGGGCATTTGCCGCTTTTTTGCAAATGCCCCGCTCTCTTTGTTTTGTAAAATCCCCTATTCTGCCGTCAAAATCTCTTCTGCGATATTTCTCGCATGATCCGAGATTCTCTCAAGACATACCAATGCATCCAGGAATACGATTCCGGATTCCGTGCTGCACTCATTTCTTGCCAGACGCTTCATATGTGCCGTACGCAGCGCGATCTCCAGCTCATCTGCCTGACTCTCTTTTTCAATGACCTTCATCGCCTTTTCTTTACTACGCTCTTCCAGTGCCTCGATCGCATACCGGAAGCAGTCGATACAGACGTCTTCCATCTGCTGGATCTCTTCTCTTGCGATCTCGGAGAAGGATGCTTTCTGATCTTTGAGATTCTCTGCAAATTCAGAAATATTTTCACAGTAATCGCTGACACGCTCGATATCCGATACGATCTGCAGGATACTCGCCACCTCCTGATGCTCCTTCTCATTGATGGAAAGTGTATTCAGTTTAATAGCATACTCTGTGATTCCTTTGCACAATCCGTCTGCGATTGTCTCTTCCTCCCGGATCTTTTCTATCTCCTCACGCTTCTTGGTGATCAGCACATCTCTTGTACGATTCATGGTTCCCCGCACAACATGTCCCATTCTTACCATCTCGCTGACTGTAGACTGGAGCGCAATACTTGGTGTCTCCAGCATTCTGTCGTCCAGAAGTACCTGTCCTTCATCCACATCGTCAGAATCTTCTCTCTCCAGTTTCTTCGCCAGCTTAATGATCCAGTCAGATACCGGGAAGAGCAGGATCGTAGTTCCGATATTAAAAATTGTGTGAACTGTACTGATCTCTGTCTGTGTGATCAGGGCTTCTCCAAATCCCGGATTGATCACTTTAAAGAATACGATCGCAACAACGCTGAAGATGATCGTACCGATGATGTTGAACAACAGATGCATCACAGCTGCTGTCTTTGCTGTCTTCTTTGCCCCGATACTGGACATGATGGCAGTCACACAGGTACCGATATTCTGTCCCATGATAATGTAAACAGCCGCATTAAACGGAACCAGTCCTGCTGCCGCAAGACTCTGTAAGATCCCCACTGATGCAGATGAACTCTGAATCACAGCTGTAACAAGCGCACCGGCCACGATTCCAAGGAACGGACTGTGTCCAAGTGTTACAAACAGATTGCAGAATGCCTCTGACTGCTGCAGCGGCTCGACTGCATCTGACATCGTCGTAATACCGATGAATAAGATACCAAATCCCACAATGATACTGGAAATATCCTTTGTAGAACGTCTTTTTCCTGTCAGCATCACAATCACACCGATCATAACTGCCACCGGTGCAATATTCGCCGGGCTGAGCGCTTTTGCCCACTCGACACTGGATACCAGCCATCCGGTCACCGTAGTACCGATGTTGGCTCCCATGATCACTCCCATCGCCTGGGTAAGATTCATGATCCCTGCATTTACAAATCCGACTACCATCACTGTCGTAGCGGATGAACTCTGAATGACAGCTGTAATAAAAGCACCGAGCAAAACCCAAAAACTTATTCTTTGTCAGTACCTCCAGCAGACTCTTCATCTTGCTGCCTGCTGCATTCTCCAATCCCTGGGCCATGATCTGCATACCATAGATAAACATACCCAGTCCCCCGATAAAGGGGAGAATAATGCTCACGTAATCCATACGTTTCCTCCTGTAATAAACCCTTTATAAAATTTTCCGCACTATTACGATAACATTATACTCGACAAAAAACAACAAAATCTTTACATTTCCTTAACATAAAGACACAGTGTCTATTTTTTCATCTTCGGTTCAAAGATATGAGATGCCAGATAACCGAAAATTAATGCTGCTGAAATTCCCACAGCACTGGCTTTAAAACCACCCATAAAGATTCCCAGAAACCCATTTTTCTCAACGGCTTCTTTGACACCGTTCCACAGTACGTTTCCGAATCCAAGGAGCGGTACGCTCGCTCCTGCTCCTGCAAATTTCTGAAATGGTCCGTAAATATTCAAAAATCCAAGCACTGCGCCGCCGCATACAAGCAGCACCATGATTCTTCCCGGCATCAACTTGGTCCGGTCCATCAAAATCTGTACCGCCGCACAGATCAGACCTCCCACCCAGAATGCATGTACATATTCCATCTTAATCTCCTCCTTTTCTCAGCAATGTTCCAGCACGATCCCATGTGCAATTCCCGGAACGCTTGCCCCTTCGTTGTAACTGACCGTAGACATCAGAGCACCCGTCGGCACAAAGAGTACCCGTTTCCACTCGCCTTTCTGGATCTTTGGAAGAATGTAAGCGGAAAGCGTCACTGCCGCACAGCCGCAGCCACTTCCTCCCGCATGCGTATCCTGTTTCTCCTGATCAAAGATCTTCATTCCGCAGTCCAGGTGTCTGTCCCGCATCTGATGCCCGTTCTTACTCATAAAATCCAGTAAAATACTCTGTCCGATATACCCGAGATCTCCTGTAATGATCCGGTCATAGCTGGTCGGGCTTCTTCCGAAGTCCTTCAGATTTGTTAAAATGGTATCTGCTGCTGCCGGTGCCATACACGCTCCCATATTCTGGGAATCCTTCAGTCCATAGTCCACAATCTTCCCAACCGTCACGCCTGTGATCCTCACATGGCTTTTCTGTCTGCCTACCAGAAATGCTCCACTTCCCGTCACCGTCCAGCTGGCAGATAACGGACGCTGGGATGCATACCCCAACGGAAACCGAAATTCCTTTTCCGCGCTTCCAAAGTGGCTGGAAGTCACTGCCAGCATATATTCCCCATACCCAGCTGCCACGCTCATAGCAGAAAGAGCAAGTGCTTCTCCGGATGTGGAACAGGCTCCGTACAATCCGAACATGGGAATCTGTAATTCTTCCACTCCCATGGAAGTGGCGATTCCCTGACGCAGAAGGTCTCCGCCATACAGATAGCGCACATGCTTTGCATCCATATGTGCTTTTCCAAGTGCCAGTACACATGCTTCTTTCTGCATGGTACTCTCTGCCTCCTCCCATGTTTTTGCTCCAAAAAGATCATCCTGGTTCACCATATCAAATAGCTTTCCAAGGGGACCTTCCGCCTCTTTGCTTCCCGCTACACAAGCACTGCTGATCAAATAGGGAGCTTCCCCGAAACTGATGCTCTGACTGCCTCTGATCTGATTCATCTTCTCTCCTCTTTTCTTCCTGTTTTTGCAAATTCTTTCTGCTGTTAGTATGCATCTCACCAGATGAAATATACATCCGATTGAAAATCTTTCCGGTGACAGAATATTTTCCGTTTTTTTCGGATACTATGAAATAAGAAAAAGGAGGCGATAGTTTTGAAGCAGACAGAAAAAGAAAAACGACAGCAGCAGTATGAAGACTATGTAAAAAAGAAAACACCGGTGCACAATGTTTATCTGAATATGGCAAAATCCTTTATCACGGGAGGAATTATCTGTGTGATCGGACAAGGTATTTATAATTATTGTGAAATGATCGGACTGAGCAAAGACCACTGCAGCAACTGGACTTCTCTTTCACTGATCTTACTGAGTATCATCCTCACCGGAGTTGGACTCTATCCAAAGATCGCAAAATGGGGAGGAGCTGGTGCATTGGTTCCCATCACCGGCTTTGCCAACTCGGTGGCAGCTCCGGCGATCGAGTATAAAAAGAAGGGCAGGTATTCGGGATTGGCTGCAAGATCTTTACCATATCCGGACCTGTCATTCTCTATGGAATCTGCACCAGTTCTCTTCTGGGACTTTTATACTGGATCTGGATGCAGTTTTAAAAGAAGAGGTGAGACTCCTTATCCGGAATCTCACCTCCCCTTTTATACCTCGCTTCGTTTCCGCATCGGACGGATCGCCCGTTTTGATACTTCTACATATAATTCTTTTTGCAGCACTTCACGAAGCCAGTTTCTTTTTAATTGTCTTCCAATAAAAATAGCTTTTGCTTCCGGCATCTTATCAATACCGGTAACGCTGTATGTACGATCTGTCACATCAAAGCGAAGCCATCCATTTCCCGCCGGAAGATACCCTTTTGCTCTGCAGATATCTCCAAACACACCGGAAACTACTCCCTGCAAAAACAGGATCAGCTCCTGCTCCGATTGCAGGCTGGCTTCCGTCAGTCCAAGATTTTCCAGATCTAACTCCCGCTCTTCCTTCATTGGAATCTCTTTGTCAAGATACGATGTCAGCAGTGAAGCCCACCAATCATCTCCCTGTTCTGTATAATGAGAAACACAGATCTCAGCTTCCGGATTGAGCGCTATCAGCTTCTGTTTCAAACTGCACCGTTCATTCTCTGCAGCATATTCCATCTTGGAAACCAGAATCCTGCCTGCAGACTGTATCTGATCCTCGCAGATCTCTGAAAATTCAAACATACAACGATCATACATCGTACCGTCCAGAATCGTGAGCGGCTCAAGCAGAGTGATCCTCTCATATTCAATCTTCTGGATATTCTCTATGATCTTACTGAGCATCCCCACACCGGTCGGTTCTACGATCAGATATTCCGGATCCACTGTATTTGCAATGGTCAGGATAGACGTGGCAAAGTCGTTCTGCATGGAACAGCAGATACATCCCTCTGTCAGCTCCCAGATATTTAAGTCATTCGTCTGTTCCAGAAGATCTCCGTCCACATTGACCGCCCCGTATTCATTTTCCATCACTGCAAAATCTTTTTTGGTACGTTCTGCAAGTGTCCGGATAAATGTCGTCTTTCCTGCTCCTAAAAATCCGGATACCACTAAAATCTTCATCTCTCATGCCATCCTTATTAGTCTGAAATCTTTACAACCGGTTTGATCAGATCCGCCGGTTTATCACGCATCATAAACAGTGCCTCTTCCAGATGATCCCATCCTTCAAATACATGCGAAGCCAGAGGGTGTACATCCAGTTTGCCAGCTGCTACCAGAGCGCCCAGTTTTTCCATGCGCAGACGTCCGCCAGGCATCAGACCTCCGTTGATCTGCTTGTGACCCATACCAACGCCCCATTCCACACGTGGAACAGTCACATAAGTACCGCTTCCGAGATAGTTGACATTTCCGATCTTTCCGCCCGGTTTCAGACATTTTACCGCTGATTCAAAGGTCTCACATCCGCCGCCTGCGATCACAACTTTGTCTACTCCTTTTCCATCTGTCATGGCAAGCACCTGCTCTTCGATCGTTCCATTCTTATAGCTTACAAAATCAGTTGCCCCGTACAACTTTGCTGCTTCCACGCAGTTTTTGCGGGTTCCGACTGCAATAATTCTGGAAGCACCTCTGAGTGCTGTTCCGGCTACTGACATCAATCCTACCGGGCCGATCCCGATCACAAGAACGGTATCTCCAAACTGTACATCGGCAAGCTCAACTCCGTGAAATCCTGTGGGGACCATATCAGAGAGCATACATGCATCCACTGTGGAAATATTCGATGGAAGCAGTGCCAGATTGCCATCCGCATCATTTACATGGAAGAATTCAGAGAACACACCGTCTTTAAAGTTCGAGAACTTCCATCCTGCCAGCATTCCGCCGGAATGCATCGAATATCCTGCCTGTGCCTCCAGCGAATTCCAATCCGGTGTGATCGCCGGAACAAGTACACGATCTCCCGGTTTAAAATCCTTTACCAACTCTCCGACTTCTACAACCTCTGCACAGCACTCATGTCCCAGGATCATATTGTGACGCTCCCCAATCGCGCCTTCCCAGAGAGTGTGTACATCCGAAGTACAGATTGCGACTGCAAGCGGGCGGCAGATCGCATCCAACGGACCACATACAGGTCTCTCTTTTTCAATCCATCCTGATTCCCCAATTTTCAGCATTGCATAACCTTTCATAAATTAGTAAACTCCTTTCAAATCCGTATTTTCTTCCATGTTACTATAGGATTTGTATATTTTCAACTAATTTATTGTTAATTTTTTATTAATTTTATTAACTTCTATCATTGCAAAAATCCAATACATGCTCCAAAGCCTTTTCCAAGTGCAATCCCGATGATAAACCACTTGATATAGCGTACCAGCTTGACTCTCCTGATAAAAATCGGAAATACATTCAGGATTTCTGCCAATGCCATTGCCCAGCATCCTACAAATATGCCGGACAGCACACCGAAAAAGGGAAGAATAAAGCCTGCACAAGGAATCATGATCTGAAAACAAAACACGGCATTTCCTAAAATCCCGCCAAGGGCGATAGAA
>ENA-OQNC01000044-OQNC01000044.1-human-gut-metagenome-genome-assembly--contig:-NODE-44-length-19257-cov-4.505541_pt1 | contig 19257 bp, 16 predicted proteins | sample MGYA00242626_ERZ504874 | MGnify/ENA primary metagenome ERZ504874 (study PRJEB26092, sample SAMD00036411) | human gut metagenome | host: Homo sapiens | study: EMG produced TPA metagenomics assembly of...
AATCATACAATGCCAGTTTTTTGTCTGACGGGATCGCTGCCAAAAGCTCCAGACCTCTGGTATCCAGTCTTTCGATCATCGCCGGGTCCTCCACCCGGTTCACGATCAGACCGATGCGGTCATATTTCACCAGCTCCATTGCAACATTTTCAATTGTCTTGATGACTTCCAATCCCTTTTTGCTGGTATCCGAGATCAAAAGCAGATGGGTCACTTTCTCCATTACACGGCGGTTGATCTGCTCAATGCCTGCCTCTCCGTCAATGACCACATAATCAAACTGCTCTGAGATCATCGTGATCACTTCTTTTAAATATGAATTGATGCGGCAATAACATCCGGCTGACTCCGGACGTCCGATTGCAAGAAACGCAAAACCTTCTTTTTCGACGATTGCCTCTGCGATCTTATACCTGGACTCAGACAACAATTCCATTGCTTCCTTTGTATTTCCATCCTCCACATTCGCAACAATTTCGTTTCGAATGTCATCCAGCGTCAGTTTGGGCTCAATTCCCAGTGCTGTAGCCAGACCAATTGCCGGATCTGCATCAATGGCAAGGATCTTTTCCTCCGGAAATTCCTCAACCAGAAGCTTTACAAGAGCTGCGGAAATAGAAGTCTTTCCCACGCCCCCTTTTCCGGTCAATGCGATAATTTTTGTCTCTCTGCTCATACCTTTTCTTCCTTTCCACTAAATCCGCACTGCAAGATGATATGCACCGCGTACTGCCTCCAGAACTCTTCCTGCCCGGCTGCTGTCTCCAATGTTATAAATCTCTTTTGCCAGATGTTCTTCTCCCGCTTCAAAGAAAAATGTCTCATCCGCTTTTCCCCCCATTGCCAACACGATCAGATCTGCCGGAATCTTCTTCTCCACGATTTCTTCTTTGATTGCTTTCTCCATCGGGTTCGGAATATTCGGAGGAAGCAGCGGCTGCCAGGTATTATACGGATCCGGCACAGTTTGGGACTGATTCTGTTCCACATAAACGCCGTCTTTTGCAAGCGCTTTTACCTTTGTACAGTTATACAGCCGCACCCCTGATTTTTCCAGATAATGAAGCAAATGTCCTCGGTTTGCTGTACAGACCCCCATCATAAAATGAGGCAGCATTTCCAGAACCGTAACGTTCTTTCCATATTCATTTGCCAGCCAGTGTGCAGTCTCACAGCCTACCACTCCACCGCCTACGATCACGATATTATTTGCACCTTCCGCTTTTTCCGGATGTTCCAGAAGGTCTGTTCCAAGGATTAGATTTGCCTCCTCTCTGCCTTCAAACGGCGGAAAGATTTCCTTTGTTCCATACGCAAAAATAACTGAATCATATGCTTTTTCTTTTAGAAGTTCTGCAGTCACCGTTGTATTTTTATGTACCTGAAGCTGATACTGCTCCTGACAAAGCTCCACCTGTTTCTCAAGGTATGCCAGATAGTTGCGCAGGTCAAATTTGATCTTCGGAATACTTCCTACAGCAATCTTGCCGCCCAGCTTCTCTGATTTTTCATACAAGGTTACGTTGTGTCCGCGTTTTGCCGCGATCAATGCAAATGTAATTCCTGCCGGCCCGCCTCCCACAACAGCAATGTTTTTCTTTTTCTCAGCCGGTGTAAAGGTTTCCGGAAAACGTTCCTCGAATCCGGTTCGCGGATTAACTGCACACTGAGGATGCCCTCCCAGAATAAACTCATTAACGCAGCCTTCCTGACAGCCGATACACGGCCGGATCTCCTCCACATTGCCGGCAAACGCCTTGTTGCACCAGTCCGGATCTGCAAGCAGTGGTCTGGCAAGCATCACCATGTCGCAGTCACCATCCCGGATCGCTTTTTCTGCGATATCCGGATACCCCAGTTTTCCGACTGCAACAACCGGAACGTCCACTCCGGTATTCGATTTGATACGATTTCTGCGGAAGAATTCTTTTGCGATCTTGGACATATCAAGGAAACATCCCGCCGGCATTCCCTCCGGTGGATGCGGCAGCCACCAGTTGTCATAGCAGCCCAGATCCACATCAAACAGATCCACTCCGGCACGGACCAGTTTCGCCATATAATGCAGGGTATCCTTAATCGTTCTTCCATTTTTAAACCGCTTCAGACTGCTGACTTCATTCATCCGTTCCTGATATGTTTCGTTCAGTGCCAGTGAGAGGTCAATCCGATACATGATCGGGAAGGAATCTCCCGCCCTCTTTCGAATCTCACGGATGATATCAAGCCCAAACATTTCATAATCTTTATAGCGTCCCATCTGTCTTCTGTTAAATGCCGGATTCGTCATCTGTTCCAGCAGATATCCTTCATGCCCATGCAGGTAGATACCGTCTAATCCCATCTCTTTTGCATCTGCTGCCGCCTGCCCGCAGTTTTTTACAATTTTTTTCAAATTGGCATCTGTCAGCGGAATACATGGAAGCTGCGGAATATAAAAGCTCGGATTCACGGACGCAGAAACCGGAATCTTATGTTTTGTCATCACACAAGTCGGTGGTCCTACTCTTCCAAGTCCCGGTGTAATCTGAATAAAGATTTTACTTCCATACGCATGTACTCCCTGTGCAAGATCTCTCCAACCTGCAAACACTGTTCTGGCATGATCGATTCTCGGAAACAGTGACAGATCATCCACCTCTGTCACCGTCGGATCGATTCCGTGACTGACCGGAATCAGCCCTGTTGTCAAAAGCCCTGTCCCCCCTTTTGCACGGGCGAAAAAGTACTGAAGCATCTTGTCATTGGGACGTCCTGACTCTTCACACATATTCAGATTCCCCATCGGTCCCATTACCACGCGGTTTTTGATCATAGTCTTATTCACCTGAATCGGAGAAAACAGGGCCTGATACGGATACAATTCCTTCGTCATCTCCCCGGAGCTCATCCTGCAGTTTTCTTTTTCCTGTTTCACCCAATCCCCATAGGTTTCTTCCAGTCTGACTAACTTTTCATCGCATTTCAATGTTTTTGCACCTCCTGTTTTACGACATCTTTTACCCAAACTAATTTTGAGCATTTTGCACTAAAATCATATTTCAATTATATCATTTCAGTGCAAAACAAACAACTCAAAAAAAGACCCGAAAGGGAGTATATCACTTCCACTTTCAGGTCTTCTCTATTATTTATTTACGGATCATCTCCATATATGGCAGTACTTCATATCCTGCTTTTTTATAGACATGAACTGCTCTTTCTATTTTTCTTCTTTCCACTTCCAGGCGAACTACCACGTCTGCGTATTTTTCTTCTATATATTCAAAAAACTTACTTCCGATACCAAGTCCTCTGCTTTCTGGCTTCATATACAGATCTTCGATCCAGACACACTGCTTTCCAAACTCTGTGGAAAAGCTTTTGGCTGCCATGGCATACCCCAAAAGCTGCCCTTCATTTTCAAACACATATCCTTCCAGATATGGACTCCCTCCTATGCATGTTCTGATATCATTCTCAAAAATCTCATCCGATCCATTACTCTGCACTGCGGGAGATGCGTAAAATACCCGCATCATATCCAATACTTCCTGTTTATCCTGTTCCATCATATTTCTAATTGTAAATTCCATCACTGTCCATCCTTTTCTTTATTCTGCCAATACGCTCTTATGCCGTTTCAGATATTTTCCGTCTCCTTTTTTACCTAAGAACTGATTCTCTTTCACGATCACATGCCCTCTCTGCATGACCAGTTCAATCTCACCTTTCACTGCCATCCCCTCATAACAGGTATAATCTACTGCACTGTGCATATCCGCATGTGTCAGTATGCGCTCTTTCTCCGGATTTAAGAGAATCAGATCCGCATCTGAACCCGGCAGCAGAGTTCCCTTCTGCGGATATAATCCATACATCCGGCTAGGATTCGTACACAGATAATGCACCATCTGCGGCAGTGTAATTCTGCCTTTCATCACACCCTCAGAGAACAGAATGCGCATCCGCTCTTCAACTCCCGGTGCACCGTTTGGACAAGCTGTAAAATCCTGCGCTCCTGCCTGCTTTTCTTTCCCAAAGTGAAACGGGCAGTGATCTGTTGCCACAACATCGATCACACCATCCTTTAATGCCTGCCATAATGCATCCTGATCCTCTTTTTTGCGAAGCGGCGGAGACATGATCGCTTTCAGCCCTTCCTTGGGATCTTCATACATCTCATCCGTGAGAGTCAGATATTGCGTACAGGTCTCCACTGCAAAATTCTTCTGGTGGGATGCCCGCGCTTTCATAACCTCCATCAGCCCTTCTTTGCTGGACAAATGTACAATATACAGCGGTGCATCACCTGCCATGGCTGCCAGATGCAGCAGACGGTCCACTGCCTCCGCCTCACAACGCGCCGGTCTGCTGAGCGGATGATACTTTGGCTCTGTACATCCCGACTCGCGGTATGTCTTCCTAAGATAATTGATCACACCATCATTCTCGCAGTGCACTGCGATCACTATCCCGTCCTTTTTTGCTTCTTTGAGTACCTGAAAAATCTCGTCATCAGTCAACATGTCATCATATGTCGTATATACCTTAAAACTTGTAATTCCATCATTTTCGGCAATCTCTTTCATCTCCCCCAGTATGGATGCATTGACATGCTGGATCACCCCATGAAATCCATAATCAATGACTGATTTCCCATCTGCCAGACGATGATATTCTTCCACCTGATGCCACAGGCTGCATCCCTTCGGGCCGAACGCCATGTGATCCACGATCGTCGTTGTTCCTCCACAGGCTGCTGCCACCGTTCCATCATAAAAATCATCCACTGCACGATACTTTCCTGACTGCAGATCCATATGCGTATGTACGTCCACACCCCCCGGGACTCACATATCTGCCTGTGGCATCGATCACCTCGGCATCCTCCTCTTCCAAAACTGTTCCTATGGTACTTTATTTTTTCTATCTTCGATCAGAATACTCCCCCTAGAAATACCTGCGACTCTGTTGCGATCATACCTATTTTTACTAATAATTTCATAGGACTCCTCCTTTTTCCGGCATTTCTATCTGTTCATTTGATATTTATAGAATACTCTTATCAGCACATGAATTCAACCTGATTTCTGAAATATTTTCAGATGTCTAAATTTCTTTTAGCTTCTGTTTCTTTTTATGATATAATGAGCGTTAACGAATCATGATATCATAGAAGACGATTACACATTTATCAGGAGAGGATGTAAACAATGGGATACTCTTTAGATCTATTAAAACAAATTGCGCACGGACTTGCACAGCAGTTCGGTGATTCCTGCGAAATCGTGATCCACGATGTACGCCATGGAATCGAAAACACAATCTTATATATTGAAAACGGACATGTCACTGACCGAAAATCCGGTGACAGTGCATCCAATGTCGTACTGGAAGCGATCAAAGCCGATCCGTCCACACTGCAGGATCAGTACGCTTATCTGACAAAAACAAATGACGGACGTCTGCTGAAGTCTTCGACCTTTTACATTAAGGACGAATCCGGAACGCTTGCCTATATTTTTTCTATCAATTATGATATTACCGCACTGGCTGCAGCGAATCAGTTCCTGCAGTCCTTTATCCAGACACAGAATCCCGCCGAGCCATCCGCTTCCCGCAGTGCGACTCCTCAGATTACACACAATGTCACCGAGCTTCTGGATACCCTGATCGAACAGGCTATCTCCAATATCGGGAAACCGGCAGCACTGATGACAAAAGACGAAAAATCAAAGTGGTTCAGTATTTAAATGATGCCGGCGCTTTTCTGATCACGAAGTCCGGAGATAAGGTAGCTTCTATACTCGGCATCTCAAAATTCACATTATATAACTATATGGATGCCGGTAAATAAAAATCCGCTGAAAGTGCAACGTTGAAACACTTTCAGCGGATTCTGATTATACTTCCATCTTACTCTGCATCCATTCGTATAAATCCTGATATACCTGCTCCCGGTCTGTTTCATTCAAAATCTCATGTCGGTCTCCGGCATACAGCCGCAAAGTCACATCCTGTATTCCGGCCGCCCGATACTTCTCATAGATCTTTCTGACACCTTTGCCGAATCCTCCGACCGGATCGTCCGAACCGGACACCATAAAAATCGCAGCGTCTTCGGTATCATATAGATGCTTCCCGTCCTTCTGCGTCTGCTGAATTACCGCCAGAACATCTGATAGTAGGCATTTACTGTAAATACAAACGAACACAGCGGATCGGAAACGATACTGATCCAGCTTTTCCGTTACTCACTGGTCACCCACGTCTGCCCTCGTCCTTGCCGGCTTGAATTTTTTACTAGAAAGGTCCATTCACCATCTTGTCTACCAGCTTGCTTCGATAATGCCATCCTTTTAAAACTGCCAGTATCCTGCACAGATCTTTTCCAAGCTTGAGTTCCGTCTTATTCTGCTCTGACATGGTCCCCATGATGATCGCTCCACTGAGTCCATTGCCATACATCTGAATATATTGTCTCAGCAGAGACGATCCCATGCTGTGTCCAAGCATAAAATAAGGCACGTCCGGGTATTTTTTCATCGTCCGCTGTCTCAATGTATGTAAATCTCCAAGAACACATGCATTTCCATATTTTTCATTAAAAAATCCATACTCTGATTTGCTCTGTACTGACTTTCCATGTCCCAGATGATCGTTGCCGACTACTATAAAATCCTTTTTCGCTAGAGATATTCTGCAAACTCCGAATATCTGTCAACATACTCAACCATCCCGTGACTCAACTGCAAGACTGCCTTTACCTGTCCTTCCGGTTTCCATTCAATTGTATGAATCTCTGTATTTCCATCTTTGGATGGAAAGTAAAATTCATCTTTCATCTTTCTCTCTACCTGTCATCTAATTTTATATATTCCCGATGAGGAGCCAGCGGCTTATATGCCGGACGGATGATCTTATCCGCATTCTTCAGCTCTTCCAGACGGTGTGCACTCCATCCTACAATACGTGCAGCCGCAAAGATCGGTGTATACAGTGACGGAGGAAGATCCAGCATACTGTACACCAGACCACTGTAAAAGTCCACATTCGCACTGACACCTTTGTAAATCTTGCGCTTCTCGGCGATTACTTCCGGAGCCATATGCTCTACCTTCTCATAAAGCGCATACTCTGCCTCGCAGCCTTTCTCCTGTGCAAGCTGCTTTACAAACGCACGAAATACATCTGCACGAGGATCAGAAATGGAATAAACCGCATGTCCCATTCCGTAGATCAGACCTTTTTATCAAAGGCTTTCTTATCCAACAGTGCTTCCAGATACTGACGGATCTGCTCTTCATCAGTCCAGTCTGTCAGTGTTGCCTTCATATCCTCAAACATCTGTGTCACTTTTACATTCGCACCGCCATGCTTCGGTCCTTTCAGGGAAGCCATCGCTGCTGTAATCGTAGAATACGTATCGGTACCGGAAGAAGTAACTACATGAGTCGTAAAGGTGGAGTTATTACCACCGCCATGATCCATATGAAGCACAAGTGCCATATCCAGGATCTCTGCCTCAAGCGCTGTATACTTTCTGTCTTCACGAAGCATCATCAGGATATTCTCCGCTGCGGAAAGCTCCGGATGAGGTGCATAAATATAAAGATCCTCACCTCTTCTGTAATTATATGCATGGTAGGCATATACCATAAACATTGGGAACTGACTGATCAGATTCAGACACTGACGAAGTACGTTCGGAATCGAAATATCATCCGCTTTGTCATCGTATGTATACATACTCAGGATATAGCGGGAAATGTTGTTCATCATATCACTGCTCGGCGCTTTCATGATTACATCCCGTACAAAGTTCGGCGGAAGTGTCCGGCGCTCTGCGATCATGGCCCGAAATTCATCCAGCTGCACCTTTGTCGGAAGTTCTCCAAACAAAAGGAGATATGTTGTCTCTTCAAATCCCGGGTGCTCTGCTTTTAAAAATCCGCCGATCAGCTCTTTGATATTATATCCACGGTAGTAGAGGCTTCCTTCACACGGAACTTCTTTGCCGTCTACGACTTTGGTATTTACAATATCTGAAATGTTAGTCAGACCTGCAAGTACACCTTTTCCATTTAAATCACGAAGACCTCTCTTCACCTCATACTTGGTATACAGTTCTTTGTCAATCGCTGTATTCGTCTCACAAATATGTGCCAGCTCCTGAATCTTGGGTGTATTTTCAAAAATGATGTTCTCAATGTCTCTCTGCATATAGCCTCTCCTTCCGTCATTTGTTTTATATTTCTTTATTATACTAAAGATTTTGCTCCTATACAATTAACTGTGTATTAAATATTTATGAACTATTGCTGTTTATTCTGTTTGGACCTGCACAGAAATCATTATGCGATTTGATCACTTAAATAGTTCGCAAGCTCTGCAAATTCTTCCAGAGTCAGGGCTTCTCCACGGATACTCGCGCCTCTGCCGAGATGTCCGATCGCCGCTTCGATCTGCTCCTTCGTAAAATCCAGCTCCGGTGAATTCTTCAGGCCATTCGCAAGCGTTTTTCTTCTCTGATTGAACGAAGCCCGGATGATCCGAAACATCAGTTTTTCATCTTTTACCTGCACCGGTGGTTCTTCATATCTGTCAAGACGGATGACTGCAGAACCGACCGTTCGGGCGCGGCAATAAAACAGTTCGGCGGTACATTGGCTACAATATATGGTTTTGCGTAATACTGGACCGCAAGTGACAGCGCTCCGTAATCCTTCGTTCCCGGTCCTACCTGCATCCGATCTGCTACTTCTTTCTGAACCATGACTGTAATACTCTTCATTGGAACATGATTTTCAAACAATCCCATGATGATCGGAGTCGTAATATAATATGGAAGATTTGCCACAACTTTGATCGGCTTTCCTTCATTCTCCTGTTTTGCAAGCTCAGCAATATCCACTTTTAACACATCCTCATTGATGACCTGCACATTGTCATAGCCATCCAGAGTATCCTCCAGAATCGGAATCAATGCCTTATCGATCTCTACTGCCGCTACCTTTCCCGCAGCGCATGCCAGATACTGTGTCATCGTTCCGATTCCCGGTCCGATCTCCAGCACAAAATCATCCTTAGTAATCTCTGCAGATCCGATGATCTTATCCAGTACATGCGTATCTATCAGGAAATTCTGTCCGAATTTTTTCTGAAACACAAAGTTATACTTCTGAAGCACCGCGATCGTATTCTGCGGATTTCCAAGTGTTGGTTCTTTCATCTGCACACCTCTTTCTCTACTTTTTGAAACGATATAATTTTTTTGCATTTTCTGTTGTCTGTCTTACAACCTCTTCGTAAGAAATCCCCTTTAATCCTGCGATCTCTTCTGCAACATACACAAGATTCAGGGAACTATTGCGTTTTCCACGATTCGGAACAGGAGCCAGATACGGGCTGTCCGTCTCAAGAACCAGTGACTCCAAAGGGATCTCCTGCACCACTTCTTTTAATTTCTTTGCATTTTTAAAGGTTACGACACCGCCGATTCCAAGATAAAATCCCATCTTTACATACTCTTTCGCCTGCTCCGGGGAATAGGAAAAACAAATAGGATCACACCGCTTAATTCTCCTGCATACTGCTTCATAATCTCCATCGTATCTGCGGCTGCTTCCCGGCTGTGAATGATCACCGGCAAATCCAGTTGTCTCGCAAGTTCCAGCTGCCGGATAAACCACATTTTCTGTAAATCCCGGTTCTCCTTATCCCAGTAATAATCCAGTCCGATCTCTCCGACAGCGACCATCTTTTCCCTGGCAAGCAGTTGTTCCATCCGCTTCATCTTCTCCTCGTCCAGTTCACCCACTTCGTCCGGATGTACCCCGATCGCACCGTAAATGAACGGATATCTGTCTGTCAGCTGCTCAATCTTGTCCCAGGACGCAATATCAGAACCTGCATCTACGATCAGCTCTACGCCATTTTCCCGCATAGAACCAAGCAATTCTTCTCTGTCTTCTTCAAACTGTCTGTCATCATAATGTGCATGTGTATCAAAAATCATCTGCATTTAACCTCTTTTCGCGGATATACGGAAAAAGGAGAGAATCTGTCTTGTTTTCTCTCCTCTTTCCTTACCGTTTTCTATTTAAAATAATACCATACTGCCTGAAAATGTTCAATGCAGGACTCTCAATTATCTCACATGATTTACGAAATCGGACGCACGTTTCTACAGATTATCAAAGATATCAAACTGAGTCAGGCATACTAGTATAGAATAAATTAAATTTCTACTATATATTTTGAGGATAATGTATGGTAAAATAGTGTTATCTAAGAAAGGATGAACACTATGAGAAAAACATATCTTCCTCTGTCAGATGAAGACAGAGATTACCTTAAAGCATTATCCAAAAAGAGAACCATTCAGGCACAAGTTGTGGACCGTGCCAGAATCCTTTTATATAAAGCCGATGGAATGACATTCCAGCAAATTGCTGATAAACTTGCCATTAGTACCGCAACGGTACGCCTTTGTATTTCGAAGTTTCAGAAAGGCGGTTTAGATGCTGCACTGTTTGATGTTCAGCGTCCTGGACGTCCATCGGAAATCACTGATGATGCAAAAGCATGGATGATTCATATTGCGTGTCAGAGACCGACAGAACTCGGTTATGCACAGGAATTGTGGACGTTGACCTCTCTCCACAAATACATTCAGAAACATGCAGAAGAAGCGGGATATCCAAGGCTTTCAACCGTTACCAAACCGTATATCCAGAAATTTCTTAAGGAACAGGATATGAAACCCTTTAAAATCAAATATTACTGTGAAAAACGGGATCCTGATTTTGAATCAAAAATGCATGAGGTTCTGTTGGTTTATAAGCAGATTGAAATGCAGTTTGATGAAAATGGTGATCTCATTGTTCCAGATGATTATAAACTGACGATTATGTGCGCCGATGTAGGAAACTGCATCCAGATCGTACATCTTTTGAACGGCTTCTACATAAGTCGTAAGATCTGTTGTCTCTTTTGCAAAGAGCCAAACAAACATTCCGGTTGCATCCCCGACGAAAAGTATATTTTTCTCTAAGTATAACACAGAAATGCCGCCTTGCGTATGTCCGGGCGTTTCATAAATTTTGAGTGTAATCCCACCGAGATCAAACACCGTTCCTTCCGAAACTGTCTGAAGCGTTCCCGTTCCACGGCTGCAATATTCTTCCAGATTAAATCCTTCCGGAAGTCCGTTATACGTCTCTCCGGTTTCGAAATTCATACTATTTTCCGCGCGTTTTGCATTATCTCTTCGCATCGCCGCCTCTGAATGTTCCTGACAAAGCGCAATATCTTTTTCACCGATATAACACACTTCTTCAAATTGTGCATTTCCTCCGGTGTGATCGCAGTGTCCATGCGTATTGATAATCACCACCGGCTTGTCTGTTACCGAGCGCACCGTCTGTTCCAGATTTCCAAAACCATATCCTGTATCGATCAACGCCGCCTGTTTGCTTCCGACAAACAGATAACAGAATACATTTTCCGGACTTCCGATCCGGTAATACCCATCTTGTTCTTCCACCTGATAATACATTCCAATCCCTCCCGCACACGGTTATATTACTGCTTGTAAAATGTTCCCTCTGATTGATTTATTCTACATCTAAAAGCTGTGCAAAATACTCGATCTTCACATCTGTTTTTTCATATCCGAACGCATCCCCCAGACCGACTGCCAACATTCCTGCTGCCTTTGCCGCGTCAATTCCTGCGTATGCATCTTCCACGACTACACAGTTTGCCGGATCTTCTCCTAAAAATTCTCCTGCTTTCAGGAAAACTTCCGGATCCGGTTTGGAATGTGTAATATTGTTTCCGTCTGAAATCGCATCGAACGCATTCAGCAATTCCACTTTCTCTAAAATAAACTTTGCATTTTTACTGGAAGAACCGATAGCAAGTTTGCAGCCACGTTCACGCAGTGTTTTCAAAGTCTCTCTTACCTCGTCCGATACGTCCGCCGGTGTCATTGTTGCCAACAGTTCCCGATATGTATTGTTTTTCTGCTCCATCAATTCCGCTTTTTTCTCTGCCGAAAGCGGCTCGCCTTCATATCGTTCCAGAATAATTTCCAGACTCTCTGCACGGCTTACTCCGCGCAGACGATTGTTGATCGTTTCGTCAAAATAAATTCCCATCTCATCTGCCATTTTCTTCCATGCCTGATAATGAAATTTATCTGTAAATACGATCACTCCGTCCAAATCAAAAATAAATGCCTTCATTCTCGTTTATCCCTCCTGTTTTCCATAAATTTTCATCAATTCTTCTTTTTTCTATAAAAAATGCTGACTCGCTTAAATCTTACACGGCAAAGTTTATCCGCTTTCGGATCCATTTCTACAAAAGGATGGTTCAACTGATCCTCGATCACAGCCGTTCCGGCAAATACTGCGTCCGCCAGACCGATAAACTCATCCACATAACTTTTTGCGATCGGATAGCCGTTGTGATTCGGAAGCAGCCAGTCGTACGCATCGTCAAGATCTTTTACACGCTGCATATTTGCTCGGAAATTCAGCATCCGCTCCCGTACATCATACGGCGCTTCCAGATTCTGGGAATTATCAAACATCATCACCTGTCCTACATCGATCTCGTCTCCGCAAAGCAGCAGCCGCGCTTTACGATCCAAGAAAAACAGACTGCTGTTGCAGTGTGCCGGCTTTACATCCAACACCTCGATCGTACGATTTCCAAGTTCGATCACCTCTCCGTCTTTCACATAGATTTTCTCGTAATCCGGATGCGGCAGTTTTGAAAGATCAAACGGAACCGCTCCCGGAGTTAATGTAGACGGCGCGTCTATCTTCTCACCTTCGCTCAGATGAACCGCTTCAAACTCTCCGTTGCCCGCCGCATGATCCGGATGAAAATGTGTATTCGCGACAAGAATCGGTTTATCCGTCAGTTTCTCGACAAATGCACGAAGATTTCCCACGCCATATCCGGTATCGATCAGAAGCGCCTTCTCATCCCCCTCTAATAAATACATATTTTCACTGCCGTTCATAAAATTGATAAACCAAGTACCTTCCTTTGCTTCCCATGCAGTGTAACTGCCGAAGATCTGTTCCAGTGTCGGTTCCATTGTCCTTCCTCCTTGTCTGCAATATTTTACATCGCCTTTTATACTTCTAAGCCTTTTTATGCTTTTCACTTTTCTGTTTCTAACGTTTATGCTTCTAATACGTTGATTTCCTTTAATTCTTTGATCGCCTGCTGAAGCTTTTCCGGATCAAACGGAAGGAATCCGAGATAACTGATTTCTTCCAATGTGTTATACAAAAATTCGGCGTCATCCGACTGTGACATTCCTGCCAATGCCGGTGTATATTTTCCCAAAACAGCAAGCGCTTTTGGATCTTTTCCGACTCTTGCCAACGTTGTCTTTTCTCCGTACGGATGACAATAATCGGTTTCCGGTACATAATCAAATTCATATCTTCCGGCGCTCAAAATCTGTTTGCCTTCTTTATATCCCGGCAATTCCACTTCCGCCTCGCAGTTGAATGGAATTTCCACAACCACATGCAACGTTCCATCAGGACAAATTTCAAAGTTACATGTATATTTTCCGTTTACAGAATCATAACTGCATTCCATTTTCGGCAGACGCACATCCGGATGCGGTGCAATGACCGCCCGCGCAAATCCCGGCTCTGCCGGACGGATTCCTGCTGCATACGCATACATAAATTCCATCACAGAACCATACGAATAATGATTCAGAGAATTCATTCCAGTCGGACTGATCGTTCCGTCCGGAAGCACCGAATTCCAACGTTCCCAGATCGTTGTTGCTCCCAGATTCACACTATATAACCAACTTGGGAATCCTTCTTTCAGTAAGAAATCATATGCCAGTTCATACAAACCTGCTTCTGCTAAAACGGTACAAAGAAGCGGTGCGCCGACAAATCCGCATTTAATCTGATTTCCATCTGCCTGTAATTTCTTCTTAAATTGTGCGATCAGATATTCTCGATCCACATAGATTCCGAATTTTAATGCAATCACATATGCAGCCTGCGTTGTCACTGCCAGTCTTCCGTTCGGAGTAAAATATTCTGCTAACACTGCCTGTCTGATCTTTTCCTCCAACTTCCGATAATGCGCTGCATCTTCTGTCAATCCCAATGTCTCTGCAATTTCTGCGGTCTTACGAACAGACTCACAATAATAGACCGAAGCAATATAAGTATCTTCTGTGCTTCCTTTAAAACTTGTCGGTGTCGCGCCGTCTAATGCCAGCCAATCGCCAAAATGGAATCCGAAATCAAACAGATAATGCTTTTCGCCTCGTTCTCCGTCTTTTCTGTCAATGTAATCCACCCAGTCTTTCATCAACGGATAGCAGTAATTCATTTCTTCCTGATTTCCGAAATAAATATACAGTGTATACGGAAGAAATGTCGCAATATCTCCCCATACGCTTCCGGCATCCTCTTTATGTCCGATATTCGGCACATAATTCGGTACAGCGCCATCGATCATCTTCTGTTCATCCCGAAGATCTTTTACAAACTTATGGAAAAATGCACGGGTGTCCATATGGTAACTTGCCGTCGGAGCAAATACCTGCGCATCTCCCGTCCATCCAAGACGCTCATTTCTCTGCGGACAATCAGTCGGCATATCAAGGAAATTTGATTTCAGTCCCCAAACCGTATTTTCATACAAGCGATTGATTTTTTCGTGATTTGTATGGATATATCCGGTTCTCTGCAAATCCGAATACAGTACGTTTCCTCGGAATGCTTCTTTCTTCAATTCCCCTGCCCATCCGGTCACACGGACATAACGGAATCCGAAAAATGTAAAATGAGGACGCACGGTTTCCGGTTTTCCGCCGGAAATATAGACAAACTGCGATCTGGCTTCCCGATAGTTTTCCCGATAAAAATTATCGTTCTGTAAAATCTCTCCGAAATCAAGTACCACTTTCGTTCCTTTCGGAAGATCCGCATCAAATTCCACAAATCCTGCAAAATTCTGTCCCATATCCAAAACGGTTTCTCCTACCGGCGTGTGAAGGATCTCTTTTACTGAAATTTGTTCTTTTGCTACAACCGGAAGACTTAAGCGATCCATCAAATGTGTATTTTGCAAGATTTTTTGTTCCTTCCTCCACTTTCGAATCCGCAATAACTTCCACCGGTTTCCACGGATTTTCTTTTTCTTCCCAAAGCAGACGGTTCAGGTCTTCTCCGAAATAAATACCGGAATCTTCAATATCGGAACCACAATATTTCCAGTTTTGTATCGGTACAGATACACGCTGTCGTTCCGTCTTCATATTCCAAATGAAGTTCTGCGATCACTGCCATCCGATCTCCGTAATTTTCTTTCTGACCATCCAGACCGAACTCACCCATATACCAGCCTTTTCCAAGCAAAAATTCCAGACTGTTTTCTCCGGCTTCCCCATTTTCGCTGCAAAGTTCTTCTACCGGAAATGTCAGTACTTGTATATTCGCCTCATAATTGTTGACATATGGAGCCAAAAATTCTTCTCCTAATTTTTTACCATTGAGATAAGCCTCAAACACGCCCACACCGGATGCATAAAGTCTTGCTCTCTTAACAGGTTTCGCTGCGACAAACTTCGTGCCGATCACCGGATGGAAGACATCCTCCTTCTGTGGTGCAATCCAATCCGCCTCCCATGCTTCCTGCATTTTTCCGGTTTCAAAATAGGCAAAATCACTGACAGCCGTATCGCCTTGATCTCCGGTTACTGTCACACGATAGTAATATGTCGTACGCGGTTTTAATTCCAGATCGATCTTCTCTCCCGACTGTTTCAGATCTTCCCCTTCTTTTTCCCACAAAATCCGGGTAAAATCTGCATCCTCACTGACTTCGATTTTCGCATGGACTTGTTTTTTACTTTCGGTATCTTCCACTTTCCAAGAACAAAGCATAAAATCATATATAAATCCCATCGGATTCTGGATTCCATTTATTTTTGTTTCTGTAATTCGCATTTATGATTCTCCTTTTCGCTTACAATCTCAAATCTGACCTATAATTTCAAATCCGGTTTCCCACAGAATGGATCGATCGGAGATTTTCCCTTAAACTCACTGTCTCCGCACAATTTCTCAACCACAGCATGGATCACATATTCGGAATTGCAATATCCGTTGACAAATGTTTTGATCATCGGCGCATCCAAAAGATGATACGGATTTCCTACGCTGACAAACAACGCCGGCATTTCATGCACCATCCACGGCATGTTATTTCCAAGACCGAACATCGTATGCCAGTTCAGACGGGATACGGTTTTGTTCGATGCCGTTTCGATATTTCCTACATAGAAGATCAGATCGTAACGGCTCTTAAAGCTTTCCACGGAATCTTCCATCACTTCAAATCCTTCCGGTTCATACACTGTCACTTCAAATCCGCGCGCTTCCAGTTCCCGTACAAATGATTCGCATACTCGTTTGTTCGACGGAAAATCACCCATCAGTTCAAGCAGCACTCTTTTGTGTTTTTTCGGATCGATCGGAAGAAGATTTTGTATATCTTTTACAAGCGTTACCCCTTCATCCGCACATTCCTTTGCCCAACAATCATACGTCTCGCAGTTCAAAATATCCAATGCCGATGCATCCGGTACAAGCTGTCCTTTTTCCTGTTTCTCCGGCAAATGCATCGCTGCTTTTGTTGCCAGAATACGCTTCACTGCTTCTTCCAAACGAGCGTCCGATAAGATTCCTTTTTCATATCCTTCCCTCATCAACCGGAAATCTTCTTCCATATTTCGATTAAATAAGAACATATCACAGCCATTTTCAATACTAAGCGGTACTGCCGTTGCTCTGTCCATTGCAGAACAGAAACCAACCATCGGTGTTGCATCCGTTACGATCAGACCGTTAAATCCAAGCTGTTCTCTCAATAATTTCTTTAACAGATTTTCCGATAACGTTGCCGGAAGAATCCGCTCGCACGGTTTCTGATCAAAATATTCTTCATATGCCGGTAATGCAATATGAGCTGCCATTACAGTCAATGTACCTGCTTCAATCATTTCTTTGTAAATTTTTCCATAGCTTTCATCCCATTCTTTGCAGGAAAGAGCGTTCACACTTGTCACAAGATGCTGATCACGTTCATCCACACCGTCTCCCGGGAAATGTTTTACACTTGTCGCCACGCCTTCTTCTTTTGCACCGCGGATATATGCTTTTCCCATATCGATCACGGTCTGAAGATCGGAACCGAAGGTACGCACATTGGTGATCGGATTATGATAATTCAGATCCAGATCCACAACCGGAGCAAACGACCAGTTCACACCGACTGCCGCTCCCTCGCTACAGCTTACCTTTCCAAGCTGATATGCTCTCTCCACATCTCCGGTCGCTGCGGCAAGCATTTCTCTTCCGTAATACGTTCCTTCTATTGCCGATCCGTTTCCGCCGTATTCTAGATTCGAAGCTGTTAAAAGCGGAATCTTCGATGCATCCTGCAAAATCTTATGAGACTGTCTTAATTCTCTCCCGGTCCCTCACGGTAAAGCATTCCTCCGATATGCTTTGTCTCCACCAATTCTTTCAATTCCTTTTCATCTTTCGTAAATACGATCGGGACAAAAAAAGCTGTCCGATTTTTTTCCTCCAGACTCATAGAATCATAGGTACTCTCTACCCACTGCACTTGCTCTTCTGTTAAGTAAAACGGATTTTCTTTGTACTGAATCATATCCTTATACTCCTTTTCATTTCCATAAATTTTTCGTAACTCTCATACTTTTCAGGTTGATTTCATTTTACAAAATCTCGTTCTAAACTGCCATGTACTTTTTTTTTCAGAATCCGACGTATTTTCACCTTTTGACCATAGCGTCAAAGTACACTGACACGAACCTCCGCTTCACGATATAACACATAAAACCTTTACTTTTTTCCACAGGGTAAGTTGCATGAAAATCAAATTTTCTTTATAATAAATACCATCAGCGAACAAGAATACATTTGCTCTTTTGTTCACTGATGGCACTGAAACATGAAAACGAAATAGATCGCTCAGGCAAACAGTCTGGCATTGAGGTTAAACTATGGCTTACTACATCACCTATGGTGAATTTCAACAACATATGAAAGATTATTTTTTCCGAACAGGCAGTCGGATGCAGTTTCCGGAAATGGCAGATTACCTTTACCGAAAAGGACTTCTCTCTGAAACGCCTCCGGATCCTATACTAACTTCTGAAATGTTCGGAGACATGGACGACGATGCGTTCAATAAGATCATCGATCAACTTCCGCTGGAACTGAATCCGCAAATTGCAATTACGCCAAAAGTAAAAGAAAGTGATATTTTTCCAAACTCCGGCGATGTTTTTATCATCCGTCACCCCCGCTATACACGTCCCGCGCCTCACATACATAATTATTTTGAAATTAATTATGTTGCTAGCGGAAGCTGTACCTTTGTCTTTGAAAAAAGCAAACGCACCATGCAGGAAGGAGAGCTCTGTATCATTGCGCCGTCTTCCGAACACGATCTTGTCATCGATGATGACTCCACCGTGTTCTGCATTATGTTACGGAAAAGCACGTTTGATACGACATTCTTTTCTCTGCTCTCACGAAAAGACCTTCTTTCTTATTTTTTCCGAACCATTTTACAGGATGATTCCCATGCCAATTATCTCCTGTTTTTTTCAGAAAATAATAAGTGGTTAAAGCAGATCATTCATAATGCAATGGGTGAAAGTTATAAAAATGACAGTTACAGCAATGCTTGCTGCATCAGTTGGATCAATCTGCTGTTTTCCAACTTACTCCGAAATTACAGCAAAACTTTACAATTTTACGACTACCAGATGGGAGCCGACTTCTCACTTGTTTTGCAGTATATTCAGCACAATTATCAAACCGTAACATTGGCGTCCCTTGCAGAGCTGTTCCATTACAGTGAGCCGCATTTATGTACATTGATCAAACAAAATACCGGACATACGTTTACCGGACTGATCAAGCGTCTCCGGCTCGCCGAAGCGATCGACTACTTAACCAATACCAATCTGAAGATCGGCGAGATTGCCGAAAAAGTAGGCTATAACTCAGCGGATCATTTCTCCCGAGTATTCCGCAGCACTTATAAAATGTCACCGCAGGAATACCGCAAGCAAAACAGCCATACGGAAGAAGCCTTCGTTCCGTTTGAGGTCAAAAACGAAAAGACAAACTAATAAAATAAAAGAGGAATTTTTCATAGAATCCATCT
>ENA-OQNC01000047-OQNC01000047.1-human-gut-metagenome-genome-assembly--contig:-NODE-47-length-18348-cov-2.858844_pt1 | contig 18348 bp, 21 predicted proteins | sample MGYA00242626_ERZ504874 | MGnify/ENA primary metagenome ERZ504874 (study PRJEB26092, sample SAMD00036411) | human gut metagenome | host: Homo sapiens | study: EMG produced TPA metagenomics assembly of...
TAGAAGGATTGCGTGAAAAAGAAAAGAAATTCAGAATGATCTGCGGGATGGGATTCAACAAGGAAGCTCGAACATTACATTGAATGATGTCTATAAAATGTGGAAAAATGATAAGGTGGGATTAAAGCAAACTACTCGCAATAATTATATTTATATGTATGAGCATTTTGTTATGAATGATTTTGGAAACAGAAAGATAAAGGAAATCCGAAAATCAGATGTGAGAAGATACTATAATGGCATTGTGGATTCTAAGAAAATGTCAGTTGCAACATTGGAGAGTATTCATACGGTGCTTCATCAAGTATTTATATTAGCGGTTGAAGATGGTTATATTAGGATAAATCCTAGCGACTTAGTTTTAGGAGATGTGAAACGATCACATAACTTTGAAAAACCTAAACGTCATGCTCTTACAATTCCGCAGCAAGAAGCTTTTGTTTCCTATATAAATAAAGCGAAAATATAAACATTGGCTTCCATTGTTTACATTCTTCTTGGGAACAGGATGTCGTGTATCAGAGGTGGTTGGGTTACGTTGGGAAGATGTTCATATGGATGAGAATTATATTGAAATTAATCACAATATGGTGTACTACCAGAGAGATAAAGGCAAGTGCTATTTTTCAGTAACATCACCAAAAACTACTGCAGGATACCGAATTATTCCAATGTTGCCAGAAGTAAAACAGGCACTTTTGAATGAGAAAAAGTATCAAGAGGAAGTAGGATTAACTTGTCAGGCGTCAATTGATGGATATACAGATTTTATTTTCTTGAACAGAAATGGTTTTGCACATAATCCTCAGACAATCAATAGAACAATCAAACGTATAACTTTGGCATATAATGAAGAAGAAATAGAAAGAGCAGAAAGAGAACGTAGAGCACCAGTTTTACTGCCTAACTTTTCTTGCCATAATTTGCGACATACATTTGCTACAAGGTATTGTGAGAATGAAACAAATCTTAAAGTAATTCAGGAAATTATGGGACATAAAGATATCGCAACAACGATGGAAATTTATGCGGAAGCAACAAAAGAGGCGAAAGTTAAATCATTTGAAGATTTATGCGGTAAGATTAAAATTTCATAATAAGGGACGCACACCAACAACTGCACCACTTTTACACCAAATTGGTGGTAACTTGTAATAAAAGTTGTAGAGTTATATTAAAATGTAGATTATTAGAAGCTTGAAGAATAGAGAAGCGTAGAGGCAAATAGAAATATATAAAATCTCGCTGCAAGCTCCCGACAATGAAGTCATTGGATAAAAAAGACCAATAAAATCAAGGGTTTGCGGACTTCCAACTTAGTATGGTACGACAGGGAGTACGACAAAATAACCTATCTTAAAGGGTTAAAACAAACGAATTTTAAATTAAAATCGAGTCAGTTCAAGTTCATATTTTGTACTATAAGGACATTTTTCTAAAAGAAATTTTAGAGGAATGTCCTTTTTTGTTATGGTCAACGGAACAAAATAAGAAAATGGAGGAAGTCAGTATGAACAGTACAGCGTTAGGAGCAGAAAAAGAAAATATTAACTTTATTAGTGAAGCACATGAGAAATTACTACTATGAAAAACTTACAGAAAGTCAGAGAAGCAGATGTATATCACAAGGCACTTGCGTATTGCTGAATGACGAGGATACACGAAGAAATGTGGATAAAATTTATAACTTTAAGACTGGTTGTGTAAAAACGGAGTGCCTGCATGAGGGCGTGGCAGACCAGTGGAAGTGCAAAGGTGTCAGAATGGCATTTAATCTGTATTGCAATGGTACACCGAGCGTAGATGATGAACAGGACACAGAGGAGCAGGTGGATGAGTGCCGGAGATATTCAGTAGAGGATTTGTTCTGCTGTTGCTATGCACCATATTTCTGGCAGGCAATACAGATTCGCTATCCGGAGTATGCCACATACAATAAAAATTTGTATGCAATGTTTGGAGGAAATGATTGATGTTAAAGATTCGGTTGATGGGAACAAAAAATGATATTACATGGTTCAAAAAAATCATGCAGAGACACCCAAAGGTAGAGGTTCTGGAAATGTCAGACCTCTATCCCAACAAGGGAACAGATAAATATTACAGATCGTATGTAGAAAGTAAAAAAGAGACAATAGTAAAAGAATAATAGTAGAATTTGGAGGAATTTCATCATGTGTAAAGTTATAGTAATCGGAAAACCAGAAAGGTGGAGTTGGAAAGACCACCACAACAAGTAATCTAGGTATTGGACTTGCAAAAAAGGGGAAAAAGGTGCTTCTGATAGATGCGGATGCACAGGGAAGCCTGACAGCAAGTTTAGGCTTTCAGGAGCCGGATAAACTGGATGTATCTCTTGCAACCATTATGGCGAATATCATCAATGAAGAAGATATGGAGCCGGATTATGGCATCCTAAAGCACGACGAGGGTGTAGACCTTATGCCCGGCAATATAGAGTTGTCGGGATTGGAAGTATCACTGGTAAATGTCATGAGCAGGGAGCTTGTGCTTCGGACTTATATAGAACAGCAGAAAGAAAGGTATGATTACATTCTGATTGATTGTATGCCTTCCCTTGGCATGATTACCATAAATGCCTTTGCAAGTGCCGACAGCATCCTTATTCCGGTGCAGGCAGCATATCTGCCGGTAAAAGGTCTGGAACAGCTTATAAAGACCATAGGAAAGGTAAAAAGGCAGATCAATCCAAAATTGGAGATTGAAGGTATTCTGCTTACTATGGTTGATAACAGAACGAATTATGCAAAAGACATCAGTGCATTGGTTGTGGAGAATTATGGTAGCAAGGTAAGAATATTTGAAAACAGTATTCCGATGTCGGTAAGAGCTGCGGAGATTTCTGCTGAAGGTGTCAGCATTTATGAGCATGATCCAAATGGAAAAGTAGCGAGTGCCTATCAGTCATTGACAGAGGAGGTGCTTGCAGATGAATAAAACAGGAAGTGCCGCAAAGGTAAAACTGAACAGCTTCGATGATTTATTCGGAGATGGACAGCCACAGGAAGGAATAGAGCAGGTACAGGAAATTGCATTATCAGAACTGCATGAGTTCAAAGGTCACCCATTTAAGGTACTGGACGATGAAAAGATGCAGGAGACGGTGGAGAGTGTCAGAGAGCATGGCATGCTGATGCCGGGTATTGCAAGACCAAGAGCTGAGGGCGGCTATGAAATTATTGCAGGACACCGAAGGAGACATGCGTGTGAGCTTGTAGGACTTGATACAATGCCGATGTTTATTCGTAATTATACGGACGATGAAGCCACGATTATCATGGTGGACAGCAATATTCAAAGAGAAGATATTCTTCCAAGCGAAAAAGCGAAGGCATATCGCATGAAATACGAAGCCATGAAGCATCAGGGAAGCAGAGCAGGTGGACTTACGCTGGACGAACTGGGAGGAGCTGCAGGAGAGAGTGCAAAAACTGTTCAAAGATATATATGGATTTCACGATTATCGGAACCGTTGCTTGATATGGTGGATTCGGGGAAAATAGGCATTATGCAGGCTGTGGACCTCTCGTTTTTATCCGAGGATGCACAGCAATGGATATTGGTAGCAATACAGGACACCAATGCAGCAATCACAAAACAGCAGAGCGCATTGCTAAAGGAAAGTGACAAAAAAAGGAGAGTTGACCTTTCCAATGGTGCGTATGCTTCTGGAGAAAGAAAAGCCAGTAGAGCGTAAGGTTGTTATAAAAACAGAACGCATTAACAGTTATTTCCCGGATACATACAGCACAGATGATATAGAAAAAATAATATTTCAGCTATTAGATAACTGGAAAAATACGCAGTAGGAAGGAGGAGACGAGAATGGGAGAAATTTTGCAGCTAGACTATTATTACGGAATAGAAGCGGAACAGTTCTCATTCTATCGTGTTCCACGCCTGCTGATAAAGGACGAGAGATTTAAGAAGCTGTCCAGTGATGCAAAATTATTGTATGGACTTATGCTTGATCGTATGTCGCTGTCTATGAAAAATGAATGGTTTGACGATGAAAATCGTGCATACATCATTTACACCATAGACAGCATAATGGAGGATTTGGGATGCGCTAAAGAAAAGGCTGTAAAGGTATTGGCAGAGCTTGATTCTGTAAAAGGAATTGGTCTGGTAGAAAAGGTTCGCAGGGGACTTGGAAAACCGGATATAATTTATGTGAAAAATTTTGCTTCTATTACTGAACAGATGGACGAAAAAGAGCCAGCAAATGCTGATAAAATCACAGAAGTCGGAAAATCGAACTTCAAGAAGTCAGAAAATCGAAACTTCTGGAAGTCAGAAAACCGAACCACAAGAAGTCAGAAAATCGAACTTCCGGAAGTCAGAAAATCAAACCTCTGGAAGTTCGGAAATCAAACCTCAAGAAGTCGGAGAATCGAACCCTAATTATACTAACTATAATCAGACTTATATGAATCAGACTAATTATAACCAGACTGAGTTGAGTTATACCAATCCAATCAATCAATCTGTGACAGAAAAGCCACAAGCTGATGTGATGGATGCGATGGATGATGCACAGTCTTACATAGAACTGATTAAAGAGAATATCAGTTATGATCATCACATGAAGTATGATGGCTATGGGGAAAAGGAACTTTATGACGAATTGTTTGGGATAATCTGTGAAGTGGTATGCGTAAAAAGAAAATCAATCCGGGTTGCAGGAGAGGACTATCCGTATGAACTCGTAAAATCTAGATTTTTGAAACTGAATAGCAGTCATCTTGAGTATGTGATTGGTTGCATGAAAGAGACAACAACGAAGATAACCAATATCAAGTCGTATATGATAACAGCGCTTTATAATGCACCAGCCACGATAAATCATTTCTATCAGCAGGAAGTGCAGCATGATATGTATGGAGGAGGATGGCATGAAAAGGGTATTGTTTAAGGTGATTTTGCCGATGGCATTTATTGTGATCTGGTTGGATATGTGTTACTGGATATGTCTGGGAGAAAACGGTATGAACTGGTTTCAGTTCTGGATTATGGGTGGCTTTCCCTTCGGCATACAAAAGATGCTTGTATTGCTGATACCTCGTAATTTTGGAATAGCCGGGAGCATAGGAGTGTTGGCATTAGACGCAATCATCGGTGGCATGATCGGAGTGATTGTCCTTGCAATAAAAATTATTGCAATCATTAGGGAAGTAATCAATATCATAATGGAACTTGCAGGAAAGAGAATTTCTTGTTGAATAGGAGCAGGTATGAAATGAAAGTTTTTATACCTGCTTATTTTATAACTTCTGGTCACAGCGTCCAGAAGTGGAAAGGAAATGATATGGAATCAATGAGAGATACCAAGCGTATCATGGAGCGTGAAATCAAAAAAGGAAGCACACCATTAACTTTTGAACAAATGGAGATTGATACAGAGAACTACCAAGAGATTACTTCTGAGGAGAAGCTAACAGAGGTATTGCAGTACCTTCACAGGGTAGGGAATTATAAATCTTTGGCAGGAAAAACAGTGATCAACAATGTTTACACATTTATGCGTGGAAGGACACCGGATTTTACCAGAGCAAGAAGTATATTTGACCGGGAAAAGATATATCATCAGATGCTCCGGCAGGAGAAGAAGATAAAGCCTGCCTATGAGGGAGACTGCTATATCGAAACAGCAAAGTGCTATTTTTCATTGCCGGAGGAATGGGAAAAGCATAAAATGATATATCTGAATAATGATGCGTATGGTTTTATCCTGTCGAATAAGTATATCTTGGGATTGTATAAGTATTGCAGGGAAGCAAGGCGGGATATTGCAATGGAAGCTCATGAAATACCGGCGAATACAAATACTGTTGTTCAACGGCTGATAAACATGGAAAATCTGGAAGTGTTATCACATTGTCTGCTGCTCGATGATGTATGGATAGAAGATAATCTGATCGGTGCAAAGATGTACACGATTTTCAAGTTAGGAATTTCTTCTCAAAGCACAGCTTTTCTGCTATAATGGGCATTAGCTTATTATGTCTGGAGGAAATGAATATGTGCGATGAAAATATGAATTTAGAAGAACAGGTTACTGAGCCTGTTGAGCCAAAGGTGGAAACAGAACCATTATTTGAGGAAATGGTGGATTTTGATACATTCAGCAAGTCAGATTTCCGTGTTGTGAAAGTAAAAGAGTGCAGTGCGGTAAAGAAAAGCAAAAAACTGTTGCATTTTGTTTTAGATGATGGAACAGGAACTGACAGAGTTATTCTTTCCGGTATTCATGCATATTATGAACCGGAGGAGCTTGTTGGAAAGACATTACTTGCAATTACAAATTTACCACCGAGAAGTATGATGGGAATTGATTCCTGCGGTATGCTTTTATCCGCTGTTCATACAGTAAACGGAGAAGAAAAGCTGAATTTAGTTATGCTTGATGATGCGATTCCGGCAGGTGCAAAGCTCTACTAATCAAAAAGAATATAGAAAAATATACAGCGTTAAGGCAGATATGAGATCGAAAGATTTTGTATCTGTTTTTTATTGCAACAACTTCTGGTCACAACGTCCAGAAGTGGAAAGGAAAAAGAAATGAACAGGAAAAATATGAAGAAATTACTGATTGCCACTGTTGCGATGGTGATTGGGGCAAAAATAGCAAGGGACATTATGAAAGCGAGAAAGCAGAAAGAAAACATTCCTGCTGATATATTCGAGGATTTTTATGAGGAAGAAATGAACTGGTGGGATAAAGACCTTGAGGAAGGGGAGGAGCAGTAAGTATGGCAATGAAAACACAGCTTCACAGGCTGTTGGTTCCACCCTAAATCAAGTTGGTGCAGATAAGGAAGGAGGTACACCGTGCAGGAGGAAACAACACAGAAAACCATTGCTCTTGCAATCAAGACTTCCAAACTGACCGCAAGCGTGTTACAGAAGGCGATGAAGATGTATCTGGAACACCAGAAGCATAAGGAGCCTTCCCATGGGAAAATCCCGGTAAAAAAGCTGGTCGGTCAGGGAGAGGGTGCAAAGTCCATTGAGGTTACGGATAGCAATATTAAATCCTTTGAGCGTGTTGCAAGGAAATACAATGTCGATTTCGCAGTAAAAAAGGATAAGACCATGAAACCACCCAGGTATCTTGTATTTTTCAAGGGCAAGGATGCCGATGTGATTGCACAGGCATTCAAGGAATTTGTCAAAGTTAATGAGAAAAAAACAGCAGCGTCCGTCACTCAGACAGAAACTGAAAGGACTTCAGAAGATTGTTGCACAGAATAAAAATAAGGAGCGCAGCAGAGAGAAAAATAAGGACAAGGGACAGAGCTTATAAGCAAGGTCATTGACGGGATTGTGAAAGATTTGCAGTCAATTCCGAAAACTCTCAAAGAAAAAACAAAAGGGGTAAATAAAAAGCAGCTTGCCCTGAAATGTGCTCCCTATGTGATCTTCGGGTATGTTCTGAATAAGGTTTCATGGCTGTATGGACAGCAGGCAGGTGATAACACCTTACAGAAGGTGTTGGACACAATCAATGGGATTGGAGGTGCATTCCATAATCCGCTACCAAGTTTTCTGCCGAGGGATTTACTGGTAGGAGTGGGTTGCGGAATTGGATTTCGTATGGTAGTTTATTATAAAGCGAAAAATGCAAAGAAATTCCGGCAGGGAGTGGAGTACGGTTCGGCAAGGTGGAGTGCATAATTTTAAGTGTAAATGACACATACATGGACGCACAGGAGGTTATGCACATGACTGATTATAGCAAAATTACAGCCCTTTACTCCCGCCTTTCCGTGGGCGACGAGGACAGGGACGGCGGCGAGAGCAACAGCATACAGAACCAAAAAATATTTTTGGAGAACTATGCCAGAGGGCAGCACCTAACCAATATCCGGCACTACATCGACGATGACGAAAGCGGCAGGTTTTTTGACCGTTCCGCCTACTCCCGCATGATGGACGATGTGGAAAACGGGAAAATCGGTGTCTGCATTATGAAAGACCTTACCCGCTGGGGGCGCGACTATCTCCAAGTCGGAAACGCGATGGAGATATTCAGACGGAACAATGTGCGCTTTATCGCGGTCAACAACGGCATTGACAGCGAGAAGCCCGACACATTGGAGTTTGCGCCCTTTATCAACATCATGTCGGAGTGGTACGCAAAGGACATCAGCAAGAAAGTGAAAACGGGCATTAAGACCAAAGGCATGAGTGGAAAGCCGATTGTCACCGAAGCCCCTTACGGCTATATCAAAGCCCCGGACAACAAGGATTTTTGGATAATCGACGAGGAAGCCGCCGAGGTTGTCCGTTTGATTTTCCGTCTGTTTATCGGCGGGAAAAACCGCAACCAAATCGCCGTGCATCTGACACAGGAGCAAATCCCAACCCCCACTTTCTACATGAAAGACCGAGGGCGGGGAACTTGTAAAAATAAGACGCTCAATGAGGATAACCGCTGCAAGTGGAACAAAGCCACCTTGACCCATATCCTCACACGGCAGGAGTATTGCGGCGATGTAGTCAACTTCAAGACTACAAAGCATTTCCGGGATAAACATAACCACTATGTAGACCGGAGCCAGTGGCACATCACAGAAAATGTGCATGAGCCGATTATCAGCCGCAGCGATTTTGAAACCGTACAGCGGATTTTGGAAAACGCACCCGTCAGACGCCCCAACGGGGACGGGGAAATCCACCCTCTTTCCGGCTTGCTTTTCTGTAAGGACTGCGGCGCAAAAATGCACATTCGTATAGATTACCGGAACGGCGGCAAGCGGCACGTTGCTTTTTGCAGCGAGTACCACAAGGGAAAAGCCAAGAACCCCAAATGCCATTCCCCGCACATCATGGACGCGGACTTGCTCATGCAGACCATCGCGGAAGTGCTGAAGAAAATCGAGGACTATTCTATCAGCAACCGGGCGGAGTTTGAAGCATTAGTGAAAAAGAACCTTGCCATGCAGCAGACCGACCAGACCAAGAAACAGCAGAAGCGTATTCCGCAAATCACGACACGCCTTGAACAGATTGACAAGGTGCTGAATAAGCTCTACGAGGACAACGCCCTCGGCACGATCCCGCAAGACCGCTATGAGCAGATGTCGCAGAAGTATTCGGAAGAATACTACGCGCTGAAAGCGGAGCTTGCCACGCTCCAAGAGCAGCTATCCGCTTATGAGAACGCGGGAGGACGGGCGCAGAAGTTTTTGAAGCTGACGGAACGCCATGCTGCCTTTACCGACCTTACACCCACCATTCTCAACGAGTTTATCAGTCGGATTGAAGTGCATGAGCGCGACCAGAAAAGGGCGAGATACGCAATCCAGCACATCAGCATATATTTCAATTATATCGGTAAGTTTGAGAACGAAGTGACACAGCTTGCAGAACCGACCGAGCAGGAAATCCGGCAAATGCGGGAGGAAATCGAAGAAGCCAAAAAGGAAAAGAGCCGCGCCTACCACCGGCAGTATTCAAGGGAGTACCGGGCGCGAAACCTTGAAAAGCAGCGGGAGTATGACCGCATGAAAGCGCGGGAATACCGGGCAAGGAGAAAGGCGCAGGCAGCCGCCGCACAGCCCACACAGTAAAACAGAATAACCGTCAACCAAGAGGGATTTTCCGAACTACGGGAAATCCCTCTTTTGCGCCCAAAGAAAGGAGCCGCCTATGGCAGAACAGACCCCCGACAGCATCATCACGACCCAGAGGAACGGGCAGACCATTGTTGCGGAGTTGTTTTTCAATCACAGCAGCACAGAAACATTCCGCGACAAGCTGCTCAAACTGGTGCTTGCCGACAGTTCGCGTTTATCCGCGTCAGACGGTCAAGAGCCGGAAAAAACAGAAATCTTGCGATAACAGCCGCCCTGACGAACCATTCCCTGTCCGGGCGGTTTCTATTTGAAAATCCCCATTTTCCCCAAGTCAAGAGCCGGAAAAAACACCCGAAAAATGCCCTATTGCGTAACAGGGGCGCAGAAAGGAGCTTTTATGAGAACAGGGCTTACCAAGCAGGAAAAAACCACCGATATATGGTTTGACGAGAAAGACCCCCTTATCCATATCCGAACCCACAACACCGACTTGAAGAAGCGGCTTGCCGCCTACGCCGGACAGCACCCTGACCAGTGCCGCCAGACCGACGCAGACCCGGACACGGGCTGCATGGAGTTTGAAATCCGCAACTCCCAGCTTGCAAGGCGGTGGGTGCTTACCATCCCCAGAGAGATACCGCCCGACCAGTATGCTGTCCTTGTCCGGGAGTTTTGCCAGAAGCAGTTTGTTTCCAAAGGCATGATTGCTGACTTTGCCATCCATGACCCTCATCCGCCGGGACACAATCCCCACGCCCATGTCCTGCTGACTATGAGGGCAATGGACGAACATGGGAAATGGCTTCCCAAGAGCCGCAAGGTTTATGACCTTGACGAGAATGGGGAACGGATAAAGCTGCCATCTGGCAGGTGGAAAAGCCACAAGGAGGATACGGTGGACTGGAACGACCAGAAATATTGTGAAATCTGGCGGCATGAATGGGAGGTCATCCAGAACCGCTATCTGGAAGCCAATGACCGCCCGGAGCGTGTGGACTTGCGTTCCTATGCCAGACAGGGGTTTGATATAGTCCCCACTGTCCATGAGGGAGCGGCTGTCCGGCAGATGGAAAAGCGTGGTATCCAGACGAATATCGGAAACCTGAACCGGGAAATCAGAGCCGCCAACCGCCTGATGAAGTCCATCCGGCAGCTTATCCACAACCTCAAAGGCTGGATTGCCGAGCTGGGAGAAAAACGGAAGGAGTTGCTTGCACAAAAAGCGGCGGAGGAAGCGACACTTCTTCCCAATCTGCTGATGAAGTATATGGAGATACGAAAGGAAGAACGGAAGGACTGGACAAGGGCTGGACAGAACCGGGGGACTTCACAGGACTTAAAGGCAGTCAGCGAAGCCCTGTCCTATCTCCGTCAAAAGGGGCTTTCTACTGTGGAGGACTTAGAAGTATTTCTGGAATCTTCCGGGAAATCAGCCGCAGATTACCGCAGTCAGATGAAGCCAAAGGAAGCCCGCAGCAAAGTGATTGACGGGATTCTTGCCAGCCGGACAGACTGCAAGGAATGTAAGCCTGTCTATGAGAAGTACCAGAAGATATTTTTCAAGAAAACAAAGGAGAAATTTAAACAGGAACACCCGGAGGTCGCCCGGTATGCGAAAGCCGCCGCCTACCTTGCCAAGCACCCGGACGATAAGGACAGCACCCAAAAGGAACTGCAACAGGAGCAGGAAAAACTTCTCAGCGAAATCGCAGAGCTGAAAGTACCGCTGACAGAGGTGCAGGAGGATTTGAAGAAGCTGCGGGACATCCGCTACTGGGTACGGAAAGCCACACCCGGCACAGAGGAAAGCAAAGAGCCGCCCAAGAAGCAGCCCATCAAAGAAGTCTTGCAGGATAAGGCGAACGAGAAAAAAGCACAAAGAACTGTCCCGGCACAGACGAAACACAAACAACAGGATATGGAACTTTAACAGGCACTTGCCATTTTCAATCAGAGAATGTCAGGTGCTTTTCTTATTTTTAAGGAGGGATAGATTTGAATGTATTTGAAGCTGTGAAGCAGTCCGTCACAACAAGACAGGCTGCGGAGCATTATGGAATCCATGTAGGTCGGAACGGGATGGCTTGCTGCCCGTTCCATAACGATAAAACCCCAAGCATGAAGCTGGATCGGCGTTACCACTGCTTCGGCTGCGGTGCGGATGGGGATGTGATTGATTTTGCCGCCGCCCTGTATGGGCTGAGAAAGAAAGAAGCCGCCGTACAGCTGGCACAGGACTTCGGGCTTTCCTATGAGGACTGGAAACCGCCGGGAAAGGAAAAAAAGCCAAAGCCCCGGCAGAAATCCCCGGAGGAACAGTTTCAGGAAGCAAAGAACCGCTGCTTCCGTATTCTTGCCGATTATCTCCATCTGCTTCGGGCATGGAGAACGGACTACGCCCCACACTCCCCGGAGGAAGCCTTTCATCCCCGGTTTATAGAAGCCTTACAGAAGCAAGACCAAGTGGAGTATCTGCTGGATGTGCTGCTGTTCGGGGAAACAGAGGAAAAAGCGGCTTTGATTACGGACTACGGAAAGGATGTGATACAGCTTGAACAGCGAATGGCAGAGCTTGCCGCCGCAGACGCAGCAAGAACTAAAAAACACCATGAACGCCATGCAGCCACCCCAGAGCATTGAGGAAATCAAGGAGGGGCTGGAAACTACCGAGAAAGGCGGTGTCCGTCAGAGCATACGGAACTGCCTGACTGTATTCCAGCGTGACCCGCTGCTTTCCGGGGCTATCGCATACAACATCCTGACTGACCGCAAGGACATCATAAAGCCCATCGGCTTCCACAGGGAAAGCACCGCCCTGAACGATACAGATATGAAGTATCTGCTTCTCTATCTGGAAGAAACCTACGGGCTTACCAATGAGAAAAAGATTGATAACGCCATCGGGATTGTGGCGAATGAAAACAAGTACCACCCCATCCGGGATTATTTAAGTTCCCTTGTGTGGGACGGGACAGAGCGAATCCGCTTCTGCCTGCGGCACTTTCTGGGGGCTGACGCAGACGATTACACCTATGAAGCATTGAAGCTGTTCCTGCTGGGTGCAATCTCACGAGCCTTTCAGCCGGGGTGCAAGTTTGAAATCATGCTCTGTCTGGTCGGCGGTCAGGGGGCTGGCAAGTCCACTTTCTTCCGTCTGCTGGCAGTCCGGGACGAGTGGTTCTCCGATGATTTGCGGAAGCTGGACGATGACAATGTGTACCGCAAGCTGCAAGGTCACTGGATTATCGAAATGTCGGAAATGATGGCAACCGCCAACGCCAAGAGCATTGAGGAAAATATCACAAAGGGCGTGTGCAGAGAGAACACGCACACAGAGAGCGTGCGAAGTCAGAAAATACAAAGCAGTCCGATTATGGAGATTTCCAGACAAAGGATGCCACATTTTCGCAGGGACAGGCGGAAGAATTTACCGACAAAAAAGTACAGAAGGCTTTTGATAAGTCGGAAAGAGTCGTCAGAAGTTGCAGAAAGCAAAGGACAAGATGCCGAAAAAGCGGCAGCATGAGATGAAACGTGTCTTTGATGAACAGACCGGAAAGCAAAGTATGTGGTGGTTCCGGTGGAAGTGGAGAAGCCATTCAAGCCTGACGGACTTGGAAAAGCTGCGGTTCAACAAACTCCAGACCGAAAATATGTATTTTGTGCATCGAAAGATTGCAGAGACAGAAAAGGATAATTCTGCTGTGGAGGGTGCACATAAGACAGAACAGCGTGCAGAAGATGTTTACCATTACATGAAATATCACCGCAAGAGCAAGGCACAGAGAAAGCGTGATCGATTAGAGCGATTGCAGAAAAAACAGGTCACAGCGGATATGAAGCTGGAGTATGAGAAATTCATCAGTGAAAATCCACATCTAAAGGGCAACAGTCCAAAGAAGCAGTTGCAAAGGCAGCTACAGAAACAGCGTATCAAGCGTGAGTATGCCAAGGCAAGGCGGGCAGGAGCAGAAGCCAAGACTGCAAAGGAAACATTTACAAAGACAACCAATGCTGCAACCGGCATTGCAAAGAAGTTACAGGAGATTGCTACAAAAAATAAAACACTGATTATCACAGTGGGTATTTTTTCTCTTCTGCTTATTATGATCATGTCGGCATTATCAAGCTGCGGTTCCATGTTTACCGGAACTGTGACAACAACGATGGCAAGCACATATCTTAGCCTTCCGGCAGAGATTGATGCAGCAGATTTATCTTTTACAGAAAAGGAAATGGAGCTGCAAAACAAGATTGACCGGATTGAAACTGATTATCCGGGATATGATGAATACGATTATAACCTTGGTGCAATCGGGCATGATCCGTACACACTGATCAGTTATCTTTCCGCAGTCCATACGGAATTTAATGCCGCAGGAATAGAGAGTGAGATTCAGGAATTATTTGATGCCATGTATTCACTCACTACCGAGGAAGTAGAGGAAACACGGACAAGGACAGTCACAAAGACCGGAACCAGAATAGTAACAAATCCGGACGGGACTACCCATACCGAGGAATATGAGTACGAGGAGGAAGAAGAATATACTGTCACAATCCTTCGTGTCACACTTACGGTCACACCGCTTGAGAGCATTGTTGCTGGACGTATGGATAGTGAACAGACGGAAATTTTTGGAGCCTATACGGAGACAAAAGGCGGCTTACAGGTCTTTGCTTCTCCGGTTGATTATTACTGGTATTACTATATCAGCAGTTATTACGGATTCCAGAAAAATCCAAACACCGGAGCAGAGGAGCTTCACAGGGGTGTGGATATAGCAGTGCCGAACGGAACCATGCTACATGCAGCACATGACGGAACGGTTATGGAAGCGGCTTACGATTCCTATTATGGGAATTATGTGGTGATTACGGACAGCAAGGGATATACCACAAAATATGCTCACATGGACAGCTTAAATGTATCCGCAGGGCAGAGTGTAAAAAAAGGTGACAATATAGGCAAAAGCGGAAATACAGGAAGCAGTACCGGAAGCCACCTTCATATCGAATGTCTGTATAACGGGGAATATTATAACCCGTTATTTTATTTTGAAGCAGGAGAACAGACTATTTATGGGGAAACACCGGGCGGCACCGGAGGAGGAACCGGCAATGTGATACCACCGGAGTCCTATGACGATGCAACGGTGCAGACGCTTATGCGGGAAGCAAACAGGTATTTGGGAATGCCATATACTTTTGGCGGCACAGCTCCGGCAAGTTTTGACTGTTCCGGATTTGTATGCTGGGTATTTACAAACAGCGGCGTACATAACCTGCCAAGAACCACCGCACAGGGCATTTATGACCAGTGTACTTCGGTATCCGCATCGGAAGCAAAGGCAGGAGATCTCATATTTTTTACAAAAACTTATAATGCAGGGCGAACCGTCACACATGTTGGTATTTATTGTGGAAACGGTACGATGGTGCATTGTGGTGATCCAATCCAGTATACCTCAATCAATACCTCTTACTGGCAGAGCCATTTTTATGGTTTTGGAAGATTAAATTAGCGAAGGGAGGAAGATCAGTTGTCAGTAGAAAGAATCAATGTACAGCTTAAAAAGGTCAGAGAACAGATAGCACAGCTACAGGCAAAGGAAAAAGACCTTGCAGAGCAGAAACAGATGGCGGAGGATGCCGAAGCCATGAAGATCATTCGTAAATATAAAATCTCATCCGAGCGATTGCAGATGCTTAATAAGCTCAGTGAGGATGAAGTCAGAAATTTATTACAGAAACGGGAACAGGAAAAGGAGGATTCGACCAATGAAAATGAAGAAGTTATCCGTTAAGGCACTAATGTCCCTGATACTGTCGGCAATACTTTTTTGTATGCCGATTGGGGCATTTTTTGTCAAACAGGGCAAATACTGTGGAGGTTCATGCGGAGGATACAGCAGAGCAGAAAACAGAAAGTGCGGCAGAGGAAAGCAGTGCAGAAAGCACAGCGTCCGGTAATGATAACAAGGACAGTTCCGGTAGTGGAGAAAATCACACAGAGCAGTCCACAGAGAATACAACGGAAAATTCCACAGAAGGCACAACCGAGGAAACACAGCCTTCTGCAAAATGCACCTGCAAGGAAAAATGCAGTCAGTATGCGGTGGATGAGGATTGTGAGGTGTGTGCAAAGGATCATAAGGAATGTGCTTATATCAATCCGAGACGTAAAAATCACAATCAATACACCTTATGGGTGGCATAACGATACCACGAAAGTAACAGTCAAGGTGGAGGATACTATTGTATCCGGCAATTTTACCATTCAGACAGTAAAGGCGAAAGTCGGACAGAATGGAAGCTGGACAGACATTACCGAGGATATGTACATAGAGATTTCCGAGAACAGCACCATTTATGTGCAGGTCACAGACCAGAAGGGCAAGACCTACGAGAAAAACCGTTATATCAAGTGTTTTGATTTTACCAAGCCTACCTTAAATGCGGCAGTCAGCGACGGTCTTTTGAGCATTCAGGCACATGATACGGATTCCGGTATCAAGGCAATCTATGTCAATGGCTATGAGTTTACAGAGCATACGAATGGAGCCTTGAATATCCGTCTGCAACAGTTCGATGCAGGGTATCAGTATTTCACGATTTCTGCCATGGATAATGCAGGAAATACCTCTGAAATCTATAAAACAGCCAATCCGTATTACACCGATCCGGAGAATAAGGACAGCAATGAAAAAGATCCGGCACAGCAGCTCCCAGTGGATGCGTCGGCAACCAAACCTAGCTCTGCAACCGCACAGGTCACAGAACATACAAAAACGGATGTGAATGGAAATACAGTTTCCCAGACAGGCAGTGGAACAAATTCAAGCAGTTCCGCAACAGCAAAGCAATCTCCAAGTACGGGAGATACTTCTAAGGATGCAGACCAGAGCAGTGACAGTCAGACTTCTGAAAAAGGCAAGGAATTTTACACAATCCAGACTGCATCAGAAAAGGTATTTTATCTTGTGATTGATCGTGATGGGGAAGATGAAAAGGTGTATTTCCTTACAGAAGTCAGTGAAAACGACCTGCTGAATACCACAACGGATAACAGCGAGACACTTCCGAAAAATTCAGCGGCATTGGAATCTGCAATCCCTACCAAAGACAGCGCATTATCAAACAATAATGCTGATACCACAGGAGAGAAAACACAGGGAGCAGAAAGTGTTGAGGACAGCACCGAAGATAGCACGGAAGATACAAGTGAGCCGAAAGAGGATACCGCAAAGGCAGATGGTTCCGGCTTTACATATATTTTAATGGGCATTGCTGCGGTAGCTGTGATCGGAGTGGTATATGTTGTGAAATCCAAGAAGAAAAAGGAAAACTTCATTGATGAGGATGAAGATGAGGACGAGCTTGACGAGGACTACGATTATGAGGACGAGGAAGAAACCGAGCAGGATTCCGACGAAGCATTCATAAATGGTGGTGATGATACAGAATCAGTAGACACAGACGAGAATGACAATGAAGATAACAACAACGAGAATGACGAAGAAGATGGGGAGGAATAGAGATGGAGCTTGTAATTGCAGAGAAGCCGAGTGTGGCACAGAGCATTGCGGCGGTTCTTGGTGCCACACAGCGTAAGGACGGATATTTGGAAGGCAATGAGTATCTGGTATCATGGTGTGTGGGACATCTGGTAGAACTGGCACAGCCGGAAAGCTATGAGGAAGCATGGAAGAAATGGAGCTATGAGAGCCTTCCGATCATTCCGCAGGAATGGCAGCATGAAGTGAAAAGTGATACAAAAGCACAGTATCAGATTTTGAAAAAGCTCATGCATGATGACAGGGTAGATGCCGTTGTATGTGCTACCGATGCCGGAAGGGAGGGTGAGCTGATCTTTCGCCTGACCTACAACATGGCAGGGTGCAGAAAACCGATGAAGCGGTTATGGATTTCTTCCATGGAGGAAAGTGCTATCCGTGACGGCTTCCATAATCTTCGCCCAGGCAGCGACTATGATAACTTGTATCATTCAGCATTATGCAGGCAGGAAGCAGACTGGCTTGTGGGTATCAATGGGACAAGACTTTTTACGGTATTATATGGCGGTAAGGCATTGAAGGTTGGCAGAGTGCAGACACCGACACTTGCCATGCTGGTGGATCGTGAAAGCAAAATCATGAATTTCAAGAAAGAAGCCTATTATATGGCTCACATCATGGGAAATGGTCTGGATGCGGTATCAGAGCATATCAGTGATAAAACGGAAGCAGAGAGGATTGCAGGAGCCTGTGAAAACGGACAGGCTCTTGTCACTTCCGTGGTAAAGGAAGAAAAGTGGGTAGCACCGCCGAAGCTCTATGACCTTACAACACTCCAGAGGGATGCAAACCGTCTGTTTGGTTTTACTGCCAAGCAGACATTGGAATATACGCAGAGCCTTTATGAGAAAAAGTTAGTGACTTATCCAAGAACAGACAGCCAGTATCTTTCCGATGACATGGAAGGTACTGCAAAAAATGTGATCGAAGCGATTTTCAATTCTCTGTTATTTGAGCAGAATATCATGTTCAATCCAGATATTAAAAGAATTTTGAACAGCAAGAAAGTGACGGACCACCACGCAATCATTCCTACCATGGAGATCATCAAGCAGGACTTAAAGGCAATCCCGGAGAGCGAAATGAAGATACTTCCTTTGTGCAAACCGTCTGCTGTGTGCGACCGGGGAGGAAGCACATTTATAATTCCACAAAGGACAGTGATTACC
>ENA-OQNC01000049-OQNC01000049.1-human-gut-metagenome-genome-assembly--contig:-NODE-49-length-18308-cov-2.994500_pt1 | contig 18308 bp, 23 predicted proteins | sample MGYA00242626_ERZ504874 | MGnify/ENA primary metagenome ERZ504874 (study PRJEB26092, sample SAMD00036411) | human gut metagenome | host: Homo sapiens | study: EMG produced TPA metagenomics assembly of...
TTGTTAGTTTTATTTATGGTAATGAGTATCATTAGTGTGAGTGGGGTTGGTGCTTTTGTTCCTTTTTGAAAGGAGAAAAAGGGCAGAAGGCTGTGTTTTACTTTATGGCGGTATGGGGCATGGTCATCGCATGGATGACGGCGAATAGCTATCCCACCAATTATATTAAGGAGCAGTTGATCGCCTGGGCGTTTGGTGCACTTGCTGTGATTGCACTGCTGGTACAGATTTGTGGCAAAAGCGAAAGATCTTTCCTGACAGCAAAGGTGTTGGTAGCGGCATCTGTTGTGCTAGGAATGGTGGCTCTGTTTGTAATATAATGTAAAGAATGCTCCGTAGGAAAGAGATTTCCTGCGGAGCATTTTCGTTTTGGGTTGACGCTGAAATGATATGGGGGTATGATGAAAAATTAGAGAGGAAAAAAGAAGACGAAGAAGGAGAATAAAATGGATTCATTACAAAAGATATATTGCAGGGCATTCGCTGTGCGGTTTATGACAAGGTGGTGGCGAACCCTACCATTACTAATATTGAAGAAGCCAGGACACTGTATCTGGAAAGCGGCACAAAGGCGATCATTGCCTTTGGCGGCGGCTCTGCCATGGACTGTGCCAAGGTGACAGGGGCTTGTATCGTAAAGCCCAACAAGCCTATCCATAAAATGAAGGGATTGCTGCGCATCTGCAAGAAATTACCTCTGCTCATCGCTGTACTCACTACAGCCGGTACAGGCAGCGAGACAACGTTGGCGGCAGTCATCACAGACAGCGGCGCAAAGCATAAATATCCCATCAACGATTTTTCTTTGATTCCCAGATATGCGGTATTGGATTACCACGTGACCCTAGGTCTGCCCAAAAATATCACAGCCACAACGGGCATGGATGCACTGACCCATGCGGTGGAGACGTATATCGGTAGAAGCACCACAAAAGAGACGCGATTTATGGCAGAACAGGCCACCAGATTGATTTATAAAAACCTGAAAACGGCTTATGATGATGGACAGAATGTGAAAGCAAGAGAAAATATGCTGCAGGCTGCCTATTGTGCTGGCATTGCTTTTCCCGTTCCTATTTGGCTATGTCCATGCCATTGCCCATTCTCTGGGGGGCCAAGTATGGCGTGCCCCATGGGCTTGCAAATGCGGTCATCCTGCCTTATTTCCTAGAGGAATATGGCCCTGCCTGTTATGGAAAGCTGGCAAAATTGGCAAGATGCATCGGTATGGTACCAAAACATACCAACGACCGCAGAGTGGCAGCGGCTTTTATCCAGTGGATAAAGGATATGAATCAATATATGAAGATCCCAGAACCGATTCAGGAAATCAGAAAAGAAGATATCCCTGCCATGGCAAAACACGTGGCAGCCGAGGGCAATCCCCTCTATCCCGTGCCTGTTTTGATGGATGCTGGGGGAGTTGGAGATCATGTATGAAAAAATTATAGAGAAAAAGGAGGGAAAAGCAGATGCAGGAAAAGATTCAGAAGCAGAGGGAGTTCTTTCGAGGGGGAAAACCCATTACATTGTCCTTCCGTAAAGAAGCACTTAAAACGTTTGGGCCGTACCATTCGTGCCCATGAGGAAGAAATTTATGAAGCCCTGCGGAAGGATTTGAATAAATCTAAAACGGAAGCTTATATGTGTGAGATTGGCATGACACTGGCGGAGTTGTCCTATATGCTAAAGCATATAGATGGCTGGGCAAGAAAAAGAAATGTGCTGAGCCCTATTGCACAGTTTTCCAGTGACAGCTTTACCATTAGAGAGCCTTATGGAGTGGTACTCATCATGTCTCCCTGGAATTATCCTTTTATGCTGACCATAGAACCCCTGATCGGCGCGATTGCGGCAGGGAACTGCTGTGTGGTAAAGCCTTCTGCGTATGCCCCTGCAACCTCTGCTGTCATCTGCAAAATCCTCAGAGAATGTTTCCCTGAAGAATATGTATTGGCGGTAGAAGGAGGCAGAGTGGAAAATCAGGCATTGCTGGATCAGAGATTTGATTATATCTTCTTTACCGGCAGTGTGACCGTGGGCAAAGAAGTGATGGCAAAGGCAGCAAAGCATTTGACCCCTGTGACCCTAGAATTGGGCGGCAAAAGCCCTTGTGTTGTAGAAAAATCCGCAAAGCTGAATCTGACGGCGAAGCGTATTGCATTTGGTAAACTGCTGAACTGTGGGCAGACCTGCGTTGCTCCGGACTATATTCTGGTAGAGCGCAGCGTAAAGGATGAATTTTTGGGCTATCTGAAAAAATGGATCGTGAAGATGTACGGCGAAAATGCGACGGAAAATGGCGATTATGTAAAAATAATCAACCAGAAGCATTTCGACAGAGTATGTGGTTTGATCGACCAGAAGAAAGTGGTATTCGGCGGAAAATGGAACGAAGAGACCATGCAGATCCAGCCCACCATTATGGATAATGTAGTGGCTGGTGATGCCATTATATTTCCTTCGTTATGAATACTAACGTATTTTCCCTTCTCGTTGGCAAGTTGTTTTTACGCTTCCTATTATTGCGAATAATTTCATCCCATTATTTTTTGTTCAAATGCTTCTTGATTCAAAGCCGTTAACTCTGCATCTTCAATATTATCAAGCGTCAAATATAACCTTAAATAAATGTGCACGAAGTATATCTGTCAATTTCTTATCACTTGGCAATACGAATCCATGTGTAATAGACAGTTCATACAGTAAAATCCTTACTAATAAGATTTAACATGATATGATTGTACACAAACTTCATTTAGCAACAAATTATGAAATGAGTCTTTATAGGCCGTTCTAATGGTAAGAATTATTTTCCAACCAGCAGAAATAAACATTTGAAGCAAATCCTCAAATGTTTGCTGGTTTTCTAAAACAAAATATTTTTCAACTGCATCAATATATAGAATACGATTCTCAGTCTCTTCGTACACCTTTAGTACTTCATCTATTATGAGCGTTCCATATGTCATCAAAAAAATTTCTCTCGTCAGAAACATCCATGTCTGTACATCTAAATGCCAAAATAACCGTATCCTGACCGATACTAGCCATACTCTTTTTAATGAGTGCAGATTTTCCTGCACCAGCCTCACCATCTACAACTAAAGCCTGATTCTCAGACTGACAAAAAGAATTTATATTAAACACATTATTTTCCAGAATAATGGTTTTATCATTATACGACACTTGTGTCCCAATATGATTAAAAATATCTTCTTTATGCTTTTTAAGGTTTTCACAACATTCCTGAACTGCAGAATCTGCTTGAAAGAAAACATTTCTACAAATAGTAAGTCTTTTATCCTGCATAAGCTGAGCCTCGATATTACTTAAACCTCTCCACTCAATTGTAATCCCCAGTAATTGTGCAGTATTTTCAATATTTGTCTGATATGTCCGGTTTACAATATCTTTTTTGGAACTTGGAGAAAATTCTTGACTAATATAAAAATAAAGTGTTGTAATACCAGGATAAGCTCTTGCTGCTCCTTTAACTGCATCACTTAATTCATTTTCTTTGCCAGACATAGAAACACTATCTGAATAATATTTTGCTTGAAATCCTATAAGTTTGTCCCCTACTTGAATGGGGTTCGTTTCAATATACAAGCGTGTGCGAGGGAGATTGTGGATAAAGGGATGATTTATCAATAAGAAAAGGTGTATGGTGGAAAGCAAGTCTGAAAACAAAATGATTAGGCGTTGTCAGATTCGAATAACAGACAGAAAACCTCGGATGCCCATTTTATAAGGGTTTCCGAGGTTTCTTTATGCCTGTTGGATCTATTTCTTTTGACGGAGTATTTTTTATGCGTTAATACCGAAAAACTTCTCCATATCCTCTTCCACAGTGCCAATTCCTGCAATGCCGAAGTTCTCGATCAAGACCTTTGCAACATTCGGGCTGAGAAATGCCGGAAGTGTAGGGCCAAGGTGGATATTCTTCACACCAAGATATAAAAGAGCAAGAAGAACGATAACTGCTTTTTGCTCGTACCATGCGATATTATAGATAATTGGCAGATCGTTAATATCGTCAAGCCCAAAGACCTCTTTGAGTTTCAAGGCGATTACAGCAAGGGAATAGGAATCATTGCATTGACCTGCATCCAGAACACGTGGGATGCCATTGATATCGCCTAAAGGCAACTTGTTATATTTATATTTTGCACAACCGGCAGTAAGGATGACAGTGTCCTTCGGCAGAGCCTTAGCAAATTCTGTATAGTAGTCGCGGCTCTTTGCTCGACCATCACAGCCCGCCATAACCACAAACTTTTTGATAGCACCGCTTTTTACAGCTTCTACAACTTTATCTGCCAAAGCCAGAACCTGTGCATGGGCAAATCCGCCGATGATTTCACCGGTTTCGATTTCACTCGGAGCGACACATTTTTTTGCATGCTCAATAATCGCAGAAAAATTTTTTTGTTCGCCAATTTCTCCCGGAATATGTGTACATCCCGGATATCCCGCAGCGCCGGTAGTGTAAAGCCTGTTTTTGTAACTATCCTTAGGAGGAACAATGCAGTTGGTTGTCATTAGAATAGGACCGTTAAAGGATTCAAATTCTTCTTTTTGTTTCCACCAAGCATTCCCATAATTACCAACAAAGTTAGGATATTTTTTGAAAGCGGGATAATAATGAGCTGGCAACATCTCGGAATGCGTATACACATCCACTCCAGTTCCCTGTGTCTGTTCTAACAGCATTTCCAAATCGCGCAGGTCGTGGCCGGATACCAGAATGCCGGGGTTCTTTCTGACACCGATATTTACCTTTGTAATTTCGGGGTTTCCATAGCTGTCTGTGTTAGCCTTATCCAGCATTGCCATACCGGATACTCCGTATTTTCCTGTTTCCATTGTTAGAGCAATCAGATCTTCTACACTAAGGTTGTCATTCAGCGTGGCAGCCAGTGCTTTCTGAAGAAATGTGTCAACTTCATCGTTGTCCTTCAACAGCACATTTGCGTGCTTCGAGTAAGCGGAAAGTCCCTTCAAACCGTAGGTGATTAACTCGCGCAGAGAGCGAATATCCTCGTTTTCGGTAGAAAGAACACCGACAGTTCTGGCTTTTTCTTCCCAGTTTTCAGATCCGTTCCATTTTGCGGCTTCAGGCAGAACAGTCAGATTGGTAACTTGCTTTAGCAGAACTTCCTTTTCGGTCAGTGTAGCACGGATTCTTGATTCAATGCTCTCTTTATCAAAATTTGCGTTGGTAATGGTAGTGAACAGATTCAGAGTAATCAAGTGATTGATTTTGGCAGATACCTGCTTACCTTCCTGACGCAATGCAGTCGTAATAGCCGAAATTCCTTTTGTGACATAGACCAACAGATCCTGCATGGCCGCTACATCAGGTTTCTTTCCGCATACGCCGGACATGGTGCAGCCCTTGCACCCGGCGGTTTCCTGACACTGATAGCAAAACATTTTTTGTTCCATAATATGCCTCCTAAAAACTATTAAAATTTGAAATAATGTGGTTTCTTCTCAATCAAAAAAGCATATAGACGCGTTTGAATTAATCTTCCCAGGCGATTGCAGACACAGGACACGAGTCGATGGCCTCCTGTACAGCACCTTGATTTTCAGCGTTTGCTGGTTGATACGCTTCCGCCTTTCCCTGCTCGTTCATACGGAAAACCTCGTCGCAGATCCACAGCAAAGCCCACAGCCAATGCAGAGATCCTTATCTACTTTTGTTGCTTTCATAAAATCACCTTCCTTTGTCAATTTTGCGTTTGATTAAAATACAACTACTAAAAGCATCTTGAACGCTTCCTGCCCATATACCGCATGGGGATGGCCTGCTGGCATGACAATAGATTCTCCTTCGTGCAGCAGATATTCAACGCCATCAATCGTGATTTTTCCGATACCATCCAAGCAGGTGACGAAGGCGTCCCCACCCGATTCATGGGTGCTGATCTCTTCGCCCTTTGCGAATGAGAACAGGGTAATACTTACTGCCTGGTTTTGTGTCAAAGTTTTGCTGACAACCTGCCCCTCCTGATAAGAAATTTGTTCTCTCAGCGTCAGTACTTCTGATTGAGCAATGTTTTTCATTTTTTTACTCATAGTATCTCTCCTTTTATTCCAAAATTTTACCACCCAACGAAATCGTAACAATCTGCCAAGGAATGAATTTTCCGCTTGCCTGCAACGCTTTTTTGGCAGCTAATTCCAGTCCGCCGCAGCAGGGAACTTCCATGCGTACAACCGTCACACTTTGAATGTTGTTGTTTTGAATGATCTGCGTCAGCTTTTCGCTGTAGTCTATGCTGTCAAGCTTTGGACAGCCGATAATCGTAATTTTCCCACGCATGAAATCCTCGTGCATTCTGGCATAGGCGTATGCACTGCAATCCGCTGCAATTAACAATTTTGCGCCGTCAAAATATGGTGCATTAGTCGGTACCAGTTTGATTTGGCATGGCCATTGTCCCAACTGTGATTCTGTCTGTGCCCGGGCAGAAGGAGTTGTTTCTTGTGAATGTTGAATACGCTGCATTCGACTGCCGGGGCAGCCTGTATGGGGAACAGCGGCATGATTGTCTTTTCGTCTTTTTTCCTCATATTTTCCTGCACAGCTTTTTCATCATAGGCGGCAGCTTCTCTCTCCACAAAGGAAATTGCACCTGTCGGGCAGGTTGGCAGACAATCTCCCAAACCATCACAATAATCATCTCGCAGAAGTGTTGCTTTGCCGTTTACCATGCCGATTGCACCCTCGTGACAAGCTTCGGCACACGCACCACATCCGTTACATTTTTCTTCATCTATTTGGATAATTCTTCGAATCATTTTATACCATCCTTTCTCTTGTCTTTCTGGGCATAGTATATTATAATTAAAAATAAAAATCTGTTGTTATAACAACGAAAGGGTAAAAAATATGAAATTATCCGATATGCAGCTATTCCGTGGGTTAGAAGAAGATGACATCTCCTCGCTTTTAAGCTGTTTGAATAGTGTAAAACGCAATTATAAAAAAGGAGAAGTAATTCTTTCAGAAGGGAGTATTATAGAGAATATCGGCATTGTACTGTCAGGCATGGCAATGATATCTTGTAACGAAATTTGGGGGAATACCAGCATTTTAGGAAGTGTTGCACCTGGTTCTGTATTTGCTGAGGTATATGCCTGTATTCCGGGACAGCCGATGCTGGTTACAGTGTCTGCCGTGGAAGATACCTCTGTGTTGTTTATGAATGTGGGACGTGTTCTGACTACCTGCACAAACGCCTGCCCTTTTCATACAAACCTTGCACGAAATCTACTGACTGTCTGTGCTCATAAAAGTCTGCAACTTTCACAAAGGATTTTGCACACCAGTTCCAAATCCATACGAGGCCGATTGATGTCTTATTTTTCAGAATGCGCAAAACATGCCGGAAGCAATTCTTTTCTGATTCCATATAACCGCCAGCAATTAGCAGATTACTTGAATGTTGACCGCAGTACTATGTGCAACGAGCTTTCTAAAATGCAGAAAGATGGCATGATTGAATATAAAAAAAATCGTATTTTGCTCAAAGACTGAGATTTAAGGAATGGTATGAATTTGAATAGGGATTGCTTTTTTAAGCAAAATCGCTTATGATCTGAAATAGAATATAGTGCTATTATCCACAGTTACGGAGCAAGTGTTATCAACACCGATAACAAAATGATAACATTAGCCTGTATAGGCAGGATAATATGGATAAATCAAATAATCAAAAGAAACTGTAAACACGACAGAGAATAATCTCTAAACAAAATTAGATTAGTAATTAGTCGAATTTGAATAATAAACCAAACCCCAGAGTGCCCTATTTTTTTATTCCGTGATGTTAAAACTCAGAAATTTCCGCTTTTTCCGCATAATTTCTTATATTTCGGTATGGTTGTATTGGCCATAAAATCATCCAATTTTTCTATGCTACCATTAACCATCTCGCACGTACTGATCGCATCCGAAAAAACAGCTAGTGTGCTGTATCGTTGATATTTAACATTACTACTGCATCTTATTCAGATGCAGTAGTAAATGTCGGATACAAGGAATTCAATTTAATTCTTGCATCCTCCGTTCGAAATTGCCAGTTTACCTTTGCGGCTACGGTATTTCGTTCAACTTCCCATGCTGATAATTCCTTACGAAGATTTGAAATATTATCAATCCTTCTGTTCAAACATTGTCTGGTCATGACGTTAAGTTCGATTTCTGCAATATCAAGCCAGCTGCCATGTTTTGGTGTGTAGTGAATCTCCAACCGTTTCATGATTCTTCTGGCTTCATCAGCAGGGTAACGTTTGTACAATGATGCTGGTTTATGTGTATTAAGATTATCCATTACAAGAATTATTTTTTCTACATCTGGATACATGACATCGGCAAGATATTTGATTTCTTCTGCCCAGTCAATTGCAGTCCGATGTTCCCGAACACTTACATGATGAGCTCCACCAAGCGGTTCTACGAATGCAAAGATGCTGCATGTACCATTTCTGACATACTCAGAATCTACTTTCTGGTCATTGCCGGGGCGCATAGGAAGTGGGGATCTTGCCTCGCCAAGTAACTGATATGGTTTTTCGTCCATACAAACAACGGGGCGTTGTGGGTTATATGGAAGTTCGTATACATCGAGAACATCCTCCATACAAGCTATAAATTCTGCGTCCTCTCTTGAGGGAATGCACCAGTATTCATTTTTGTGAGGTCGAAGTTTGTTTTTTTTAAGGCTCTACGGATAGCATCTTTGCTAACCGGTGTATCAAGCACTACTTTGGCTTCTTTTTCCAGCAGACGCAAAGTCCATCTGGAATGACCTTCTGGAACAGGACCGCAGGCAAGTTCAATAATACGTGCTTCTGCACGTCCATCAAGGATACGCCTTGCATTGTCGGAATTGATATTTCTTTTGAACTCGGTAACCGCTTCAATGCCACCGGAAAAATATTTGGTCACTGTATTCGTTACAGTTGTCAGGCAAACACCATTTGATCTTGCGGATTGCTCATGGGTTAATACTTTCCCATGAGCCTCATCCAAATCAATAATAATCTGGCATCTGCTTCGAATAGTTTTAGATGTATTACTTTTGCGAATTATAGATTTTAATGTCTTCAATTCATCATCTGTAAGTTTAATGACATATTTTCTTGGTCTTGCCATATAAATCACCGCCGTTTTCTTTTATTTAACATGAAGCGGCTATAATAGCTATAAATATTTAGTTAAATGTCAACAATACAGTACACTAGCTATACTCGAACTGCTTCCTTTATTTTTCAGAATTTTCGAACCGTTAAACAAAGACTTTATACCCTCTTATAGATAATCGGAACGTCATATCCAAATGTTCTTTTTCCATTCACTTCCATACTTTCGAATACTTCCAAACACGTATCCGAAAACTTTTCCCATAGTTTAAATATCATAACGGGTGAGAACTGACTAGTACTGCCTCCCTCCCAGACACCGTTTCTCTCATAATATAGTGCAGGAGTAAATTTTTTGGATTTTTTTAATTCAATATATTCCACCTCTTTCATAAATTCATATGAAAACGTGTTCTTATCTTCCCCATTTGGAATTTCATAGGATGAAAGTAAAATTCTATCTTCTTTCTCTGTAATCAAGAAAAGATGCGGTGACGCATGACGCTTTCCTTCATTTTCATAATAACTTTCTTCTACAATAAACATGCCCTTAAAATACAGCAGGAAGATTTTTAATTTTATTCATTGCAAACCGTATTTACGTGCTGTGCATAAGGGTATGTCTTTCCTGCCTTTTTCATTGCATCAAATTGCTCCTTATTATCAAATCGTCCTGTTATCAGTTTTACAAATTCTTCTATTTTCGTCATAGCTTACCTCCAAAATATATCACAATCTCTTGGAATCTTCGGCCCAGCAAAATCGAGGCCTGCTAATTCAATTTCTAGTTACACCCACAATTCAATGGTGGTTTATTATCAGCTCTCCTAAGGTTACTGTTACTGCTCGTCCTAAAAGACGGATATCACAAGCACATAGGATCCTTTTTTTATTGCCCCCACACACCTCTGCTTATTCCATTCTCCCCAACATAGCTAGGGGATTAGGCTTTTCATTAACGAAAGACTATCGATATTATATCCTGCAAAAATAACAATATTTTGATAATCTAATCCATTTTTCTTAAAACTGGGGGATACATCCCTACCCACAGATTTCTCCAAAATTTATACGTAAAAATTGACAATCCTTAATTATAAGATAAATTATTTCTGGTCGATTACGGACTGGATCTGTTTCATCAGCTGATCGTAGTTTGACTGATCATCGATTCCGCCCATGAATGGCTCGCCAATGATATTTCCGTCTTTATCTACGAGAACGGTTGTAGGGAATGCCATGATGTTTCCAGCATATTTTCCAACTGTTGAATTAGAATCGAAAGTCAGGTTCTTGTAGGAAGCGCCCTGAGCTTTCAGAATTTTTTTTGCTTCTTTGATTCCCGCTTCATTGTTGTCTAAAGTATCCGTGTTGATACCAACAACTTCGCCACCCATTTCTTTGAGTTTCTCATTTAATTCATTCAGCTTAGAGAGCTCTCCGACACATGGCTTGCATCCACTGAACCAGAAGTTTACAACTGTAACTTTGTTTTTTAGCGAAAAGACTGTCATCTACATCGTTTCCATCCAGATCTTTTCCTTTGAAAGCTTTGAATACAGCTGTGGATTCGTCTGATTTGGAGGAAGAACTGTCAGAGGAATCGGATGCAGCAATCTCTTTCTCAAGCTTGGCAATTTCTTCTTCAATTCCGCGGATTGTCTCGATGTCTTTGCACAGAGTTTCATATTCTTCTTCAGAGAAAGAGTCTTTGTTAGATTCCACTGTGCTTGCGAGGGAATCAGCATAGTTTTCGCTCATGGCATCACCGGCAGCGTTCTTGTTCATAAGACCAAAGGCTTTGTCCCATGCATCTTTGTGATCAGCAAAAAGCTGGTTTTCCTGCTGGTAAAGGTCGTTCAGTTTTTCGTTCAGCTCGTCTGCGCTGCCAGTTTCTGTTGTGGAAGAAGATTCCTGTTTTGTGTTTGTATTGTTTGTTGAGGAAGAGCTTCCGCAGCCTGTAAACGCAAAAAGTACAGAAATGGCAAGGGATGCAGCAATTACCTTTTTTAATTTCATTGAGTTTGTTCTAAGTGTTTTGTTTTTCATGAGTTTAAATCTCCTTTTCAATTTCATTTTGTTCGTTTTAGTTTATTTATTGTCAGCCTTTTTTTTGTTTGAAAATCCGTAATGATAGCAGATTGCATCAGTCGGACAGGCTTTCATACATTCTCCGCATCGGATACACTCCGGATGGTTTGGTGTGTCTACTACATTGACATCCATCTTACAGACACGACTACATTTCTGGCAGCCAACACATTTCTCATGATCAACCTGAATCTTAAGAAAAGATACCTTGTTAAACAGTGAATAAATAGCACCCAGCGGGCAGATCCATTTACAAAATGGACGGTAAAACAAGATGCTCAGGATGATGAAAAGCGCAAGGATTGTGAACTTAAATGTAAATAAATGTCCGAGTGCGGCACGGATTCCTGAGTTGGCAAGTGCCAGCGGAATTGCGCCTTCAAGTACGCCCTGTGGGCAAATGTATTTGCAGAAGAAAGGATCTCCCATACCAAGTGAATTGGTTACAAATGCCGGAAGTAGTATAACAAAGACGACCAGAATCACATATTTCAGATACCGCAGAGGCTTCAGTTTTGCGGTGGAAAATTTCTTGCCCGGAATCTTATGCAGCAGATCCTGGAACCATCCAAACGGACAGAGGAATCCACAGATAAACCGTCCTAACAGAACACCTAACAGGATGAAAAATCCGGTGATGTAGTAGGTAAATTTGAATTTTGAAGAACCGACCACGGCTTGAAAAGCTCCAATCGGACAGGCACCTGTGGCGGCAGGACAAGAGTAACAGTTTAGTCCCGGGACGCACATCGTTTTTACATTTCCCTGATAAATTTTCCCTTTAAACAGATTCGGGATGTGAATGTTGGTCAGTAGTGTAGCAGCTGCCTGAATCCATCCGCGGAAGCGGACCAGAGGGTTTTTGTTTGATTTCATTTTCTTATCCAATTCCGACACACTCCATACATAATTTTATTGCTTTGCTGAGTACTACAGCGGCTTCGCCGCGGAAAATTCCGCCAAAGAAAAGAACCAGACCGGCTGTAAGTAAAAGAATCTGTGATGCTTTTTCAGATTTCATAAAATACTCCTTTCAATGTTCAAAGTCAGTTTATTGACTTTTCGATGTTGGCATTATACAATAGGAGGTGTAAAATTTCTGTTAAGAAGATGGAGAAAAATAAAGTGAGATTATTAGTCGTTGAAGATGAGAAGAAATTATGTGACATGATCGCGAAAAGTCTGCACCAGAGCGGCTATGAGGTGGATGTATGCAATGACGGAGAAGAAGCATTGGATATGATTTATGCTGAAATGTATGATCTGATCGTGCTTGATCTTAATCTTCCTGGGGTGGATGGGATGGAGATTCTTCGGGAACTTCGTAAAGAAGATGAAGAGACAAAGGTATTGATCTTGTCTGCGAGAAGTCAGATTGCAGATAAAATTGAAGGGTTGGATGCAGGTGCGAATGATTATATGGAAAAACCATTTCATTTGCAGGAACTCGAGGCACGCGTGAGAAGTCTGACGAGACGAAAATTCATACAGAAAAATGTCTGCCTGGAATGCAACGGCATTCGGTTTGATATAAGAGAACGAGTGGCGTATGCAGAAGAGAATCCGGTTGCGTTGACGAGAAAAGAAAATGGGATTCTAGAGTATCTTCTTCTGAATCAGGGCCGGCCGGTCAGCCAGGAAGAGTTGATCGAGCATGTTTGGGATTCTTCTGTGGATAGTTTTAGCGGCTCTATTCGTGTGCATATGTCTTCTCTGAGGAGAAAACTCAAGGCGGGACTTGGCTATGATCCGATTGTAAATAGGATTGGCGAGGGTTATAAGATAGGAGGAGATAGCAAAGCATGAGAAAATTATCACTCCAGTGGAGACTGACAATCCTTACTACAGTGTTGATCACAGTATTGTGCGGATGCCTTACATTTTTCTTATATAAGAATGGAGTCTATTATATCGATACACTTCAGGAAACAGTTACAGATCAGGGAAAAACACCGGAAGCACTATACATTGAGATTCCGTATAATGAGTGGGACAATTTTGCATCACAATTTGCTACGGAGGTGTATAATTCGAAATCCGATTATAGAAACAGAAGTCTACTGATCACAGGTGTTGTAGCGTTACTTGGTGGAGCGGTGACATATTTTATTAGTGGCCGTGCATTAAAACCGCTCAGAGAGTTTTCTGAGACAGTTGAAAAAGTACAGGCACAGAACCTGACGGATTATACGATCGAAGAGAATAAGATTGCAGAGCTGGACATACTTCGTACGTCTTATAATAAGATGCTTTTGCGACTGTCGGAATCGTTCGAGACACAGCGCCAGTTTACCGGGAATGCAGCACATGAGCTGCGGACTCCTTTGGCATTAATTCAAGCACAACTGGACCTCTATCATGCGTCAGAAAATCCGGAGAATGGGGAAGCGGCGCAAGAGACGATCCAGATGGTGACAGAGCAGAACGAGCGTCTCAGCAAGTTGGTCAGAACACTTCTGGATATGAGTGAGTTACAGACAGTAGCGCGCAATGACAAGATCGAACTTTGTGGACTAATCGAGGAAGTGCTGGCAGATCTGGAACCGTTGGCACAGGAAAAAGGTGTTACACTGATACAGAAATCGCAGAGTACAGTAGATGAAAAAGAAGAGAATGCAGGCGAGGGTCTGATGCTGACAGGAAGTGATATACTGATCTATCGGATGCTTTATAACCTTGTTGAAAATGCGATTAAATACAACCATACAGATGGAAAAGTTACGGTATCGGCAGAACGAAAGAGGAAAGAAGTTGTTCTGACGATTGCAGATACAGGAAATGGAATCGATGAGACATTCCGAGAGCGGATCTTTGAACCATTCTTCCGGGTGGATAAGTCAAGAAGCCGAAAAATTGGCGGTGTAGGTCTTGGACTTGCAATGGTACGCGAGATCGTGCAGGTGCATGACGGGGAGATTGAGGTTCATGGAAATGAGCAGGGCGGAACGACATTTGAAGTGAAAATGAGTATAGAAAGACTAACTATTAAAAGTCAAGTCTAAAATGAAAGTTTTTTTGAATGAATTGCAGAAATGCATTTCAGATATATTTGAACCTTGAAAACTGTATGACAACAAGAGCATCTTTATAGGTGCTCTAAAAGGAGATATTTACAGAAAAAAATTAAACAGTTGGCAGATATGCTTTTCCTGATTTCTCCATTGCAAAAATCAATCGCACAAGCTTCTTAGCGGCATGGGATATGGCAACATTATAATGCTTGCCTTCCGATCGTTTCTTTTCAAGATATGCACCAAAAGATTTATCCCAGTGACAGACATATTTTGTGGCATTGTAAAGGGCATACCGGAAGTATCTGGAACCTCGTTTCTCCATATGGGAATAACAGTTGTCTAACTGTCCGGATTGATAAGTGGAGGGAGACATTCCTGCATATGCGAATATCTTATCTGCGGAATAAAACGAGAGAAATCCCCAATCTCAGCGATGATCATTGCGCCCATCCGGTAACTGATACCGGGAATGGTAAAGATTGGCGATTGGATTTCTTCATCCATGATTCGTTTGATGGCTGCTTCAATCTCGTCAATCTCAATCGCTAATTCCCGAATAAGTTTTATGGTGTGCTTTAGTTTCAAAGACTTGGCAGGCATATGAGAACCGATAGAACTTCTTGCAGCGTCACGAAACATGACAGCAGTATCTTTTCCATATCTGCCTTTCGAACTATCAAAGAGTAGGTTGGAAAGCCTTGTGAGATGTGCATTTGCAACAGCATCTGCACTTGGAAATCCACAAAGCAAAGCATAGACGGATGCCATATGAAGCGTAGGAACAAGTCTTTCCAGCTCCGGGAAAAGAATACAGACAAGTCTTGAAACAGAACTTTTCAATTTTGCCCGTTCTTTGACCTTATCAAAACGATAACGGGTTAGTGACTTTAATTCCTCATTGTGGTAAGATGTATCTGAGTAGAGCCGATTATCCCATAAGTATTCAATCAAATCTGCCCTTGTACAGATGACTCCGTCATGCTCAAAAAGATAATACATGATCCGCAATTCATTTTTTGTAAGCTCTGCCTGTTTTCCACCTGCCTCTATAGTTCCTGTCTCCAACCACAGAGATATTCCCTCATGAGTAAGGTATCTACTCTGTTTCTTTTCCAATCTGTTCTATCGTAAAGGAAGCAAAAATATTCTCAAAATGCTTTATTTCTATATTTATATCCAGCAACAAGTCAACAAGAGTTTTTATCGCAAGAAACTCCTATACTTTTACATTTAACTTTTTTGATCTTTGTGAGAAAATATTTTCAAATTCAGTGGCCATATTCTCTTGTATTCTTGAATATATATATTTATTGCTTTCATATTTTCTCATCCCCTGCACACCATTCAAATTTATTTACAAATCAATCTTTCTTCTGATCTATCAAATCATAACTCAGATCCAAAAAATCCAATATCTTTGCTTCGCTCACCCTTCCATCCAACAACATTGTAATCCAGTACTTTTTATTCATATGATATCCCGAAAGAAAACCATAAGTCTGTGTCAGAAGTCCAACCATATCCGGTTCGCACTTCACATTGATGATATCTACCATGCTCTCTTCTTCTAATCCCAACCTAGATTTTTCAACCTGCATCAGCACTGCATACCACTTTCCATTTTTATGCCGAAGCACTGCACTTTTCGGTGATGTTTCCCAGAGATACTCTGGAACTGTTCCATATTGGTTTTTTACATATTCAAAAATCTCTTCTCGTTTCAAATATTCCACTCCCTGATTACTCTATTTTATCAATCTCATGATTGTACTTTTTGTATTTATCAACAGGCAGGACATTAGCCCTGCCCACCTTTTCTATTATAGCATTGTTCCTCTGCTCCTACAATGCAATCCATTCTTTGATTTTTTCTCATTTTTTAATAAGTAACCAGTCCATATCCCAAAATGGACTGGGAATTCACTGTATAACTATTCTGCTTTACTGCATCTCCACTATTTCCTTCAATCGTATGTACCGTAGTTCCATCACAGCTTTCCACGATTCCTACATGGTCACTGGCTCCATCCTGATTCCAGTCAAAAAAGATGAGGCTTCCTGGCGTCGGAACACTTCCTCCACCTTGCCATTTTCTCTTTGCCTGAAACAAAGCCACACCGTCCGTACAAACAGAAAACTTTGGCACTACTCCTTTTGAATAAGTCCTGCCTGATCCGCACACCAGCTGACAAAACAGGCACACCATTCTTCCCGACTGTCAAATCCATACCATGACCAGAACTTCTGGCCGCCTTCGTTCCCCAACTGGCTTTTCGCAATGGTCACAAGCTGCCCCTTTCCAAAAAGTCCGGCAAACAATCCCCCGCCGGAATAATATCGAAGCACATGGGGTACATACTCCGGATCGCCATACCTTGGCCATCCATGGGCGGCTGCCTGTTCCTGGGAAAACTGCAGTGCATTGGCTTCACTATAGCCCCCATGTTTTCGGATTGCCCATGTGATGTACCCATTCCCGTAATTATAGCCTTGTAAACTAAGTTTTAACTTGTCCATATCCTGTGGGCTTTTACATCCGGCTTCCCGGACACAATCTGCATAATACTGTACGCCTACCTTGATGGAATAGTCTGCATCCTGAATTGCACCAGGCGTATTAGGATACTGGGTATTATACGGACACTCGCTGGCCTGCATGGGATCGGTTCCTCTCCCGCCGCTTTCCTGCATCATGATTGCCTGGATGACCGATACATATTCCGGGATTCCAAATTCACTGGCATACCGCTGGATCACTTGGGTATGGGCCAGGACTTCCGCACTCAGCGGCTCGCTGCTCTGGGAACTCCCGATAAACGAAGCGCCGCCAATGATTCCTACAATAAGGATCAAGATCACAAATACCATACCACCGCCTGCCATCAATGCTGCAAAAGCTGCCTTTACCGCATGGGCGGCAGCTTCCGCCATAGCTTTCAGCCCCCTGGCAGTTGTTTTTGCCGCCTCGGCGCTTTGTCTTGCTGCCTGGGCAGAACGCATGGCAGCCCGTTTTGCTTCCCTTGCCGCCCTCATAGATGTTAGAGCCTGTTTTTTTTGTAAGATTGCCTGGGTTTTCACCTTCTTGTAAGAAACCGGGGACGCTTTCACCATGCGGGGCGCTGTTTTTACTGCCCGGTTTCCGGCTTCCTTGATCGTTTTCTCCGCTTCCGGTTTGACCTTGATGCTCCGTCCGGCTCCTGTGCGCCCTTTCTTTGCTCTTGCCTGTCCTGTCTGGGCAGATGTTCCGCCGTTTCCTGTTTCCCCGTCCAAAGGGGCGGTAACAGCTTCTCTCTGCTTTTGTCTTTGTTCTTTTAACTTTTCATAGGTTTTCACTGCCAGCTTCTTTCCGCCACGATAGGCTGCAAAAGCGCTTTCTTTCCCAGCCCGCTGTTCCCTTTTTTTCAAAGGGACTGCACCATCTCCCCTCGGTCTTTTCTTCCCAGGGCCAGTGTTTCTTCCATACAGGCATGGTACAAGTCCTCACTTTGAAACAGCAGGCGCTTGGGGTATAAAAAATTCAGACTTGATATACGCCCAGGCAAACTGCTCCGCATTCATGCCATGGTACTGGAAGAACCCACAGGCTGCGAACGGAGCAGCGCCTAAGATACACAGCCACCCAGTCATTTCCTGTCCTACATAGTCTCCCAGACCAAAATAAATCCCTACTGCCACAAGAATAGGCAAGCAGGGAAAAGAATGCACTGTCGCAGGTTCAGTCCCATAAACATGGACTCCTGATAGTTGCGGATTTCTTTATTCTATTTTTACTTCCATATACTTCTATCTCTCTCTTTCTTCTTTTCTTTTTCCTGTCGATTTCCCTTGGTACTTTTTCCTGTTCTTTTGGAATATCCAACTCCCCATTGTCTGCAAAATTCTTCCACCCCTTCCCGGTCATACTGGGCAAGCCTTGAAAAGTCGAATGCCACCGGGGTGTAGGTGGCAAATCCTGAACGGGCTTGTCCCGGCAGCACCTTTCCCAGCCTGTTCTTTTTGATGAATGCCAGCTTGTCCTTCGTAAAATACACCGCTTACAAATAG
>ENA-OQNC01000051-OQNC01000051.1-human-gut-metagenome-genome-assembly--contig:-NODE-51-length-18095-cov-3.349065_pt1 | contig 18095 bp, 15 predicted proteins | sample MGYA00242626_ERZ504874 | MGnify/ENA primary metagenome ERZ504874 (study PRJEB26092, sample SAMD00036411) | human gut metagenome | host: Homo sapiens | study: EMG produced TPA metagenomics assembly of...
AATTACGGAAAAAAGCTCTAGTGGGGATTCCTGTGAAGTCGTCTATTCCAATACTGATTTTTTTGATCATTGGAATAACGCCTATAAGAATTGTCTGCGGGATGAAGAACATCCGTTTTCAAATATTGATGTGATTGAAAAGCGATATGAAGCAGAAAATATGCTGATCAATGCTGTCACTTCCGGCAGAGAAAGCCAGGCTCTGGAAATAACTTCAAAATTTGAATCCTGGCTTCTTCCACAACGAATCAGCAATAATTTAAGAGATATGAAAAATTATACCATCACACTGAACACATTACTTCGAAAAGCAGCCGAACAGGCTGGTGTACATCCGATCCATATTGACGCCTATTCCAACTGCAATGTAACCATGTTGGAAAGTCTGACTTCCGCAATTCAATGCCTGCGTGCACAACAGACCATCGCACTCGGATACTGCCGGATCGTCAAAGAACACCAGCACAAGATTCATTCCTCGATCATCCGGAAAGTTGTCGCCTACCTGGAAACGGATCTGTCTGCCAATCTGACTCTGAACACGCTGGCACAGTATCTTGGTGTCAATGCAAGTTATCTGTCCACATTGTTCACCAAAGAAATGGGAACTTCTCTGACAGACTATGTCAATCATTACCGCATCGACCATGCCAAAACACTGCTTGCCAATACCGATGTTCCGATCAAAGATATCGCACTGCGCTGCGGAATCGGAGACGTCCACTACTTTACCCGACTGTTCAAGCGAATCAGTGGCATGACTCCAAAAGCGTGGCGGGAATCTGCCTCGTGGTCTGCACAGAGAAGGGAAGAAAAATTATAGATTCCAAAATGAGAAAAGTAGGTTTGTTCCATCTCAGGCAGTAAATTTCTTTTTTCCGATACTCTCTCGGCGTACACTTATAAAACCGTTTGAATATCTTAGAAAAATTACTGGGACTTTCAAAACCACAGGCAGTTGCTATTTCAGAAATGCTGTTTTCCGGATTATGCAAAAGCATTTCCGCTCCCCGTATGATCCTGTACTTCAAAACATACTGGATGGGCGAAAGCTGTATTGTCTTCTGAAAACAGCGCAAACATTCTCTTTCTCCGATGTCTGCCGCCTTCGCAATATCCGCCAGCTTAATATCATCAAAATAATATCTCTGGATATACTCCAACATTTTTCGTATCCGCAAATTGTCCTGACTTTGAAGTGTCTCCGGTACCTCCAGCTCATCTTTAAATTTTTCTGTCAGGAAAAAACAAACTCTAGATAAATTCTCCCTAACGACAAATTCAAATCCCGGAGGTTCCTGTACGATCGCGTCAAACGCACTGCAAAACCACTGAATCACATGTGCATTCTCAAACCGGGAAACCGCACAGCCGGAAAATGCGTGACAGGATACGAGCGGACGTACATACTTTTTTGCAAAAACCGAATCTTCATTTCCTAAAATAAGCGTAGGATGAAACACCAGAGAATGTAGTTTACAATAATCCGCAGCGATCGCATAGTGGAGCACATTGGAATTGATTACAAACGCATCTCCTGTTTCAACATAAAACGATTCCGATGGTATTTTTAATTCCAACCTGCCTTCTGCAACATATACCATCTCAATCTCTTCATGCCAGTGCCACGGAATGCTGTCCTCCTGCCGCCCTGTATAGTATGAAGAATACCCCGCACATGGAAATTCCAGCGTTCCATGCAGCCGGAGTTCTTTTAATTTCTGATTCAGATTCAATCTGCACTCCTGCAGTGCCATATTCACATCTCCTTTTCAAACTTGGCGTTTTTTTTATATTATATGTCGGAAATTAAGTTGTATCAAGCTTGCTATGTCGATATTATTACACAAGAACATTCAAGCAGGAGGTTATATATGTTTCAACTATTGTTAGCTGTTATTTATCTGGCATTTATTAGTCTTGGATTGCCGGATTCTCTTTTAGGCTCAGCCTGGCCCACGATGTATCGTGAATTTTCTGTACCTGTTTCCTATGCCGGCGGGATTTCCATGATCATTGCAGTCGGAACCATCATCTCCAGCCTGCTAAGCGACCGTCTGACTAAACGTTTCGGTGCAGGAAAGATCACCGCTGTCAGTGTTTTCATGACTGCAGCTGCACTATTCGGATTTTCCACAAGCCATACATTTATCGCGCTTTGTCTGTGGGCCGTTCCTTATGGTCTCGGTGCCGGATGCGTAGATGCGGCACTCAACAATTATGTTGCGCTTCATTATACAAGCCGCCATATGAGCTGGCTGCATTGTATGTGGGGAGTCGGAGCTTCCCTTGGTCCCTATATTATGGGATACGCATTATCAAACGGACACAGCTGGAATATGGGATACCGCTATATTTCCATTCTTCAGATCCTGCTGACGGCCGTACTGCTGTTCAGCCTACCCCTTTGGAAAAAGCCAACTGTTCCTACCAAAAGCAGTCATACTGCTGCGTCATATCACGAACAGGCGCTTTCTCTCTCTCAGATTGTTCGGATTTCAGGTGCAAAAGAAATTATGATCACGTTTTTCTGTTACTGTGCTCTGGAACAGACAACCGGACTTTGGGGCAGCAGCTATCTGGTTTTACACTGGGGGCTGACTTCTGAAACTGCCGCCGGATTTGCCAGCCTGTTTTTCATTGGAATCACTGCAGGAAGGGCACTCAGCGGATTTTTAACCCTAAAACTCAATGACACTCAGATGATACGGCTGGGACAATGTGTGATATTATCAGGTATCATATTGTTGCTATTACCGATCGGAGAAGTAACTGCCCTTTTAGGACTGCTTTTTATCGGACTTGGATGCGCCCCGGTTTATCCGTGCATCATCCACTCCACACCGGAGCATTTCGGTGCACATCGATCCCAGGCAATGATCGGCGTACAAATGGCGTCTGCCTATATCGGAACCTGCCTTATGCCGCCTGTATTCGGATGGATCGTAAATACGATCAGCCCAGCCTTATTCCCGGTATATCTGCTTTTCATCTTGGTTCTTATGTTCGTAATGCACGAAAAAAATCTTAAAGCAGACTCAAAAAAAACAGCCGTAGCTGCCACTTTTCATGGCAGCCACGGCTGTTTTTCTATCACGATTCTTTTCCCAAAATATGCTCTACGATATCTTCCTGCTTCTTCTCCTGTTCCTGATTCTCCTTTACCAGCTCAACAGGTACCGGCGTATTCTCCACTTCCAGACATGCCTGTATTGCCTCATTCAGAGAGAGCATCTTATCATCCAGCTCGGACACCATCTGCGCACACTCCTGCAGCTCACGACTGATATAATCCGGTGCGTCACCTTCAAACTTATAATAGATCTTGTGCTCAAGACTGGCCCAGAAATCCATCGCAATGGTGCGGATCTGAATCTCTACCTTGGTATCTACCACACTGTCCGACAGAAAGATCGGCACGGAAACCAGCATATGGTAACTCTTATATCCGCTCTCTTTCGGCTTTTTGATGTAATCCTTAATTGCCAGCACTTTTAAGTCACTTTGATTCCCGATCATCTCCGCCAGGCGGTAAATATCGGAAGTAAATGAACAGATCAGCCGTACGCCTGCAATGTCATTGATATAGCGGAGCATATTCTCAATTGAAGTCTCATAGCCGTATCGTTTGAGCTTTTTTACGATACTCTCCGGCGTCTTGATCCTTGTCTTGATATGCTCAATCGGGTTATATTTATGTACGTGCTGAAACTCATCATTGAGGATTTCCAGCTTCGTCCCTACCTCTTTCATTGCTGCATTATATAAGAAAATGACGGTCTTCCAACTGTCCACGTCTTCATAATTCTTGATCGCGTCTTCCATCTGGTGTTCTCCTCTCAACTTGGAAAATCTCCCTTCTCACTTAGTCTCTATTAGTATACCATATTTGGCTCTTACTGTCATAAACTTCATGTTTTTTTAAGAAAGAAAACTTTTCCTATCAGAGAATACTAACTTCCGTTTTTTATTTTGTTTCCAGAAGATCCTGGAAGCGCGTCATTGCCTCTACTGTATTCTCGTAAGTACCAAATGAAGTCAGACGGAAATAGCGTTTTCCATTCTCTCCAAATCCGGCTCCGGGCGTTCCGACTACCTGGATCTCATGCAGCAGATAGTCAAAAAACGTCCAGGAATCCATGTCCTTCGGGCATTCAAACCAGACATACGGGGAATGTACCCCTCCATAAAACCGGATGCCAAGATCTGAAAGTGTATCTGTAATGACACGCGCATTCTCCCTGTAGTATTCCAGATTCTCCTGACACTGATGGATACCTTCCTCACTGAACACTGCCGCTGCCGCTTTCTGTACAATATAGGAAGTACCATTGTATTTTGTGCACTGACGTCTGTTCCACATGGCATTCAGTGACATCTCTTCTCCTGCGGACGCTGTAAATACCAGTTCCTGCGGAACGATCGTATATCCACATCTGGTTCCGGTAAATCCCGCTGTTTTGGAAAGTGAACAGAACTCAATCGCGCACTGTTTTGCCCCTTCTACGGCATAGATACTTCTCGGAAGTTCCGGATCAGACACAAACGCCTCATAAGCCGCATCAAAAAGGATCACTGCCTGATTCTTCAGCGCATAATCCACCCACTCTTTTAACTGGTCTTTTGTTATAGCATGCGCCGGTCGGATTGTTTGGCGAACAGATATAAATGATATCCGCATGCTGATCCCAGTCCGGCATCGGAAGGAAGTCATTGTCTGCATTTCCCTCAATATACTCCACTTTATTTCCGCACATAACATTGGAGTCCACATAGACAGGATAAACCGGTGTCGGGATCAGGATCACATTGTCGTGTGCAAACAGATCCGTGATATTTCCTGTATCACTCTTTGCCCCGTCTGACACAAATACGGCAGACGCATCGATCTCTACACCACTTCTTTTGTAATAGTCCACAATGGCTTTTCTGATATCTTCATACCCTTGCTCCGGGCCATATCCTTTAAACGTATCCGCAGACATCATCTCTTTTGCCCCTTCAAGAAGTGCCTCTCCGGCACACTGACACAGAGGACGTGTGACATCTCCGATTCCCAGACGTATCACATTTTTTTCCGGATGCTGCTTCGTATACGCAGCAACACGGTGTGCAATCTCCGAAAAAAGATAATTTTCCTGCAGTTTCAAATAATTTTCATTTAAATTCGGCATTCTATTTTCCTCACTATTTTCCAGTTATGTCTCATCAAACAGCAGCGTCAGGATCATCTGTGCTGTCTCCACCATATTGGTTCCATTATCCATACTGCATTTCTGCAGATATTTGTGAGCTTCCTCCTCTGTCAGATAGTTTCTCTCCATCAACAGAAATTTTGCATTACGGATATAATTCTGTTCCTTCTCACTCCGTTTTTTGGGTGTCCGGGTTTTCTTTTTGATCCGCCGCTCCAGCTGACGAAGCACCATATCTGCGGTATTGACCAGATCATAGGCTTTGATCGGCATGGTCAGGGATAAAATCCCTGCACCGACTTGTGCCACCGTCTCCTCGGATCCTAACAGAATGGATTCAAAATCCCGCGGCAGGCAATCTACCAGATCCAGATAATACATATCCGGCATCCGGTACCCGCTGATGACAAGACCATACGAATATTCACCAACCATCTGAAGAGCCGAAGAGGCAGAAGAACACGCAAACACCGTCTGAAATCCGTGTTCAAGCAGTATTTTCTTCACTTTTTTCGTCATTCTCAAGCTTTGGTAATACGACAACGATGACTCCCACTCTGCGGCCTCCCATTGATTTTCTTAAACCAGATACAGATACTGCTCCAGTTCCCACTTTGTTACCTGTTCCAGATAGTTTTTCCATTCTCGGCGTTTCATTTTCTGATATTCCGCAACATAGGATTCTCCAAGCACTTCCCGCACCAACAGATCCTGCCCCATTGCATCCAGTGCCACTCCCAGATTTTCCGGAAGGCTCTGAATTTTTCGTTGCTTTTTCTCCTCATCGGACAGTCTGCAGATATCTTCTGTCAGTTCCTTTGGCGCTTTCTGCTGTTTCCTGATTCCATCCAGTCCTGCTTCCAGACAAAGTGCCAGAAGCAGATATGGATTTGCCGCACAATCCGGACTTCTCAGTTCCAGATCCACGCCTTCTCCTCTGCGTTTTCTGACATGGAGCAGCGCATTTCTCTGTGTTCTGGACCAGGTCACATCGGAAGGTGCCTCAAATCCCGGAACCAGACGCTTATAAGAATTGACCAATGGATTAAACACTGCTGTCATCCCCACAACATGTCCCAGAATTCCCGCCAGAAATGCTTCGCCGTCTGTGCTCAATTCACCGTTTTCACCGGTAAACACATTTCTGCCGTTCTTAAGAAGCCGCATGTGCAGATGCAGACCGGAACCATTTACATCCTGCCGTGGTTTCGGCATAAATGTGGCATGAAGACCGTAGCGCTTTGCAATCGTACGGACTGCCATTTTAAATGTCATCACCTTATCTGCAGTGGAAAGCGCATCTTCAAACGCAAAGTCGATCTCATGCTGTGCCGGCGCAATCTCATGATGAGAAGATGTAATCTGATATCCCATCTCCTCCAGTGTCAGAATAATGTCCCTTCTTGTATTCTCGCCCAGATCGATCGGCGACGTATCCAGATACCCTGCTCTTTCGTGCGAAACGGTAGTCGGCATTCCATCGTCATCTGTATGGAACAGGAAAAATTCACACTCCGGATTCACTTCCAGTGTATAGCCCTGTTTTTCTGCTTTTTCCAGTGCCCGTTTCAGGATCAGCCGCGGGCTCAGTTCGTATTCGCTGCCATCCTCTGTGCATACATCACACAGAAAACGGGCAACTTTTCCATTCTGAGGACGCCATGGCAGTATGGTAAACGTAGAAAAATCCGGCTTGAGATACAACTCTGTCTCCTCTTCTTTTGCAAATCCGTTCAAAGAAGCCAGGTCGATCGTGCAGCGGTCATCCATTGCTTTTTCCAGGCAGCTGACCGGAACTGCGACATTTTTCAAGGTTCCGAACATATCCGTAAACTGCAGACGGATAAACTCAACGCCTTCTTCCTCCACGATCTGCAGAATTTCTGTTTTTCTATACTTCTCCATAACATCCTCTCCTTGTCTTACACTATGATCCTATTATATTTCTCTCTTACAGATTTGTATACCCCATCAAAGAATAATCGACTGCTTTTGCAGCCTGTTTTCCTTCCTGGATCGCCCATACGACCAGCGACTGACCTCTGCGCACATCTCCTGCTGCAAATACCCCCCGGTACATTGGTCTCATACGTTTCTTCTTTTGTCGCTACATTTGTTCTTGCATCTACAGATACCCCAAATGCATCTGTTACATATTTCTGGCTGCCCGTAAACCCTGCGGCGATCAGTACCAGATTAGCATCCACCACTTTTTCACTGCCCGGAACGGGAACCATCTGCATTCTGCCTGTCTTTTTATCTTTTTGAGGCTCCAGGCTGACCAGAACTGCTTTTTTGACATTTCCGTTTTTGTCCTTCTGGAATTCCTTTACCGTTGTCTGATACATTCTCGGATCTTTTCCAAAGACTGCAATGGCCTCTTCCTGACCATAGTCCGTCTTCTCCGTGCGCGGCCACTGCGGCCATGGATTGGACTTTGTTCTCTCTTTGGAAGGCTTGGGCATCATCTCCAGCTGTGTAACCGATTTGGCCCCCAGTCGGATCGCGGTCCCCACGCAGTCATTTCCTGTATCACCGCCTCCAATCACCAGCACATGTTTCCCTTTTGCCGGGATAAAAGTGCCCTCTTTCAGATCCTGATCCAGGAGACTCTTTGTTACCGAAGACAGGAAATCCACAGCAAAATAAATATTTTACTTGTCTCTTCCCGGCACCTCGATATCTCTCGGATTCGATGCTCCGCAGGCTAAGATCACCCGGTCGAACTGTTTTTGAAGCTCTGCTGCAGTCACATCTTTTCCTACATTCACTCCGGTTTTAAAAAGAACGCCTTCTTCTTTCATCAGCCGGACTCTTCTCTCTACAATGTCTTTTTCCAGTTTCATATTCGGAATTCCATAGCACAGAAGTCCTCCGATTCTGTCGCTTCGCTCAAATACAGTCACCTGATGCCCTCTTCGGTTGAGCAGTAATGCCGCAGCAAGACCTGCCGGTCCGCTTCCGATCACTGCCACCGTCTTTCCGGTACGCACCTTCGGCGGCTGTGCTGTCACCCATCCGTTCTGGAATGCATGTTCAATGATCATTTTCTCGTTGTCCTTAATTGCCACCGGATCTCCGTTCAAGGCACAGGTACATGCCGCCTCACAGAGCGCCGGGCAGACTCTTCCGGTAAATTCCGGAAAACAATGTGTCTTTTCGAGACGCTCATATGCCTGTTTCCAGTTCCCGCGATAGATCAGATCATTGGTCTCCGGCACCAGATTGTGAAGCGGACATCCGGATGTCATGCCTGCGAGCAGGCTGCCGTTCTGGCAGAACGGCACGCCGCAGTCCATGCAGCGTCCGCCCTGTTTCTGTTGTTCTTTTACAGGCAGTGAAGTTTTAAACTCATGAAAATGACGGATTCTCTGAAGCGGTGTTTCTGCCTTTGTATTTTTCTTTCGTAATCTAAAAATCCTGTTGGTTTTCCCATTGTTTCTATACCTCACTTTCTTTCATCTGAAAACTCTCATTAAAGGCTTCCATCTGTGCCTGTTCGCTGCTCATTCCCCGTTCTTCCCACTTGGAAGCCAGTGCGATCATCTTCTTATAATCATGAGGAATAATCTTTTTAAATTTCTGCAGATACGCATCAAAGTCGGCAAGAATCTCTTTTCCGCGCGCAGAACCTGTATTTTCCACATGCTCCTCGATCATTGCGCGAAGCTCCTGGATGTCATATTTGTTCTCCACTTTTTCAATTGCGATCATGGCCTTGTTCAGATTGCGGTAAAGATGACTGTTTTCATCCAGAACGTAGGCGATTCCTCCGCTCATTCCCGCAGCAAAGTTCTTTCCTGTTTTTCCAAGCACTGCCACACGTCCGCCGGTCATATATTCACATCCGTGCTCACCTACCCCTTCTACAACGGCATACGCTCCGGAATTGCGGACTGCGAAACGCTCTCCTGCAACACCGTTGATGAACACTTTTCCTGCCGTTGCACCGTAAAGCGCCACGTTTCCGACAATGATATTTTCCTCGGCTTTATATCCTCTGTTCTTCGGCGGATATACAACCAGTTTTCCACCGGAAAGTCCTTTTCCATAATAGTCGTTGGTATCTCCGCAGAGTGTCATGGTCAGTCCCTTCGGAATAAATGCTCCGAAGCTCTGTCCGCCGACTCCCTTGCAGTTTACAACAATGGTATCTTCCGGCAGTCCTTCTTTGTGGAAACGGGTAATCTCCGCGCCGAGGATCGTACCTGCAGAACGGTCGATATTTTTCACCTCTGTTTCCAGAACTGCTTTGTTTCCTTTTTCTACCGCAGTTTTCAGTTTCTTTAACAGAACTCTCTCATCCAGTGTTTTTTCCAGCTGGAAGTCATAGGCTTTTCCTTCTTTAAATGTCACATTTTCTTTTGCCGGATGATACAGAATCTCACCCAGATCCATCTTGTCTGCCATCCGGGAATGCTTCGTTTCATTTCTCTTTAAGAGGTCTGTTCTTCCTACCATCTCATCTACCGTACGAACCCCGAGTTTCGCCATATATTCTCTGAGCTCCTGGGCAACAAACCGCATGAAGTTCTCTACATACTCCGGTTTTCCCTGGAAACGTTTGCGAAGTTCCGGATTCTGTGTAGCAATTCCCACCGGACAGGTATCCAAATTACATACGCGCATCATCACACAGCCAAGCGTTACAAGCGGAGCTGTCGCAAATCCGAATTCTTCCGCTCCCAGAAGTGCCGCGATCGCCACATCTCTTCCGCTCATCAGTTTTCCGTCTGTTTCGATCTTCACACGTTCACGCAGTCCGTTCTGGATCAGTGTCTGATGAGTCTCAGCCAGACCAAGTTCCCACGGAAGTCCCGCATTGTGGATGGAACTTTCCGGAGCAGCACCGGTACCGCCGTCGTAACCGGAAATCAGAATTACCTGTGCTCCTGCTTTTGCCACACCTGCTGCTACGGTTCCGACGCCTGCTTCTGATACCAGTTTCACAGAGATTCTGGAGTATTTATTTGCATTTTTCAAATCATAGATCAACTGTGCCAGATCTTCGATCGAATAAATGTCGTGATGCGGCGGCGGAGAAATCAGACTCACTCCCGGTGTGGAATGTCTTGTCTTTGCCACCCACGGATACACCTTTTTCCCCGGCAGATGACCTCCTTCACCCGGTTTCGCGCCCTGTGCCAGTTTAATCTGGATTTCCTTTGCGCTGACCAGATAACGGCTTGTCACACCAAATCTTCCGGATGCAACCTGTTTGATGGCAGAACATCTGTCTGTTTCTGTATTTGCGGAATCCAGGCGCTCGTCACTCTCTCCGCCTTCTCCGGAGTTGGATTTTCCATGCAGATGATTCATCGCGATTGCCAGTGTCTCATGCGCTTCCTGTGAAATGGATCCGTAGGACATGGCTCCTGTCTTAAATCGCTTCACAATATCTTCCACACTCTCCACTTCATCCAGCGGAATCTCTTTTTCTGCATAGGCAAAATCCATGAGGCTTCTCAGATATCCCGTCTCCTCTGCATCGATCTTTTTCGTATACTCTTTAAACAATTCATAATTCCCGGTCCAGGTCGCCTGCTGCAGCAAATGGATCGTCTCCGGATTATAGCGGTGTTCTTCACCATCTGCACGTCTCTTGTGTTTTCCCATACTCTCCAGCGCCAGATTCGTTGTCAGTCCCAGCGGATCAAATGCTTTTGTATGGTATTCATCTACCTGCTTCTCGATATCCTCCATGGTGATACCGCCCACACGGCTGACTGTACCTGCGAAATATTTGTCTGTCACTTCTTTTGAAATTCCAATCGCTTCAAAGATCTTCGCTCCCTGATAAGACTGGATCGTGGAAATTCCCATCTTGGATGAAATCTTCACGATTCCGTGCAGGATCGCCAGTGTATAATCCTCCACTGCCGCATAGTAGTCCTTGTCCAGCATCTCCTCTTCGATCAGCTCATGGATCGTATCCAATGCAAGATACGGATTCACTGCGCACGCTCCATATCCGAGCAGTGTCGCAAAGTGATGAACCTCCCTTGGTTCTCCCGACTCCAGGATCAGAGAAAGTGAGGTCTGTTTCTTCGTTGCCACCAGATGCTGATGCACTGCAGAAACTGCCAGAAGAGACGGGATCGCCATATGGTTTTCATCCACATCCCGGTCAGACAGTACCAGAATGTCTGCTCCGTCTTTATATGCCTTGTCAACTTCCACGAACAGGCGCTCCAGAGCTCTCTCCAGCTTCGTGCTTTTATAATAAGTAATCGGAACAACTGCAACCCGGAATCCTTCTTTTTTCATTTTTTTGATCTTCAACATATCTGTATTTGTCAGGATCGGATTGTTGATCTTTAATACCCGGCAGTTTTCTTCTTTTTCTTCCAGAAGATTTCCCTGTTTTCCTGCATAGACAGTCGTACAGGTCACGATTTCCTCACGGATCGCATCGATCGGCGGATTGGTCACCTGCGCAAAGAGCTGTTTAAAATAATCAAACAGCGGACGTCTCTTATCAGAAAGCACTGCAAGCGGTGTGTCCACACCCATTGCCGCAATGGATTCGCCTCCGTTTAATGCCATGTTCCGAATTGAATTGCGATATTCTTCGTATGTGTATCCAAATGCTTTCTGAAGCTGTTTTCTCTTTACCGGCTCGTACTCTTCTACACGCATATTCGGAATTTTCAAGTCTTTGAGTTCCACCAGATTGCTGTCCAGCCATTCTCCGTAAGGCTGCTTTGTTGTATACATTTCCTTCAGCTCTTCGTCCTGATATATTTTGCCTTTTACTGTATCGACCAACAGCATTTTTCCCGGATGGAGACGTTCTTTTAACACGACCTCTTCCTCCGGCACATCCAGAACTCCGACTTCGGAAGCCAGGATCAAATCTCCGTTTTTCATCACATAATAACGGGACGGACGCAGACCGTTTCGATCCAGAACCGCTCCCATGATATCTCCGTCTGAGAACACGATGGAAGCAGGACCGTCCCATGGCTCCATCATAGTTGCATAGTACTGATAAAAATCCCTGACATCCTGAGAAAGTAGTGGCATTTTTGTCTCCATGGCTCCGGAATTGCGATCATCATCGCCAGCGGAAGCTCCATTCCGCTCATCACCAGGAATTCCAGCGTGTTATCCAGCATGGAAGAGTCAGATCCTCTGGTATCTACAACCGGAAGAATCTTGTGAAGCTCTCCTTTCAAGGCACCGGATTCCATAGTTTCCTCTCTTGCCAGCATCTTGTCTGCATTTCCGCGGATCGTATTGATCTCTCCATTGTGTACCATAAAACGGTTCGGATGCGCTCTCTCCCAGCTTGGATTTGTATTCGTACTGAAACGGGAATGTACCAGTGCGATCGCAGACTCATAATCCGGATCCTGAAGATCCGCAAAAAATGTCCGAAGCTGTCCCACTAAAAACATTCCTTTGTATACGATCGTTCTGCTGGACATGGATACCACATAGGTGTTGTCATTACTCTGCTCAAACACCCGGCGGGCAATATAAAGCTTCCTCTCGAACTCCAGTCCTTTCTCCACATGCTCCGGCTTTTTGATGAATGCCTGAACAATGTGCGGCATACAACTTCTTGCCTTTTCTCCCAGCACCTCCGGATGCACCGGAACCTCACGAAATCCAAGAAGTTCCAGCCCTTCTTTTTCTACAATGATCTCAAACATCTTCTTTGCCTGATTGCGCTGTAATTCTTCCTGCGGGAAGAAAAACTGCGCGATCCCGTACTCTCTTTCTTCTCCCAGGCTGATCCCCAGCTCTTTACAGACCTTCTGAAAAAACTTATGAGAGATCTGAAGCAGAATTCCGACACCATCTCCGGTTTTCCCTTCGGCATCCTTTCCCGCTCTGTGTTCCAGGTTTTCTACAATCTTCAGCGCGTTTTCCACGGTTTTGTGGCTTTTGATCCCTTTGCTGTTTACTACCGCGCCGATTCCACAGTTATCATGCTCAAATTGTTCCCGATACAGACTTTTTGTCTCTTGTTCCATGTAATTTTTCATTCTATCCTATTCCTCTCTGTTTATTTTTCTGTTCACACCTTTTACTCTCCGCTGGCGCCATAGTTCGCCAGTACGCGTGCAGATGGATCTGTCACATCACAGCCCTCCCACTCCTGATTCGGCATCCAGAAGCCTGCGATCATTTCCGCCTGTCCCGGATAATATTTTTCAAAAATCTCCCGATACAAAAGAGACTCTTTTGTAAACGGCTGTGCATAAGTATATTTTTGACGTTCCTTTTCAAACGCTTCCTCTGTGTAGCAGGTATCAGCGTACTCTTTCAGGTCGTCTACCATAGAATGTCCCACCGCATCCGAAAATGCTGCCTTTTCTCTCCAGAGAATATGTTCCGGCAGATAGTCCCCTTTCTCAAACGCATGGCGGAGCAAATATTTTCCTTTCCGATACACATTCTGCTTTTTCTCCGGATCGATTGCCATCACATACCGGACAAAGTCCAGATCTCCAAATGGCACTCTGGCTTCCAGAGAATTTACGGAAATACACCGGTCTGCCCGAAGGACATCGTACATATGCAGCTCTCTGACCCGCTTTTCTGATTCTTTCTGAAATGCCTGTGCCGACGGTGCAAAATCCGTATATTTGTATCCAAACAGTTCATCTGAAATTTCTCCAGTCAGAAGAACCCGGATATCCGTCTGCTCATGAATGGCTTTGCAGATAAGATACATCCCTATGCTGGCACGGATTGTTGTAATATCAAACGTTCCCAAAAGTCCGATCACATCCTCCAGTGCCGAGAGCACGTCCTCTTTTGTAATGATTACTTCTGTATGCTCACTTCCGATGTAATCTGCCACCTCTTTTGCGTATTTCAAATCGATGGCATCTTTTTGCATCCCAATTGCAAATGTACGGATCGGAGTTTTACTCTTTCTCGCTGCCACTGCGCACACAAGCGACGAATCCAGCCCTCCGGAGAGAAGAAATCCGACTTTCGCATCTGCCACCAGCCGCTTTTCGATCCCTATCACCAGTTTTTCCCGAATATTGGCACACACCTGCTCCAGATCATCCTGACAGATCTCATCCACCTTTGTAATCTCGCAGTAGCAGACAAATTCTCCGTCTTTATAATAATGCCCCGGCGGAAACGGACGGATTTTTTCACACAGCCCGATCAGATTTTTGGCTTCACTTGCAAATACGATGATTCCCTTCTTATCATATCCATAATAGAGCGGGCGGATACCGATCGGATCTCTTGCCGCAATATATTCCTGTGTTTTTCCGTCATAGATGATGCAGGCAAACTCCGCATCCAGCATACGAAACATTTCTGTGCCATATGTCTCATAGAGCGGCAGAAGCACTTCGCAGTCCGAATCACTCTGAAACGTATATCTGTCGGAAAGGCTTTCTCTCAAACGCTCAAATCCGAAAATCTCTCCATTGCATACCACATAACTGCCACCCAGTGAAAACGGCTGCATCCCGGATGCCGTAAGCCCCATGATCGCAAGTCTGTGGAATCCAAGCAGACCATTTCCGGTATCTACAATCCTGCTGTCATCCGGTCCTCTGGAAATCGTTTTATCAAATCCTTTCTGAAACTCATCCAGATCATCGCAAATACCGCAATATCCTATAATTGAACACATAATCAAGCCCCTCCTGTAATCAGATTCTCTTATCACAACAAAAAAGACCCCTTCACGTAAAAATATACGTAAAAGACGCCTTTGTCTGATATGTTTTGCATTTTACACTGACAATTCCTGTTTGTCAAGTTGGTTTTTTCCTAATTCTCCACTTCCCGCAGTCGCTCCACCACCGTCACGCTTCGCATTCTGCTATGAATCCACTCTTTTATATTTTTCAACCACCAGTACCAGGCAGACAAATGCTGCTGCGAAAACAAGCTGTATCATAATCGCCTGCAAGAACTGTCCTTTTGCAGAAGCTGTCAGATGTCCGAAATCAGCAAGAATATCATTTGCTTTCTCATACCAGTATACCGGAAGGAACTGACTCACAGCTTTTACATCATTTCCCATGAACTCAAGAGGCACAAACGCACCTCCCAGAAAGCACATTCCCAGAGAAATGATATTCGCAATTCCGGTCAACGCGTCTCTGTTCGGTGCAATTGTTCCCATCAGATATGCCAGCGCAATCGCTACGAAAAGCATGAATACCGAATTCAACAGGTAATATGCAAAATTTCCTGATGTATAAAAATCTTTTCCAAAAAATACAATCGCAATTACAATTACAAAGATCCACAGCGCAATCCCTGCCAGGCTCATGCAACAAACTCCCCTCCAGTACTTTGTCTTCTTACCGGAAACAGGAGATGCCGCCATTCCTTTTTTTCAGATCTGGATTATGAAAAACAATCAGAATATTACCCATCACAAATCCAGATAATGCCAGAAACAGATACGGCATATACCGAAAATAATATACATACGGAGCATCTTCTGTGTTTTTCCCATCCTTTAAAAAGGTTACCTTCACGCTTTGTGTCCTCTCAAGAGCACTCGCTGCTTCCGCCTCCGTAAATCCTGCTGCCTGATACGTTCTGGCATTATTCAGAAAGCTGTTGATCTGCTGATCCACATAACTGCCCGAATATGTATCCGGAATTTTTGTCACAGAAAGTTTTTCGTCTCCCTTGATACATTTCTCATAAAAATTCTCCGGAATTCTGACCACATAATACACTTCTCTGTAATACAGCTTTTCCTGTATCTCAGAAACGTCATTTTCTACAGGAATCAGATGATGCAGATTTCCAAGATACTCTGTCAGAGACTCTGCAAGACTTCCTCCATCCTCATCGACAATTCCAATATTCTAGCTTTTCCGCCTGATAACTTGTTTCTGACTTTCCCGCTGTGGACTGAAACAAGAAGCGTACATACCGAAAAAAATAGACAACATATAGCAGTATCAACATTCTGTTCTGACCGATAATCTTCATGTATCCTTTAAATACTGTCATAACGTTCCCTCCTGACAACCACAAATGAAACTGCAAGAATTACTGCGCACATGATAAATAGTGTAAGAATGTCATTTCTGAACCGTACCGGATCGTCATACACATTAATACAGTAAAAAGCATCTGAGATTACTGCCGCCGGATTCAGTTTGTTTACAAGGGGCAATGCACGGTCAACGGCATGTTTTATCTGTACATTCACAAGACCAGCCAGCACACTGGTTGTCATAGAAATCCCAAGCATGATTCCAACCTTGATCCCCTCGCTGAACTTGCCGATACTGCACACCAGAATTCCCATACTCACTCCGATTACACAGCCTGCCGCCACAATCAGCAGCATTTTTCCCATACTTCCCTGAAATTCCATCTGAAGTACATATTTGCAGTAAACAATTAAAATCACCACATTTAAAAAATGAAGTATAAAAGAAGAGATCAGCTCCGTAAGTATCATCTTCAGTCTGTGTACCGGAGATACACATTGTCTCGCAGCCAAAGTACTCAGGTTTGCCTGCAGCCACATCGCAGAACCAAGACCGATAAAACAGCCGTACATGCACGCCATCGCAGCCAGCGCATAAAAGAATCCCATGTTCCCGTTGGTCGTTCTGCCGCCTGCGGAAACATTCTCTACCAGTTCCTGATAGTCCGACATCGCGGCAACCGCCTTTTTCATATTTTCAGGATGTACATCTGCCACTGTTTCCAGCGTATCCTTTCCATTTAGATAGCTCTCCAGAAGACTTTGCATAATACTCTGAGCAAGTCCGTTTTTTCTCACCTTCAGATAAGGCGTTTCTGTTCCATAAAAAATTCCGGAGATTTTCTGATCTTCAAGCTTCTGCAACGCTTCTTTTTCTGTCATTGTTTCCACATGGATCAAAGTTCCTTCTTTGCTGACTTCTTCCAGGAATGACGGAAATACTGAATCTCCCGGATTCTCTTCCACAAAAGCAGCCTGAACAGTTTCAAAATCTGACTCTGAAATGTTCCCGAATGCAAAATAAAACAGCGTTCCGAGAATCAGCGGAAACATGCAGGGCCAAAATAACATACTGAAATTCTTTACTTTTCTGATCACACTGTATTTTATCAAATGAAACATCTCTCTCCCCCTCTAATCGCGAAGCTGCTTTCCTGTAATCTCAAGAAATACATCATTCAGAGTCGGCAGCTCTGAGTAGACTCTTCCAAAAGCAGTCCCCTGCTCCTCCAGACAGTGAAGGATCCGCACAAGGTTATGTCTGGCTTTTGTACACTGTACAGTAAGAATGTCATTTTGATAATCAACAGCGAATACATGCGGCAGCTCTCTGATTCCTGCAAGCTGCTCCTCACTTAGTACGACCGCCTCGATCGTCACCTTTTCCCCTGTTTTGATCATCCCGGTAAGCTGTTCTTTGGTGCCAACAGCAATACTCCTTCCATGATCCATGATCGCAATCCTGCTGCAGATCTGCTCCACCTCTTCCATATAATGAGAGGTATAAACAATGGTTGCTCCCTGTCTGTTCAGCTCCTGAATTCCTTCCAGAATCCGGTTTCTGCTCTGCGGATCCACAGCCACTGTAGGTTCATCCAGAATAATCAATCTGGGCTTGTGTGCAATGCCACAGGCAATATTCAGCCTTCTTAAGAGTCCGCCGGAGAGCTTCTTTGGTCTTGTCTTTTGGTAGTCCTCCAGCCCTACAAAAGCAATCGCCTCTTTTACAAGACTTTTTCTTTTCTCTTTCTCTTTTACATAAAGTCCGCAGAAATAATCAATATTCTCATATACTGTCAGTTCATCAAAAACCGCCACATTCTGAAGTATGATCCCTATCTGCTTTTTCACCTCATAATGATCCGGTGCCATCTCCTGACCGAATATCCGTATACTGCCTTTATCATATTTCAAAAGTGCCAGCATACAGTTGATCACCGTTGTTTTACCCG
>ENA-OQNC01000052-OQNC01000052.1-human-gut-metagenome-genome-assembly--contig:-NODE-52-length-17498-cov-2.315756_pt1 | contig 17498 bp, 26 predicted proteins | sample MGYA00242626_ERZ504874 | MGnify/ENA primary metagenome ERZ504874 (study PRJEB26092, sample SAMD00036411) | human gut metagenome | host: Homo sapiens | study: EMG produced TPA metagenomics assembly of...
ATGCAGCGAAGCACGAAGCCCGGTTTATGAAGCTGCTGATCGAGCAGAACGAGGACGGGGGCAAGCGCAGGAACGCCGCAAGGAAAAAGGAGCTGGAAGCCGCCGAGAAGCGTATCAGCGAGTTATCCGCTATCTTCAAGCGGCTGTATGAGGACAGCGTGACCGGGCGCATTTCAGACGAGCGTTTCACGGAGCTGTCGGCAGACTATGAAGCCGAGCAGAAAGAACTGAAAGAGAGAGCCGCCGCTATCCGGGCAGAGCTTTCCAAAGCGCAGGAAGCCACGGTAAACGCAGAAAAGTTTATGAATGTTGTCCGCAAGTACACCAGCTTTGAAGAACTTACCCCTACCCTTTTGCGTGAGTTTGTGGAGAAAATCGTTGTGCATGAGTGCAGCTATGACGAGAACGGCACACGCAGACAGGACATTGATATTTATTACTCTTTCGTTGGCAAGGTAGACCTGCCCGAATGACCGCCCGACCTATCCGGCGCAATGCGCAAACGCCGGATAGGAACGGCTAAATTTTTTACACTTCTACTACTTCTTTATCACACATCAGCAAAGAGCCAGGGCATGAAGCAGTTCATGGCTAATTAAAGGGAACAAAAAGAAAGGGAATGCACAATCCAGACGGTATCAGCGGCAGGCTACAAGAATAAATTGTGATTTCACAAGATTGGTGTTATAATAAGAGAAAAGTTCCTGCCGGGGCAACCGCCCCGGTGGTATGGATAGAAAGGCAGGAAAACAATATGCACATCAGCTATAAACCACTCTGGCACACACTGTTAGAGCGTGATATGAGAAAAGAGGATTTAAGGCTTGCTGCTGGTATGACAACAAATATGATTGCCAACATGAGCAAAGAGGGAAAGCACATCAGCATGGATACATTAGCCCGTATCTGTGAAACTCTGAATTGTGAGATTACTGATGTGATTGAGTTAGTACCAGACGAGCCTGCTTCCACAGGAGGTAAGGAACATGAGCGAATTGAAACCAAGAATAACGGAAAACGGAATTGATTATATCCTTGTCGGAGATTACTACATTCCAGGCTTGAAACTGCCGGAGGAACACCGCCCTATCGGAAAGTACGGACGGATGCACCGGGAATATTTAAGAGAAGTCCACCCAGCCAGATTGAATACATTGACCCTGACAGGGGAATTATGGACATATCTTGCAGATCTGAACGAACAGGCACAGAAGCGATTAGATACAATCATAGAGCAGATGAAAGCTGCTGAGGGGGTCACAGAAGAATTAAAGAGTATCTGTCAGATGGAATGGGTGCAGCGTTGCAATAACATTCACAATCGGGCAGAAGAAATTGTTTTGCATGAGATGATTTATTCATAACGGTATGGTAGAATGATTATGATAAATCGGAGTTGTGCGCCCCAAGATAAGGGCGAGTAGTCTAGCAGGTGGAATGCCTGTCTGGTAAGGTCTAACCAACCGCCAGTAGCGAGTCTTGGGTGACTGCCAGTAATGGTAGTTGCTAAGCGTAGACAGCGAGAAAATAGAGAGTGTGATTGAGCCTCGAAATTTTGATATCTAGAAGGCTGACGTTTAATTCCAGCGGAAAGCTAACACAAACCAAATCGTCATGGTAATCTGTGTTTTCCACTTTCCCTGAAGCATCAGAAGCAGCGGCGTGACCGGGCTGTTGCCCAGATCGGTGACGATTCCCTTCTTGACATCGCGCAGATATTCCTCATATGTCATGATATGATCCATCTTGATTCCTCCTGTTTATAGCCTTGGTCAGTAGTTTGATACTATGTACGAACTTTCTGCGTACTTGCTTTCGTTTTCGGATACCGTACAATATTTATACAATGAATCGTCAAGAGAGGAGGCAACAAGGTGACTTCTTTAACCATAGAACAAAAAAGAGTGGACATATACCCAAGCGCAAAGCCGGGCAGCCCAGTTATCTATCTCAACACCTTTTCCAATGCCGTTAACAGTGTGTATAAAAACCTGATGGCGCTCGGCTGCCCAGATTTCTGTCTGGTGGCGGTCAGTAATCTGAAATGGGATCATGACATGACACCGTGGTATATGGGGCCGATCTCTAAACACGATACGCCCTGCACCGGGGGTGCGGATGATTACCTGAAACTGCTTCTGGATGAAATTATGCCGGAAGCGGAAGCGCTCCTTCCCGGTGCGCCCGCCTGGCGGGGCCTCGCCGGTTACTCGCTGGCTGGGCTGTTCGCCCTCTACGCTCTCTACCAAACGGATGTGTTTGCCCGCGCAGCGAGTATGTCAGGTTCCTTCTGGTTTGAGGGCATCATGGAATATGTGTGCTCCCATGAGATGAAGCGCAAACCTGACTGTCTGTATTTTTCTCTCGGAGACAAGGAGAGCTCCACCGATAATCCGATTTTGAACGTTGTGCAGCAGAATACGCAGGAGATAGAAACACTGTGCCACGGGAAAGGCATCGAAACCACCTTCGTACTGAACAGTGGCAGCCACTATCAGGCGTGCAACAGCGCACAGCGGCTGGCATTCACTGGATATTAAATAGATAAACCGACAAGGAGATAAAACGATGGATACGATTTATTCGCTTTTTCAGAAAGTAGTTAAAGAACATGAAAATGCCCGGCTATCATTGAAACGAACCGCCGCCATGACTTTTGGAGAGCTGTCCAACATGGTAGATATGATCACGTGCAGCTTTCCGCAGGAAGTACACAGCATCGGCATCGTCATGCGTCACCGAACCGAGATGATTGCCTCGATTCTGGCGGTACTCAAATGCGGCGGCCAATATGTCCCAGCCGAGCCGGATTTTCCCACCGGGCGCATCCATGACATGATGACCGAGGCACAGGTGGATTTTGTGCTGACGGAACACGCCTTTGCGCCCAAACTGAGCAGTTTCCCCATCCGCTATACAGATTGTGAGATCTGCGGCGTGGAGACGCCCTCCTGGAAGCGCAACGCCATCGAAGACCCGGAACGCCCCGCCTATGTGCTGTATACGTCAGGTACCACCGGGCGGCCCAAAGGTGTCTGTGTCACCAACCGCAATGTTTGCCATTATGTCCGTGCCTTTGCCAACGAGTTCCATCCCGGCCCCGGTGATGTCATGCTGCAATATTCCGTCTGTTCTTTTGACATCTTTGTGGAGGAAGTGTTCACCAGTCTGCTGAATGGTGCCGCTCTGGCCATCCCCGCTGACGAGGATAAGGCCGACATCCATGCGTTGATGGCTTTTGTGGAACGTCACCATGTGACTATGATCAGCGGCTTTCCGTATCTGCTGGCAGAAATGAACCACCTGTCTGTCATTCCGTCCTCTCTGCGGCTGCTTATCAGCGGCGGCGATGTGTTGCGGGGCGTTTATGTGGATCACCTGCTGAACAAAGCAGAGGTTTACAACACCTACGGCCCCTCCGAGACAACGGTCTGCGCCTCCTATTACCGTTGTAATAGTGGAACTGTGCTGGAGGACGGTACCTATCCCATCGGTCATCCTGTACTAGGTGCGCAGATCAGGATTCTGGATCAGTCTGGCAACGAGGTTGCCAAAGGGCAGACGGGTGAGATTTGCATTTATGGCGGCGGTGTATCTCTGGGCTACATTGGCGACCATGCCGAGGAAAACAGCGCTTTTGAGCGGCAGCCGGACGGTAGCACCATGTACCGCAGCGGCGATTTGGGCTATATCCTGCCGAATGGCAACATTGCATTCCTGCACCGCAAGGACGACCAGATCATGATTTACGGCAAGCGGGTGGAACTTGCCGAGGTGGAGTCCCGGCTCTATCGGTGCAAGGATGTGCAGCAGGCTATTGTCCGGGCTTTTACAGACGAGGATGGACTGTCCTATATGACCGCCTATGTGGTGCCTTCCGACAATAAGCTGAAAGTCTCGGAAGTAAAAAAAGAACTGTCTGAAAATCTGACTTCCTTTATGATCCCAGAGTTCTTTGTGAAGATGAAGCAGATTCCTTTGAATGTCAACGGTAAGCCGGATGTGTCGAAACTGCCGGTGGTAATGAAAGCGGGGGCATTATAATGGAGATTCAGATCCGGCAGGCCACGATCCAGGACCTGAATGTATTGATGCAATGGCGAATGGAAGTCTTGCATGAGGTATTCTCCATCCCCTCGGAGCGGTCTGTAACAGAGCTGGAATCGGAAAATCGCCGCTACTATCAAACAGAACTGCCGCAGGGCGGACATATTGCCTGCTTTGCCTACGTAGGGGAGGAAATCGTCGGCTGCGGCGGGATATGCCTCTATCATGAGATGCCCTCACCGGACAATCTAAACGGGAAATGTGCCTACCTGATGAACATTTATACCCGGCCGCAGTTTCGCGGACACGGCATAGGGAACAGAATCGTCAGGTGGCTTGTAGAGCAGGCTCGTCAGCGGCATATTTCAAAAATATATCTTGAAACCTCAGACAAAGGCAGGCCGCTGTATCAAACAATCGGTTTTGCCGATATGAAGGATATGATGAAACTGTCCCGTGAAAAATAAGCAAAATCAAAGGAGCATACATACAATGGAGCCAATCATCTGAAACGTTGAAGTAAAAAGCGTCCTCACAAAATCCAATTTGCCTGTGAGTGATTATTATTCGGTCAATCCTTATGTGGGCTGTGGCCACGGCTGCAAATATTGCTACGCATCTTTTTATGAAGCGTTTTACCAATCACCCGGAGCCCTGGGGAGAGTTCATAGACGTTAAATTTTGGCCGGAAATCAAACACCCGGAGCGGTATGCAGGGAAAGAACTGTTTCTCTGTTACGTGACCGACCCATATCAGCCGCTGGAGGAAACCGCCTGCCGCACCCGCGCCATTTTAGAGCAGATGCAGGGCAGCGGATGTAGCCTCAGTATTGCTACCAAGTCTGACCTGGTGCTGCGTGACCTTGACCTCATTAAAACATTCCCCAATGCGCGGGTATCCTGGTCGATCAAACACACTGGACGAAGATTTTCGCGCTGATATGGACAATGCAGTGAGCATTGAGCGGCGGCTGGCCGCTATGAAAGCATTCCATGATGCTGGTGTGCGCACCACCTGCTTTATCTCGCCGATTTTCCCCGGCCTCACCGACCTGCCCTCCATCATCCACCGGGCGAAGAATCAATGTAATTTGGTCTGGCTGGAAAACCTAAACTTGCGGGGCGGTTATAAGAAAACGATTTTTGACTATATAACGGAAAAACATCCAGACCTGCTGCCGCTGTACGATACCATTTACAATAAAAAGAACGCAGCTACTGGTCAATGCTGGATGCGCAGATGCGGCAGTTTTGCCAAGAGGAAGGGCTACTGTATGTCCGGGATGATGATTCCATCAAACGCCCGTTCAACGATCCGCCTATCGTGGTCAATTATTTTTTCCACGAAGAGATTATCCCTCGGCCAAAATGCAGAAGAACAGGTAATCAAAACTATATAGTAACATGCAGAAAGCTAGAAGTTGTAGAGGTGAGGTTATGAAACGCGCAGAATTAGAATCATTTATAATGGAGACATATAACGCTGAGACAGATTATCCGTGGCTCAAATATCCGAATTATGAGGTGTTCCGGCATTGTAATAATCGGAAGTGGTTTGCTCTGATTATGGATGTACCAAAGAACAAGCTGGGGCTGCAAGGCGAAGAAATGCTGAAAGTGGTCGATTTCAAATGTGACCCAATTCTGATTGGCACACTACGAGAGGAACCCGGCTTCTTCCCGGCGTATCACATGAGCAAGGATAGCTGGATTACTGTTGCACTGGATGGCAGCGTATCAGATGACAAAACCAAAATGTTGCTTGATATGAGTTATGAAGCAACGATACCCAAAACATGCAAAAAGAGATACTGACAAATTCAAGTTGAACAAAATCGCTGCGCGATGGCTTGCCAAGGCTGTGGCGCAGCTTTCTTTTTCTCAATAATAAAATAGGCAATGGCAATTCTTACCAGTATTTGATATTGTAAAGTTACCACACAAAACAATTCAATACAGAAAGACACCACTAGCCTATGAAAAGAATACCATTTGACCGCTTTTCTGACAAGCGGTTTTATTATGCTAATGCACCTCCATGTAAGCAGGGTTTTTCATTAACTACTGATTTTACATGGAGGATTTTATTATGTACGAAGAAATTTTTAATCAGATTCGATCTGCTGCAAATAAACGGAATCTCAAGGATTCCACGATTCATGCATACTGTACCAGTGTTGCTCATTTTTTGAACCGCACAGCCAAGGATATAGATGCATTAACAACTGACGATGTTGATATATTCCTAACTGAAAAGAAACTTTCCGGGATTTCACCAGAAACATACAATCACTACCATTCAGGAATCCGCTTCTTTTACAAAAAAATATTGAAGAAGAATTGGGATGATGATGACATACCTCGTATGAAAAGGGACAGAAAGTTACCAACGGTGCTTACAAAAGCAGAAATATCAGCTATTCTTGATGCTACGCCAAATTTGAAGCACAAAGCTATGATTGCTACTATGTATTCAGGCGGACTTCGTGTTTCAGAAGTCACACATCTTCATTATGATGATATTTCACGCACGAACAAAACCATACACATCCGTGATGGGAAAAGTCGCTCTGATCGTTATACTTTGCTTGCAGACCGGACGCTCGAAATATTGACAGAATACTGGTTTCAATGTGGCAGACCAAGGGGGATTCTGTTCCCAAGTTCATGGACAGGGGATTATCTTACAAAAGATAGTGTCATTCAGTTTTTCGTGAAAGCGCCGAAAGAGCAGGCATTCAGAAACATGTCTCCACACATTGTTTGCGTCATAGTTTTGCAAGTCATCTGTTTGAGTCAGGCTGCGATATAAAATACATTCAGGCTCTTTTGGGACATCGTGATCCAAAATCAACAGAAATTTATCTGCATGTAAGCAATAAAACTCTGCTTGGTATTAAAAGCCCATTTGATGAGATGGGTGGTGAATGATTATGGATAAATCATGTACGATACAGGATGTATTTGAACGGTTCTATCCTTCTTATGAAAAGAGGAGTAACCCTCCTGCTCATCACAGAAAAACGGCTTATCACATCAGAAACTGTAAAACAGGAGTTTTTGGTGTAAACATCAGTGTTTGTGAGGACTGCGGATGTATCAGTGTTCACAACAACTCCTGCAGAAGCAGATGCTGTCCCATGTGCCAGGAGTTTCCGAAAGAGAAATGGATTGATGCACAAAAAGAGAACGTATTGGATGCACCCTATTATCATGTAGTATTCACAGTTCCTGAGGAATTGAATTCCATTATTTACAGCAACCAGAAGCTGTTATATGATGCACTGTATCATGCTGCTTCAGCCACATTGAATGAATTGTCAAAAGATGCAAAGTACCTGGGAGCTGATATAGGGTATATCTGCATTCTTCATACCTGGGGTTCTGCAATGAATTATCATCCTCATATTCATACCATTGTTCTTGGAGGTGGGCTTGATGATGAAAATAAATGGAAAGAAACAGGTGGAAATTTTTTTCTCCCATATGGTGTCATCTCAAAGGTGTTCCGTGGAAAATATCTGGATGAGTTAAAAAGCCTGTGGAATGATTCTAAGCTTAAATTTCATGGTACAGCGGAGAAATATCAGAACAGCTATCGTTTTAAAGAACTTCTTGATAAGTGTTATGAAAAGAACTGGGTCACTTACTGTAAAGAAACTTTCAATGGTGCACAGTCGGTTATCAATTATCTTGGAAAATATACCCACAGGATAGCAATCAGTAATCAGCGAATTAAATCCATGAAAGACACGACAGTTACATATGCAGTAAAAGACTATAAAAACGAAGGCTGTTGGAAAGAGAAAACAATTTCAGGAGAAGAATTCATCCGTCGATTCCTGATGCATGTTCCTCCCAAACAATTTGTCAGAATCCGTCACTATGGTCTGCTATCATGTAGAAACAAGAGAAAAAAGATAACTCACTGCAGAAATCTGCTTGGATGCAAGAAATACATTTCTACATTAAAAAATCTAAATGCAATAGAAATGATAAAGGTTTTGTATCACATCGATGTATGCAAATGTTCTTCTTGCGGAGGGAATATGGTATCACCCCGCAAAGATAAATACAGTTCTTCTTTTTGTGCACATATGAGATGTTAAAATCTACAATTGCATAGAATAAATGACTTCCGCATAGGAGGTTTGTTTGTCATGCCTGAAATTGATTTCTTGAATAAAAAAACTTTTACCAAAACATCCGGTATGATAAACTTAAGGAAAAGAGCAACGATTGAATCCCCATAGCTATCGGCTAAAGGGACGCGACTTTGTTCACCAAGGTAAAATCGAAATTGATGTAAACGAAAGGGCAGTTTTTATCAGAACTCAAGGCTGCTTTTTCGTTTACACCAACTCCGATTGTTTCCTTAACAGTTTGTGGAATCGACTGAAAGGAAGCATTATATGTTCTATATTGTTTTTAACTTTGCAATGGCAGTGATTATGTTTTTATTTGGAATATGGTTTTATAGGTCAAAGGGACAAGCATCTAACTTCTTGTCTGGTGATAATATGAAATCAGCAGAAGAACGAAAAAATATGATGAAAATGCTATGTGTAAGGCATATGGGAAGAGAATGATGTTTATGTCAATTCCTTTTATTGCTGGAATGATTATAGATATTTGGCATATAGGAATCGGTTGTTTAATTGCATGGGTGATATGGTTTGTTATGTTTATTCTGCTGCTTATGGATAGACATAAAAGAGAAGGTTAATTTATAGAGGAATAGAATGCTTTTGGGGTGAAAATACCGTTTATTTGTTTTAGACATACGATGTCCGGTTGAAAATTAGCGGATTCTCGTTTTATGTCGTGGTAATTTTGGTATATATTGGTAAGCTGTAAGTGGAAGAGAGGTAGAGATATGGATACAAAAAAGATTGGAGCTTTTTTAAAGCAATGTCGTAAAGAAAAGAATCTTACGCAAGAGCAGCTTGCCGAGAAGTTTGAGGTATCTGCAAGAACAGTTTCCAGATGGGAAACAGGAATAAATATGCCAGATCTCAGTATACTTGTTCAACTTGCTGAATATTACGATGTTGAGATGAGAGAGCTCCTGGATGGAGAAAGGAGCCAGACTATGAATAAAGAGATGAAAGAAACACTGGACAAAGTTGTGGTGTATGAAGGATGGGTGAAACAAAAAGCATTAAAGGCTGGAAATCTTGCATTTGCATCAATGTTTGTGATTAGCGTGTTAGCGATTATTATTCAGATGTTATTAACTGTGGATATTCGCTTGGTTTTAGGAGAGACAGCAACTGCTTTGGTAGGAGGAATCCTGTACGCCTCTATTATGGTGTACAATGGAATATGGGATAAATGTTTGACCAAAAGTGCTACTATATGGCGAGTATTTTTTCACCAGTGTGATATTTGCAGGAATTTTTACCGTCATCTATGGTGTATGCTTATTTAGAATGGGAGCTACAGAAACACAGATAACACGATTAGCATTGGGATTTCTGATTGGTATTATTATTGTGGCATTTATTATTCTTAGGCTCTTGGCATTTATTAATCGAAAAAGAAACCAGAATTCGTTAAATGTTCAGGAGAAAAAGGAAACTTCCCTATCTAAGGTAGAATGGATAAAAATTTATAATGCACAGAATATAGTAGAGACAGAACAACTTGTAGAAATGTTAAAGCAAAATGGAATAGCAGCTTTTTCACAGGAAGCAGGTGCGAATGTTGCAATGCATGGGGCACCTGGATTTGGAATATATGGTGTGGATATATTCGTGAAAACCGATGATGCAGAGAAGGCAGTACAGCTGATTAAGGAGATTAATAACCAAGAGAATGAAGAAAATTTTTGACATTTTCACACATGCGTGCTAATATGATTATAGAAAAAGAGTGCTACCGATAGACGGTTAGTCCGATATATGTTTTGACAAAAATTAGTCCGCCTTAGTTTACCAGACCAGGGCGGCTATTTTTGTTGGTTTATTATTATCCTTGCCAAAGGTATATCCAAGACCAAAGCAGGTTAAGCCGAAGCTCACTACTGCTATAAAATCAACAATACTCATGGCTTAGCCCTCCTTTCCAGTGGATTCTCTTTCGAGTTTCTATGTAATCAGAGGGTCACAGTCCCTCTGCTGAAGGACTAACCGCCTACCGTTATGATAGCACCCATGTTTCGATTATAACAGTCAAGGTGGGAATCTGCAACCGGAAAGTTGACAGCTCATGAAAATCTGGCTGTGATACCGTTTTGATACTAAAAAATGAAGAGAACAGAAATATAGCGTAGAAATCCTATAACACAGGACAATAAAGACACGAAAATCACAGAAAATAATGAGATTTTAAGAACCTCACAAACGTGAAGGTGGACGTACTGTAGGATCAGGACGTGTTGCTACAATCATCGAGTAATACAATCTGAATATAGATTTGTTATCGCAAGATAACGTTGTGTCCAAACGTAAGATACCCGTAGAACTTCGGTTCTACGGGTTTTTCTGTTGCCTGGAAATATATAAAAGAGCGGAAAAGAATAACGAACAGTATAGAAAAACGGTTGCCGGGAGAGTGTCCTGACAACTGCTTGTGATAACAGAATGATAACAAAATATAGAAAATTGACTAATTTTTAAAACTATGTTATACTATTAATATAACATAGTTAGTAACAGGATTTGGTTCGATTCCAAACACCATCAAACCAATATTGGGAGCATTGTCGAATTGCTTGGTTTCTGGATTGATTTATGATGCAGTCAAACATATTTGCAAGAAAGGACTTGATTCGATGAGAAAAGAATATATATTAATATTTGGTCTGGGAGTATGCGATGGTGAAGTGTAATGGTTGCACGGTTTAACATACTAAGCAGACTCCCACCCAGACCACCAAAAACTCAGAGCTCATAAGGGCGTCTTTTTCTTTTTGTTAAAAATTAATGTCAAATACATATGTCTTGATGGAATTACCTTCAGTGCCCTTCTTAACGATGGTATGACAACCTATCGTAGTTCCCATAGCACGCAGTTTCCATTCTTCCTGGGTGGCGTTCAGCTTATCAAGTTCTTCCTGTCTTTTATCAGCATCTTCAATAGCTAATATTTCAGCTTTTTCCTTTTCATAGACATTTTTAAATTGACACCATTTCCTGAAAAAGTCCTGCATTGTAGGATTATCGAACGTCAGTGAAATTTTCTGATCAGGCATCTCAGCAAGTGAGAGATTCACAGAATCATCAATAGAAAACAACAGGGAGAGTACATCTCCGACTGTTTCAATATTAAAATCCAGAAAAACACTTACATTTAATCCCAGTGCAGTTGCTATCTTTTCTAACTGATCCGGTTTTGGATTCCGGATTCCCAGTTCATATTTTCTGATCGTTCCTACGTTAATGCCGGACAGCTCGGCTAATTGTATCTGACTGTATCCTCTAAATTCCCGGAATGCCCGGATTTTTTTGCCAACCATAATGCTGCCTCCTTAATAATATTTGTGCTTCTATTCTAGCACAAAAGTGAATGATACAAAAGAGTGAGATTTAACAAATTGCTGATACGCAAGCAATAGGTATGGAATGAAAAAAATAAATTCGCAAATGTTTATTGACAAATTCACAAAAGTGAATTATTATAAGAGAACAACGAAAGAGTCACAAAAGTGACTGGAAAGGAGGACAATATGAGAACTAATTATATGATGACTGTTGATGATGTCATGGAAGAATTAGGTGTGAAACGCAGTAAAGCATATTCTATTCTGAAGCAGCTCAATGATGAACTGGCAAAGGAAGGATATGTAGCAGTTCGTGGAAAGATTCCACGTCCCTACTGGGAAACAAAATTTTATGGATGCTCTCAGAGAGCAGTATGAAGGAGGTTTTAAGATGTCAGCTTACAAAGACAAAACACAGGGAACCTGGTATGTGAGCTTCCGCTATATTGACTGGACAGGTAAGAAAACGCAGAAGCTGAAAAGAGGGTTCAAGACAAAGAAAGAAGCATTGAATTATGAAAAGGAATTCATAAGAAAGACTGCAGCGGATATGAAAATGGAGATGAACAGTTTTATTCAAGTCTATTTTGAAGATAAAAAGAATGAACTGAAAGAAAATTCAATCCGTAATAAGCAGCACATGATGAACAAACACATTGTTCCGTATTTTGGAACAAGAAAAATGAATGAGATTACACCAGCAGAGATTATCCAGTGGCAGAATGCCATTCAGGAAAAAGGATACAGCAAGACTTATGAGCGTATGATCCAGAATCAGTTAAATGCACTGTTTAATCATGCACAGAAAATTTACAATCTGAAGGAAAATCCATGTAAGAAAGTAAAAAAGATGGGGAAATCGGATGCAAATAAGCTGGAGTTCTGGACGAAAGCAGAATATGACAGATTTATCGCTGGGATTGAGCCGGGGAGTGAAGATTATCTGATATTTGAAATTCTGTTCTGGACAGGAATTAGGGAAGGAGAGCTTCTAGCATTGAGTCTTTCGGATTTTGATATGAGTGGAAATCTCCTGCATATCAATAAGACCTATAACCGGATCAAGAAAAGAGATGTGATTGATACTACCAAAAACAGAAAATTCGGTCCGTACTATTGATATTCCCAATTTTCTTAAGGAAGAGGTACAGGAGTATGCAAAGAAGCATTATGGATTTCCGGAAGATCAGCGGTTGTTCCCGATTGTGGCGAGAACATTGCAGAAACGTCTTAAGAAATATGAAGCACTGACCGGTGTAAAACCAATCAGAGTGCACGATATCCGTCACAGCCATGTGGCATATCTGATCTACCAGGGCGTAGAACCACTGATTATCAAGGAAAGGCTGGGGCACAAAGACATTCAGATGACATTGAACACTTATGGGCATCTGTACCCGTCACAGCAGAAAAAAGTTGCTGAGATGCTGGACAATAAACGTTAATACAGAGGAAGAAGTAGATAAAAACAAAGAAAGTAGTCAGAAAAATATTTTATGCAATTAACTATAGTAAGAAGTTGAAGATAAGTTCCATTTTACCGGATCGGGATTCAGATTATGTGATTCTTCTTGAATTAGAGGATGGGAGCAAATTTGAAATTATCATTATTCCTACAAGGAGATTTGTGTAAGGAGCAAAAGCTATGACTACTGACAGACAAAAAGAAAAAGCCCAGATAAAATATCTGAGCAAGTTCTCTGATAATCAGATTCACTGATATACCATCTTGGCAGATTAAGTATATCACGAATTGAAAGATACAACAATTCCCGAATATCTGTTCATCGGAGACTTGCCCGGAGGGGCAGGAGGTAGAAGTGACATTATTTGAACAGGTAAAAGGATGTGTGACAGCGAGACAGGCTGCGGAGCATTACGGGATTAAAGTAAAGGGAAATGGAATGGCATGTTGTCCGTTTCATAAAGACCGACACCCAAGTATGAAGGCAGATAAAATCTATCATTGCTTTGCATGTGGAGTGGGTGGTGATGCAATAGATTTTACAGCAAGGTTATTTAGAATATCACAGTATGAAGCTGCGAAAAAGCTGATAGAAGATTTTGGACTGGATATAAAAGTCGAAGACAGAAACAAATACAAAAGGACGCACCAAAACAGGAATACTTTGATATCAAAGAAACCTAAAGTTGTGATGATCAGAGAAAAACTGGAGCAGTGGTTGAAACATGCAACAGACGTGCTGATCAGATATCTGAAATGGATTCAGTTTTGGAAAGAGTTTTACAGACCAGAACCAGAAGAAGAGTGGCACGAATTATTTACGGAGGCATTGGCAAATGAAAGAAAGATAAATGACTATCTGGACGTGCTGATGTTTGGAACAGGAGAAGAGATTGTAGAGTTTTTCAAGATGAAGAGAAGGGAGGTTGAAAAAATTGAAGAAAGAATTAACGAATATCAGCGAGAAGTCCTTAATGGAATTAGAAGATATTGTGAACGAGGAGATGCTTACAACAGAAGATGTCAATGATATGTTGGAGCATACGGATAAAGGAAGAACAAAGCAGACAATCAGAAATTGTGTAACCGTATTACAAAAAGATCCAGTGCTGAAAAAAGCGATTAAACGAAATGAACTTTCTGGAAGAATGGATATTGTAAAAGAGGTGCCATGGGAACGGAGAAATAGCAGTCCTACGGTTACAGATACTGATGAAAATAATTTGAAGATGTATCTGGAAGAAAATTATGAACTGACAAGTGAGCGTGTGATCAAAGCAGGAGTAGATATTGTTTCCAATGAAAATAAATATCATCCAATTAGGGATTATCTGGAGAGTCTGGTCTGGGACGGAATTCCAAGAATAGAAAATATGCTTCCACATTTTCTGGGAGCAGAAAAGAGCAAATATACAATCGGAGTAATGAAAATGCACATGCTGGCAGCAATTTCAAGAATTTATGAACCGGGAATTAAATATGACATTATGCTGTGTCTGGTTGGAAGTCAAGGAGCCGGAAAGTCTACGTTTTTCAAATATCTGGCGATAAAAGAAGAATGGTTCAGTGACAATCTGGATCATCTGGACGATGAAAATATTTATAGAAAACTGCAGAACCACTGGATTATCGAAATGGGAGAAATGAAGGCAACTATCACAGCAAAGAATATTGAACAGATAAAATCGTTTCTAAGCAGACAGAAAGAAACTTATAAAAGTACCTTATGAAGTTCACCCGGAAGACAGACCGAGACGAGTGTGTATTTTGCGGTACTTCAAATGATCTGAATTTCCTTCCGCTGGACAGAACCGGAAACAGACGATTTGCTCCGGTGATGACAGATATGTCGAAAGCAGAAGTTCATATTCTGGACAATGAGGCAGAGAGCAAAGCCTATATCGAACAGGCCTGGGCAGAGGCAATGGTACTGTATCGACAGGGAAATGTGTTCTTAGGATTTACAAAGGAAATTGAGGAAGAGGCAAAGCGTCTGCAGAAAGAATTTATGCCGGAAGATACCAATGCCGGAATCATACAGGCATTTCTTGATGACTACGATGACGATTATGTATGTACAAGAATTCTGTTCGATGAAGCGCTACATCGAACCGGAGAAATGAAACAGTGGGAAGGTAAAGAGATTGCCAATATTATGAACAATGCGATTGTAGGCTGGAAACCACATGGTACACATCGATTCGGAAAGGAATATGGAATACAGCGGTCATGGAAACGGATGGAAGATTCGGTGAAGAAAGATAAAGACGGATTTATAGAAGTACCGGAACAGTTGGAAATACCGTTTGAGTAAAGATTATTGTAAACGATGTAAACGGAACTTGAAGAAAAAACTTAAAACGTTAACTTTTAAAATCTTTTGAACTCCGTTTACAAATTCCGTTTACAGACTGGAAAGGAGCAGAAAATGATGAAACAGGGAAGATTAGGATATAACAGCAGCAATGGTAGATATGGATTATTAGCATCGGATTTATGGATTGATACAGGATTTCACTGTGGAGAAGGACTGGAAGTGTTGGTAGATGATGAATGGGTACAGACCAGAATGGAGATGAATCTGGCAAGAGAATGGTATCTGGTGGGAACGCCCTATTGTGGAGATTTGGAATATGTGCAGGCGAGGATACCAGAATAAACAGATCTATGATCCACTTCGGTCGGTGCAGAACAGACGTCCATAAGGACGTTATGCCCCCGGCAGGGCGCAAGGGGACTTTTGATGGACGGTACGGCTGTCGAAAGTGCTTTTGCGTTACTTTTGACAAAAGTAACAAAACCGCCGTATCCGGCGAAAGTTTCTTAAATATCGCCATGTCTGGCGTAAATAAAAATTATGTGCCATATCTGGCACTCAAACAGAAAAGAGGTGAGAAAATTTATGATGAAACGAACAATCAGTGGCATGATCGGAGCCGGTTCACTGGCTCATAACAGACGGGATTTTGTAGCAGAAAATGTGGATCCGGACAGAGTACAACTGAACATTTGTTATAAGAATGAGAATCTGAAGGAAGTTTATAAAGAGCTGTTTGACGATGCGGTTGAGAGATATAATGTCGGAAAAAGAAGGACCGGCAGATTGCAAATTATTATGAAAAAATCCGACAGGGCAAACAGGAGAAGTTGTTCCATGAAGTGATCTTCCAGATAGGAAATCGTGAGGATATGGCAGTGGGAACATCAGAAGGAAATCTTGCTGTAAAGATACTGGACGAATATGTGAAAGACTTCCAGAAGCGGAATCCGACACTTCGGGTATTTAGCTGCTATCTGCATCAGGACGAAGCTACTCCGCATCTGCATATTGACTTTGTTCCTTATGTGACCAACTGGAAGGGAAAAGGAATGGATACCAGAGTTTCACTGAAACAGGCATTGAAAAGTCTTGGATTTCAAGGTGGAAATAAGCATGATACAGAACTGAATCAGTGGATAAATCATGAAAAAGAAGTGCTGGCAGAAATTGCAATGCAGCATGGAATTGAATGGGAGCAGAAAGGTACACATGAAGAGCATCTGGATGTTTACAATTTCAAAAAGAAAGAACGTAAGAAGGAAGTGCATGAACTGGAACAGGAAAAAGAAAATCTGACAGCAGAGAATGAAGGCCTGACTTCTCAGATTGCGGACGCAAGGGCAGATATTAAACTACTGGAAGAAGAAAAAATTCAGTTCCAGAAAGATAAAGAGATAGCGGAAAAACGTGCGGAGAAAGCAGAAACGGAATTGAAAAAACTGGAGGACAGAAGAGAATTCCTGCAACCAGTGATGGATAATGTCAGTAAGGAAATAAAAGAATATGGAATGATTAAAACATTTCTGCCGGAAGCTACAGCATTGGAACGTGCGGTAACTTACCGGGATAAGAAAATAAAACCATTGTTCATTGAAATGAAAAATAAAATTGGTGCGATGGCTGTACAGGTGAAAGAACTCACAAGAGAAAGAGATAGTTGGAAAAGTAAGTTTCAGAAGAAAAAGCAAGAGCATGAAAAAACAAAAAAGGAACTGGCAGAAGTTCAGAAAGATTATCAGAAATTGTCTGGTGAGAAAGAAATACTGCAGGGAATTGCAGACAGATATAACCGACTTTTACGCATGTTGGGGAAAGATATGGTAGAACGACTGGTGCAGGACGATATCCGGATGCAGACGGAACTTGAAGCGAAAAAACAGAAAGAGCAGATGCCGAAAAAAATAGGTGACCGTATACAATGGGCAAGAGAACGAAGTGAAGAACACAATGCAAAAATTAAGAAGAATAAAGCAAAGTACAGAGGAATGGAGTTGTAAGAATATGAAGAAACAGATTTATGATGAAAAGAACGGACTGAGCTATACATTGCATGGAGATTATTATCTGCCGGATCTGGAAATCAATGAGGAAGAACCTACATATGGGAAATATGGAATAATGCGAAAACAGTTTCTAGAAGGAACACCGGAGTGCCAGGTATCAGTATCTGGTACTGACCGGAA
>ENA-OQNC01000053-OQNC01000053.1-human-gut-metagenome-genome-assembly--contig:-NODE-53-length-17426-cov-2.568935_pt1 | contig 17426 bp, 24 predicted proteins | sample MGYA00242626_ERZ504874 | MGnify/ENA primary metagenome ERZ504874 (study PRJEB26092, sample SAMD00036411) | human gut metagenome | host: Homo sapiens | study: EMG produced TPA metagenomics assembly of...
AACTGGCAATATTATAATATTCCTGTGCTTCCTGATTCATTCGCATCACCTACTCATATATGATAAAATTCATTATAATTCACCCAATGTGTATCTTCAACTACTTTTTAGGCTTTTCAATAAGTCTTACACCACCCAAAACCGCATCTGGTTTTTTGCTATCCTATAAAACTACGTTTTACTTCTGATAAAAATTCTTTCTCTGTTATGCCAGCAACCTGGGAACACAATTCCACAGATACCCCATATTGCTTATAAAATCCTAATGCAGTTACACTTTTTGCAAAGTCTGTTGCTTGTTCTATCGTTTGCTTTGTATCGTACAATACTTCTTTGGGTATCTCAATAACAACCTGCATCTTCTTCCCCCTTTCACATTTATTTTGTTTCATGCTGCTATCGAAATTCTGCAAAGACTTCCGATGCCTCCCGTACTCTTCCGTTTTCCATATCCTTGTATCCTGCGTCCAGCTTCTGATGAATCTCTTCCACAGTCATGAGATCGGCATTGATAACACCGTTCATTTTCTGCATTCCGTCCGAACCCATGCACTTTGTTTGTTCTTTCTGCTCCATGGAACACCTCCCTGTCTTTATGGAATGATTGTAACGCTTTTTCAGGCAGTTGAACAGAGTTTTTCTATTTTTAAATACTTCTTGAAAACACTCTTCCGATAGATAGAAGATACATCCAGATAGCTGCGAAAGTCTCAGTCTTCGAACACTTTCTGACACTACATCACGCCACATTTCGTTGTGCATCCTACATCCTCGAACTACCTTTTTTTTATGATGGTACTGTCTTTTTCATGCAGTCGTGTCTCACATTCTGCACTTTTTGGGTACTTTCAAACACTTCCCGGCAACTTCAGTTCCAAAAAGTCACCAAAGGGCTGGAAAAGCACCCACTTTTGAACACTCCTCCAACACTACAAGACTACACAAGCCGCCACAACTTGTTGCACGTTCCTTAACTTCGAACACTTTTTGTTCCGTAGCATCACTTTCCGACTTCCATCCCGTCTCACATTCTGCACTTTTGGAGTGGTTTTGAACACTTCCCGCAGGAAATTGCCCCAGATCACCGCAGGATATATCCAGAGAGCAGAAGAAAGTACCTATCTTTGAACACTTTCCCCGTTTAAGTCCCTACTTTTACTGCCACAAGGATGTTCCTGGCTTCCTTCCACTCATAAGAACAAGTCACCAGTGTCAGAGTTTTCTCACAACCTATGCCATCTCCCCCTGTTTCAAACAGCGACAGCGCTTTTGCCTGCTGTACATAAGCCTCCGCACCCTGTGGACTGTGAAAAGATGCCTGCTGAAAGTCAAACATGGACACATCGGCTTTCAAGACTGCCGCTATCTGGTATTCTTCCATGCCTTCCTGTGTCTGAAAAAACACCTTGGGATGTGCTTTCCAGTAATCATAGGAGACGTACTGATCCAGATTCCCGAACATTGCACCGCTGTTCATGTTGTGACCGTAGATGGTCAGATTCCCGGATTCTCCCAGAATACAGTCTGCCTGGAGGAACAAACTTCCATTGATGTCGTAGTTTCCCCGGTAATCTCTCCGCAGATAATACTCTGGATCTTCCACATTGCTCTGCAGTACCGGATAATCGATGCCACTCTCCGGGATCGTAAGCCAGCCCCGAACATTCAGATACTTACTCTGGAGGGATCGAAGGTCAATGGCAGACACTTCCGGTTCTCTTCCAGCCTGTTCTGGTTTCTGTCCCGGAGAGCCCCCGCCCGGAGGAATATCCTCCGGGAAGCAGGTTTTTAACTCCTCCACCAGTTCCCTGTTCTGCCGGGGAACGGCCACATAATCATAATAAAGCAGCGCTGCACTGAACATACAGACAGCACACAATACTGACTGCAGAATCCACAGCTTATTCTTCTTTTTTCGCTTTTTCCGTTTTTCCATGTTTCTTCTTATAAATTATGGTTACCATGAGTCCGGCTACTGATACTCCCAGAAGAACAAACAGCAGGACTGGTTTCCAGTGATTATCCCCTGTCTGCGGTACACCCGGTGTTTCCGGTGTTCTTGCATCCTTCATCTCCACTTTCTGAATCTCCATAGTATCTTCCAGTGTAAATTTCACATCCTCTGCAATCTCATAACCTTCCGGTGCGGTGATCTCACGCAGAGTCAGCTCCTCCCCTACTGGAAGTTTCTCTACCAGATGAGGTTTCCCGTCCGTTACCCACTCTTCCAGAATCTCACCCTCTTTATTTAAGATCTGCAGCTTGGCTCCTTTCAGTTCTTTGCCTGTGGTAATATCCGTCTTGGAGATTTCCACTTTGGAATAGGCATCCTTCATCTCCACCTTGGTCACACTGCCATCTTCCTTTACTTCAAACTCGATATCTTCCGCAGATACATAGCCCTCTGCATAAGGCGGCAATTCTTCATGGAGCGTATAAGTTCCCTCTGGCAGTCCATATACCACGTGCGGTTCTTTCGTACTGATCCACTCTTCCACAATGTTGCCCTCTTTATCGATGATCTGCAGCTTGGCTCCTTCCAGTTCTTCCCCGGTTGTAGCATCGGTTTTCGTAAACTGGCTCTCAGTCGGCTGGTTTTCCACCTCTTTGGTCAGCTGGATTTCTGCAAGGTTCTGGTCTGTATAAGAGGCATCGATTTCCCAGATTTCCTCATTTTCGAAAGATACCCCGGGTTTTCTCACTTCCTCTTTCACATAATATTTCCCATGGTAGAGGTCGCTGTCAAAAGTAAGCTGTCCGTTCTCATCCGTTGCTTTCTTTTCCAACAGCGTATCCTTTTCTACAAGAACCTCACCCTGCTGGGACAGGATATCTTCTCTTGCATACAATCCAAAGATAACGCCTTCCAGCTTCTCTTCTGTGACTGCATCCTTCTTTTCTATAGAAATGGAAATCTTCTGTCTTTCATTTTTATAGGCAACCCCTTCGTAAACCACTGCCTGGGTATCATCCTTTGCGGTCAGGGTAAATTCCTTCTGTTCCGGATTCAGTACGAAATGGTCGCCTGCCACCGTTTCTTTCAGATAATAAGAACCCAGTGGAAGATTGTTCACTACTGCTTTTCCTTCTTTATCTGTGACCAGGGTTGCTACCAGATCATCTTTTTCATAGCGGATAACCGGATTGCCCTGCTCATCTTTTGTTCCATCTGGAGAATAAATGGTGTCCTTAGCATACAGCTCAAAGGTTGCCCCTTCCACGCCGGATTCTTCATATACAAAGTCATGGAACACCCCGGTATCGGTATCTTCTCCGGTCACTGCATCTTTGATCTTTCCTGCCAGTCTCTTGGCTTTTGCAAGCAGGGAATCTCCCTTCACCTCTACTGGCTGTTCCCCGGTTTTCGTTAATGTCAGGCTTCCCACCTGTTCATCGTTTGGCTGCTCGACTTCCACGATAACTGCTCCGGTATCCGGATCGATCTGATGGGCAGTATCAGAAGAAACGGTAATCACGATTCCCTCTTTGGCATTTTCTTTGTAACTGCCTTTTTCGCTCACTTCTAATGGAGAAATCACAGTTTGCCCTTCATACAAGGACATTTCATACCCCTGTCTTACAAATCCTTCCGGCGCTTTCACTTCTTCAATCCGATAGGTAGAACATTTCAGCTCTTCCGGTGTGACCAGATAACCTTCCTCATTCGTCTTGAAAACACTGATGGTCTCTTTCTTCGGATAGAATACCGTCTGCTCTACATATTCCTCTTTTTCCATATCAAAGATTTTATAGGAAGCGCCTGCCTTCAAAACCGGATTGCCTGTCTGTGCATCCTTTTTCACAATCTTTAATAAAAATTCAAACGGACGGTCATCGAACACACGCCACACCATCGGCTCTCTGCTGTCCTCATCTACCTTTACTAAAAACGGATCGATGGCTTTCAAATTCTCCGGCACCGTACTTTCTTCTACCACATAAAGACCATACGGAAGTTCCGGGCTAAGGGCATATCCCTTTTTATCCGTAATGAGTTCCGGCACCGGCACAGCCTTGCCATCCACATAGGTCACTGCCACCTCTTCTTTACTGAAATCATACCCACGGAAATCTTCCGCTGTAAACTGATCCCCATTGGACGGCTGTAATTCCCCACTCTTTACTTTGGAAAGGCTGCTAACCAGGTACACTTTAAAACCAGCCCCTTCCACAAGGTCTGTTTCTGTCTGATTCCCATCTTCACTGATCTTGATGAGCTGGAACGCCTGTTTCTTCACCTGTTCCTGTACGGTCAGGTCCCTGGTTACCTCTGCCACTTCCTGTCCTCGTAGGTAAGGGTCGACCTCATATTCTGTTGGTAGTCCACCGTACTAGCCTTCCGGCGGAGTGATCTCTTTCTACATACATTTTTCCCTACGATACAGTTCAGAAAAATACTAAGGTAGCCATCTTCCTTCGATCACCCCCTCGCGCGATGAGGCTGTCTTTTTTTGTAACAAAACGCCCGTCTTTCCATCTGGGTGGACAATATCCTCTCTGGCATACAGACCATACACGGCTCCTGCAAGGGAACGTGTCTCCCTCGTAGAAGAAAAGTCCTGTGTCTCCTTATCAATCTTTTTGATATGGACAGCGCCTTTTACCCTCTCATCGGTTGCAGTGATCGTAACCGTCTTTCCGGCTTCCACATCCACCTTATGAATCACATCACTCTGCGCATAGCTGTCTGGAGCCTTAATTTCCTTCACATATACGGTTTTGATGGTTGCCTCAAAGTAATCACTGACTGCCTTTCCATCTTCCCCGGTAGCTGGCATTTCCATTAACAGATGCTCACACTTGCTGTCTGTATAAATGCCATAGACTGCGCCATCCAATGGGTTCTTGGTATCTGCATCTTTTTTGAGAAGTTCAATCCTTGTCATCTCCAGCCAGTTGACTGTAAAGCTGACCGGATTCGCCTTTTCTGATTCAAACACTCCGATATCCTAATTATTGTTTCCAGTAGATAACACCAAAGTTCTCCAAGTCTCTCCCACAGAACCGTGCAGTTCTCCGGAGGAATAGGTTCCGGTATGGAGCATGGATGCAGTCAGATAAAACGTATCACCGCCATAAATCTTCAACGTACCATTCTCTGCAGAAGTTCCCTTTGTCTTGTTATAAATGGCGATGTCTTTTGGCACATTGACAGAAATATAGTTTCGATGATCCCCGGACAATGTGATATCCGGTGTTTTCTGCACATTTCCATCACGGACTGCTTTTACGGATGTTTTAGAAAGGGAAATCTCCCCTTTCGGCGGTTCTTCCATAGCAAACAGATGGTCAATATAGGCAATCACCCCTGCTTTTACCAGATCCTCATACTTGCATCCCGTAAATCCTGCCTCACCTGCGTAAGCATAGCTGGCTGCGATATGCGTATATACATACTTCTCTTCTTTTGTCTTACCAGACAGATAACTTCCGGTAATATCCCCCGCACCGCCATAGCCATAATACAACACTTTCTGCAGGTTTTTATTGCTGTCCAATACCTGTGCCACATAATCTCCACTTGGCGGTGAAGAACGATGGGATTCCAGACAATAGGCAATCTTTCCATTTACGGTAAACCAACAGGTCAGATAATTTCCAATATAACTTGGATAGTAGATGGTTTCTCCTTTTTCCAGATGTACCGTTTCTCTTGCAGTAAAGGTATTCTCTGCACCGGAAAACATCATCACTTCCCCATCCTCAATCTTTTCTTCCAGTTCCCTTGCTGCCTGTGCATCTGCATCTTCCCCGGATATCGTTACTTCCACATCCGGGATCTCCTGCACAGGCGTCTCCGAATCTTCTTCGGATTTCGTATCCTCCTTCTGTTTCTGCCCACCGTTTTCTTCTGCATGGGCCTGCCCTTCCGTATCGGTCAGAATAATCTTACGGGTAATAGAGTAGCTGTCACGCTCATCTTTTGGCACAACCCAGTACGTTGCGACATAAGTCCCTGCCTGGTCTGGATGATACGCACTGCCATCCTCTGCTTCGATACGTTCCAAAGTCACATCCTCTTTTTCTGGATCATACTGAATCCCTTCCATGCAGGTCTCTGCCATAAATTCCTTGTCGGAAACATCTTTGGTGATATCCTCTGCAGTCACTGTCTGCTCAGAAATTTCCGACACCGGATGATCCGATTCTGTCTTACTTTCTTTTTCTGTCACAGCATTCTGTGAAATTTCACTTTCTGCCGCATGGACATCCGCCAAATTTCCAAGCGGACTAAGGCCCATGAGCAATGCGAGCCCGAAGGCTGCAAGTCTTGTTTTGATATTTCTGCTCTTCATTGCATTCTCCTTTTTTCGTTAAAAATACCGCAGAGGCTTTCCCCTGCGGATTTGTTATCTGCTTACTTCTGTTTTCTTTTGACTGGGTTTCTGTCTGCCCACTTCCTCCCGGACACGCTTTAACGCATCGGTCACCGAGCGGCTGGAAATCCCATTTTGATGACAGCCTTCCACGATCCCCATAAAATAAAGATCAGAAGGAATCGCTGGTTGATCCTTATACGGAGCATTCATGGTATATGCCATGACTTCCCTTTTCATGCCATCCTTGCCCTGAACAAGAACAGGCTCCTTCCATAAAGATGGGGATAACCTTCATAAAAGTCCAGGCTCTTTTCACACTCCGGTGTAATCTTCCAAAGTACACCTTCCACCCGGCTTCCCTCTTCCGGCAGAATAGTGGCAACACCGCTTCCCTTCCCCCTGCCACAAAAGGTCAGGCGATACCCTTCCAAATGGACAGGCTCTACTACAGAAGCTGCCGGACAGCGGTATGCCATCTGATCTAAGTTCATGTTACTGCCATAGGCAAAATAATACGTTTCTTTCATCTCTACCTCCTATCGGACATCCTCTGCCCGATGATTTCTGTTCAAACATTCATACTGACTGCGGTCATATCTCCACGCCCGATCCCCTTCCAGGTTGGCAAGCAGATGTTCTCGGACATTTTTATATTCCGGTCCGATAAGCCCCAACCGCAGTAAAAAGGTACGGAATGTAAACGCAGGATTCTCGGTAATCTCTGTTTTCCGCATCTGGGTACATTTCTGATTGATGGCCTGAGCGGAAATGGCAAGAGCCAGCGTGATATTTGCCCGTACTTTTCCTGCATGGAGAGTGCTTTCAAAACACCGCCATTCCAGCGTTCCCTTCAAAAACACTGCATGCAGGTTTAAGGCATAATACCGGGTACTGTCATAATGATCATGACTTCCATCCCTGCCTCCGTACCATATCTGTTTCAGCTTTTCCATGGAAATGGTGCTGTTTGGCATCCTGCGGATTTTTTCCAGCACAATGGGGCGTACTTTCTGACAATAGTTGCTTTCTCTGGAAGTCTGCACTTTCAATGCCTTAAACAGAATATCCTCTTTCGAATACATAATCGTCATGGCATTTTTCAGGCTCCTTGCCGTATGATTTGAGGCATCCACGTGAACGTGCTGCCCACAGGATTCATTCACTCTTGCCCGGTGATGTCTGAGACACCTGACTACTTCCTGTAGTTTTCCCATCTCAGAATACTCAAGTTTCGGGCTTACCATCTCCGTACTATATTCACTTCCGGCATGAACCATCTGGCCACGCTCCCTGCGTTGTGTATAGATACTGCCATCATACATAAACTTCCATTTTTTCCCTTCTCGGTCCATCACAGACCATGTTTGATAATATCCGCCATCATAAACTGCGCGTGTTCCAAACAATTCTGCCACTGCTTCTGCAGCCCTCTGTCTGGTAATACCTGTCATCTCAATCTCTGTACCAAAGTATTGGTTCTGAATTCCAATTGCCATACTGCCTTACCTCTTTGTCTTTTCATCCTCTGCCCGGATTTCTGCATCTGCCTGCCGAAGAAGCGTTCCGATGGCTTCGATCACGTTGACAGTCACTCCATTTCCAGCCTGTTTATAAAGCTGGCTGTCCGAAGTATCCTGTTCGATGCGGTCAATCTGCCAGTCATAAAACCCCTGCAGTCTCAGACATTCCCTTGGCACCAGTTTCCGGATTCTGCCCCGATAGGCAACTCCATGCCTGTCTGTGGCAGTAATGGTGAACATCGGCTCTTCCGGCTCCTTCATCCTCCGACCATTCTGCCGGGTTTCTTCTCTTCCCGGAGTCAGCACTGCTCTGGCACCTTCCTCTTTTAATACACCGGAGCATTCTCCTTTGTGATTATGGATGCCGGACTGTCTGGTATTCAGACATCTGCAATGCTCTGTCACCAGAGGTGGCGGAGACAAATCCACAAAATGAAGTGTCCCCTGCTGGATTCCTGTGGTCAGGGTATGGGCAATCTGATGCCCCACACGCCCTCTCCGGGTGTTCATTCCTGCATATCCCAGGTCAATGCTGTCTCCCGGATACGCCATCTTATATCCCTGCTTGGTATTCTCTTTGATAGGAACACCAACCTCATATAATCCGGTTTTTCCACCAACGCCTCCCGCTCCGGAAGTCAGGGTACAACTTAACCCTTCGGCTTTGTAGATTCGTTCCCCCTGTCTGCCTGTCTGGACTTGAACAAGAGGCGTTCCATTTGCTGTTGGGAAAGGTAATATTTTTCCGGCACATCTTCGATCAAGATATCCGACAAGATACACCCGCTTTCTGGATTGGGGGACTCCAAAATCCTTGCTGTTAAGCACTTGCCATTCCACATCATACCCCACGCTCAGATAGCGTACTGAGGATGGTGTGAAACGTCCTGCCTTTGTCATGCGAAAGCAGTCCGGGAACATTTTCAAGGATGAAATACGCAGGTCGCTTGTCTGCAACCAGTCTGGCAATCTCGAAGAACAGAGTTCCTCTGGCATCTGCAAATCCTCCTCGCTTTCCGGCGATAGAGAATGCCTGGCAAGGAAATCCTGCACACAAAAGATCAAAGTCTGGCATTCGCTCTGTTTCGATTGTTCTTGCGTCATTACAAAACCACTCCCTTCTGTGTCGAACAGCAATCGGTAGTTCTTATCCGCATAAGCATCCACCTCACAGTGCCCTACGCATGTAAAACCGCCTGCGCGTCTTAACCCTTCCCGGAATCCCCCGATCCCGCTGAATAAATCAAAAAATCGAATGGTTGCGGCTATCAACCTCCTTTGCTGACAAAGACAGGCGGCATGGTTTCTTTCCCACACCGCCTGTCGGTTTTTAAGTTCTATGTATTTGGCATTATGCAATCTCTTCGGTTTCTTCCTCGGATTCTGACAGTTCATCTTCCTCATCTGCATCTTCGGGAAGTTCTGAATCTGGTTCTTCCTCTTCCAGTTGTGCGGATTCCTCGAAGTTCTCATCGTCTGGTTCTTCCTCCGCAGCTTCCATCCCTTCGATTCCCTCTTCGGCAATCTCTTCTTCACTGGTCTCTTCTGCAGGTCCTTCTGCTTCTTCCAGTCTGTCTGCTTCTGGGGTTTCTTCCGGCTGTTCCAGTTCTTTCCATTTGGCTTCTACCTCTTCCACCACTTTTTCGATGATGCGGATGAGAAAATCTTTCTGTTTGATGCCTTCTTTTGCGACTGCCCATTTGACTCTCTGGAATAAATCCTCTGTGACCTGTACTGCTAATGTTCTTTTTTCCATGCTCTCTTCTCCTTTGCCTTCCAGTCTGTTAAAATGTTCTTCAATCACCTGCTGGATGAATATCTGTGTACTCGTTTCCTTCTCTTCGATCTCGGCTCGTACTTTCTCATGTAATTCCACCGGGATCTTTCCGCATATGTTCTTCATCTCTGCCATCTGCGTTTCTCCTTTCGTTTTGTTATACACAACATACTCCAAAGTTTGAAAGAAAGCTATTCACAATACCCACTAAAGAATCCATGTCAAATGCATGCAAAACCCAAGCAGATCCAACAATGCCATACTTTCTTTGTCCATAGGCCTCACCCCCTTTACTCCTGCTCCATCTGAAATAAAAAATCCAGCATCTGACCGGGAATTTCTTCCTTTTCCCATGCTGGTATTCGTTCCATATCGCCACTTTTTAGTTCCTCCCGAACAGTCTCCTGAATCAGTTTCCGTAAGGTTTCCCGCTCTTCTTTTTCTAAAATCACATCCACCAGATACTGGTTCCTCTGTCCTGCCGGAACTTCCATCAGAAGCCGCCACGCTTTTTCATGCTCCGGGTTCTTAAGGTTGGGACGAAAGGAAAAGACCGGGCGGCTCACAGCGTTCTCATCTGCCCCACAATCCGTTCATATCCGGCAGCGTTGGCATGGACGTCGGTGAGGTAAATCGGGCGACACAGGCGGTCCTGGGTACTTACACGGTGCTGAAAAATAGCAGCCCCGCCTCCCATGAAAATGGAAGGAACTGCCCGCAGATCAAAGCCTGCCTCGGTGATCGCAGACAATATCTTTTCTAATGTAAAAGCCTGCCCTGTTTCTCGATCAAAGACACCACTTCCGCAGGCATGCTGCAGGACTTCCCCTGTAAGATGCGCTCAACCTGTGTCTCTGTTATGGACAGCCCGGTGTTTCTGCGCACTTGTTCCAGAATCTCATCCATGCAGCGAATGACCCCCAGTTCCAGACTCCTGCAGGTAGCTGCATTGGGAACAGCGTTATCAAGGCGCATCAAATCCACCGTCCAGCCTCCGATATCCACAAGAAGAACAGAGGGTTCATCCTTTAAATATTCCGGGTAAAGAGCCAGAGCCGAGTATCCCTGGGGGAACAGTTTCACATCCTCAATCTGGATTTCATAGCGTTCCCCTTCGTAGAAAAATCGGACAGGCTGTTCCTTCCGAAACAGATATTCCTTAAATCTCTGTTTTTCCCTTCCAAATCCGGTAAGGGGAAGTCCGGCTGCAAGAACAACCTTGGCTGTTCTCCCTCCTTTTCGTTTTCGGATCTCCTGTGCCAGTGCAGCCAGCGTCAAAAGATAATAATTGTCATTGGCAGTCTTATCCTTTACTAAAGTCTGCCGCCCCGTTCCACACACATAATAAGCACCTCCGTATTGAAGAACATTCTGCATGGTATAAGGTTCATAGGTGTACCGCATCAGCCCTGTTGGGAAACACACCTGTTTTGTTTTAATAGCATAATATCCGTGGTCGATTCCAATAATCATCGCCTACCACTCCCTTCTTTGTCATTCTGTAAAACACTTCCGGAGAAAGAGTCCTTGCGTCCGGCGGAGCGCTCCGGCAGCTGTTCTTTTCTTTCCAGCCTGTTAAACTTCCTACTCCCGGTCCCGGAAAAATGCCTGGGCTGGAAGATAATGCAGTGTTCCCTCTAAAACAAGCGCCTGCCTTTGAAAGCGCAGGACTCCTGGTTCTGCAGGTTAATCAGTTCTTGGTATGCTTCCTTGGTACAAAAATAACGATGATACTCTCCCTTTTCTCCAAACTGCTCCTTTTGCTCCAGCAGCAAAAACTCCACCATATACCGGGTGTCTGGTGCAAACCGTTTCTCACACAGCATATCATCACCCTGAACTGCCTTCACACCCTCCGATTCCCTTGCTACTGCCAGTAATTCATGAATACTGATGCTCACGTTTCCTATCACCTCCCTTTGAAGCCTTTCCTGATTTTCTGCGAAAAAAAGACAGGCACCTACACGATGTCTGTCTCCGTGGGATCTACCATCCCTTTTTCCTGATACTGTTGTTTGATGATCTGTTCCAGCTGTTTCCGCATTTCCTGATCCGCTACCTGAGTACAAAACTCCTGAAGCCATTTATCATGTAAATGCTCATCTGCTTCTGTCGGATCCCAGGACACAATGCTGCAGGTTTCATCATACAGCAATTCCAACTGCCGAAACTGTTCACTGAACTGTCCTGCATATTCATTCCAGATTTCTAAGTTATACAGCTTGAATCCTAGAAAATCAGAAACATACGTCAGCCTGTCCAAATCTGAAAACGTCATTTTTTCCTTTCCCAGCAAGATTGCCCTGTCACGCTTTCCGCATAAAAACAGGAAAGCAAACCGCTCCATATCTCTTTGGTGCATACCAATCACCCTTCTTGTAAATAATTCCTTATTACGAAACATTAGTAAAAAGTGAAACCAGTAAAATCAATATAAAGTTTCTTTATTGCGAAATATTCAAGAAATGAAAGGACCTTATCATGCAGAAAATCAGACCAGATATGGATATCGGTAAAAATATCCAGACAATTCGTTATGCGAATAAACTTACCCAGGATCAGGTCATTGCAAAATTAAACCTAATGGAGATTTCTATGTCCAAAAGCACTTATGCCAAGCTGGAAACCAACCGTATGAACATCAAGGTATCGGAACTTGTTGCCCTTGCTAAAATCTTCCACACCGATATCAACGCATTCTTTTCCGGGCTTCTCTAAACCGGAAAAGCAACCACTTCTTAAATTTCTCTTGTTATATCGCTCTTTCTTATTCTCTCCGTTTTTCTCCAACCAATCCAATCGTTCTATTTTGGTATATTTTTTGTCTCACTTTTACAACCGATTGTATTCCTAATCCCGTGTAAAATCAATAGAAAAAGTGCAAAAAGTGAGACAAACCTGTCAACACTATTTGCAGGAGGGATTAGAGATATGCCAAAACCGAAAACATCCACCGGGGAGAAAAATCTGATCAGCCAAAGGCTCATTGAACTCCGCCGCCAGCATAATATGTCACAGCGCCTCTTAGCCTACCAGCTTCAGCTGAATGGGTATGATATGGATAAAAATGTGATTACTAGAATTGAGACCAATAAGCGTTATGTCACAGATGTAGAATTAAAAGCGCTTACTGAGATCTTTCATGTTTCCTATGAGTATCTCATCGAGGGAAAAGAAGAAAAGTCATAGCTTCCATTGTATGAGGCTGTGGCTTTTCTTTAATTTGCTTTTTAACTTTTGAAATTATTCCATGATTCTTTCACTTTCTTAACGTTCTAAAGTAATCCTTGAGGTTTCTCCCTTCCTGTCTAATTCGGTTGCCCTTATTCAGACCAATGCTTCTTCATCTCATACACCAAATCCAATACTTCTTTGATTCGTTCCCGCTCTGTTTCTCCATGCGTATATTGCATTTCGCTAGCATATCTGCAAAGCCCCTGGAGTGTAATTTCCTCAAAAAGTTCCGGATAACCTGCTACAGGTTCTTCCAGTCCCCAATACTCTCCTATTTCGTTTGCAATCTTTTCCAACTTTAATCGTTCATCCTCATCATGGATTTTCCGTTGTCCTGCATAAATCAATAGTACCATACTGTGTTGCCTGCATAAGCTTCTGTTCTGTTGTAAGTTCTTTAACTCAATTTTACATTTCTCCTTTCCTTTTCGACTACAAACACTACCCTATCCTCCAACAAAAAGCTAATTCACACATACCAGCAAAATATTACTTGTAAAACCCACGACAAACGCATGAATGAATAAATTATGAACACCCTGTCCGGATTTTTTGATATAATCAAAGAAAAAAGGATGGGGTGTTCCTATGAAAGAGATTTTAGACTATGCAGGTACGGTGATGGACATAAGACAGGAGAAGAAAGTTTTGCATAAGATGGCGGATATTATCCTGCTTGTATTTTTTGCTACGCTTGCAAATGCAGATGATTGGGTAGAGATTGAGATGTTTGGAAAAGAACATGAAGATTTTTTGCAAAATTATCTGGAACTTCCAAATGGAATCCCTTCCCATGATACACTCCAAAGAGTTTTTGCAATGGTGCCCACTGAATTTCTGGAAAGTTTTCAGCAAAAGTGGAATGAAATGTTAAGCAGCGATGAGGGGGAGAAAGTAAAGCGCCTGCTTGCGATTGACGGAAAAACCCAGAGAGGGAACGGAAATAAGAACCAGAGACCGAATCATATTGTCAGTGCTGTAGATGAAAGAGGCTTTTGCCTGGGACAGAAACGAGTAGAAGAAAAAACAAATGAGATCAAAGCAATCCCAGAACTGTTGGACCATCTGAATATAAAAGGGACAATCATAACAACAGATGCCATGGGAACCCAGGTGGCTATTGTAAAGAAAATCCGCCAAAAGCGTGCGGATTATGTTCTGGCATTAAAGGCAAACCAGGGGAGTCTTCTGGAAGATGTGAGGGAATATTTTGCAGATAAAGAACTTCGTGAGAAATGCGCTTATAAAAACCGGATAGAAAAGGCCAGGGGGAACCTTGAGAAACGGGAATACTGGCAGACAGAAGACATCAGCTGGTTAAGCCGGAAGAAAGAATGGGCAGGATTAAAAAGCATTATCATGACTCGTAATACAATAGCAGGGACAGATGGCAGTACAACAGTAGAAGAAAGATATTTCATAAGCAGCCTGTCGACCAATATAGAAGAAGCAGAGCGAGCTGTGCGTGGTCATTGGATGATAGAAAGCTATCATTGGCATTTAGATGTAACCTTTCGAGAAGATGGGAATCACACATTAGAAAAGCAGGCATCCTATAATCTGAACATTATAAGAAAACTGGCTTTGAATATGTTAAAAATTTTAGAGGTAGGAAGCCGTCCGTTAAGCATGAAAAAGAAACGGTATGTGATTGGAACAAATCCAGAAAAGCATTTAGAGAAGATTATGTCTTTATAATTTTTGAATTTAGTATATGGTGTGGTTGAGGAGCACATTCATGCGTTTGGCTTGGCTGGTTTTCCACTCGTTTTCATACATGCGACATGGTTACTGTTCACTCTTTATCGCCGCCCACATGGCTGAACTTATACCTTTCTAATCCCCTACTCCAAAATCGGTATTCTCATAGAGCACTTCTACTGTCGGATCTTCTTCCAAATACGCATATTTTTCCAAAACCAGCGCACCAGTTCTTCATCCCGAACGACATCCGTCGTATTGTTTGTAAACACATTGACCGTCCCCAGTCTAAAATGCTCTTTCAGCATCCGAATGTCATAATCGATCATTTCCTTTGTTTGTCCTTTGATTCCGACCATCAGACACGGCGAATCGAACAGTTCCGCCACCTCCTCCGGTGTTGTAAATCCTGCGTTTTTATTCAAATACTGCTGGCGAAATTCATTGTCAAACGTTTCCACCCCTATTTTGAACACAATAGGAATCCCCATATAATCTCGCATTTCCTGCAATTTTTTACGATACATCCAGTGGCTTTCAAAAAATAGTTTCTTAATCTTTTTGTTTGTATTAAGATTCGGATTTCCTCCAATGTCTCTTTTGGCAGTTCAAAGCAGCTCCCCGAATTGATGACTTCCAAGACACCGAATTCTCCCTGTTTACCTGCGACAAAATCTCGTGGTTTAACCGAATCATCTCATCTTTTTGATTTGAATTATCCTCTATATAATCGCAAAATCTGCATTTCCCCCATATACATGGAAATGCCTTTAAAAAGCACCGAATCTTCCCCTCGTGATTTTTTATTTGTAATTTTGCTATACCTGTCCATTCGTTTTTCCCTCTCGAATCTGCTGTTTCATCGAATTTGACAGTACTGCAAGAACCGCCACAACAATTGCAATTGAGATCAAGCGGTCTGCATAGTCTGTCACAATCTGTACGACAAACGCACTCGCAACCATATTCAATCCCAGTTTATGCAAAAAGTGTCACAAGAATCGATGAACCGGAAGATGTCACTCCGCCAAACACATACGCTGTGATGCACGCACTGATAATTGTTCCCGCAATTGACACACAAAATGCCCCAAGAAAAATATTCCATTTTTTTAACAACGTTGTCCGAAAAAGAATTCCAGCTGCCACTCCGGTCACTATCTGCACCGGGATAAAATAGAGCGAATAAATATCTGTCGTGATGCCAGAAATCACACCGCTGACCACCCCGGCAAGAACTCCTCCAACTGGACCAAGCAACGCCGATGCCAGAAATGTCCCGATACTGTCCAAATAAATCGGAAGCCGCAGAACAAGCGCAAGATTTCCTCCAATAATATTAATCACCGCACTCAATGCAATAAAACAAACCTGTACCACTGTCAATTTTTTCTATTTTCCTTCTCCTCCTAAGCCATAATCTGTCGCAGGATTGTTCTGATCTCCTGCTCTGATTTCCCAAAAACTCTATGTAAAAACATTACCATAAATTCCTTCTCATCCACCTCGGTGAGCACAATGCTGTTTTCCTCTTTCTTCCAGAAATTCATTGCATCCACCACAGATTGCCCGATACTGATTCCCTCTGTCTCCACAGTTGTATAGGCTTCAAAGCCACTGCACAATTCCCGATTAAGAAAATATGCAACCGCAAGCGGATCGTTGATAACACAGCCGATCACCCGCTCATATTCCCAGTGAAAATCATAATAAAACCGAGTAATATTTTTGTACAAATTCACCTTTCTCTGTATCCAGAATTTGCATGTATTCCAAAATATTCGGTGTCAATACGATTTTTCTTGTCACATCTAATCCAACCATATGAATCTTCGTTCTCAGATTTTCATACACATATTTTGCAGCGTCCGGATCACACCAGTAATTGTACTCTGCCACCGGCGAACAATTTCCGTGACTTTTATAAGAGCCTCCCATCGAGACAAATTCGTCCAGTTGTTCAAATGCCTCCAGATCTTTCTGCAGTGCTTTCGCAATATTTGTCAGGGGACCAATGGCGATAATTGAAACACCTTGTTTCTCTCTTAAAGTGTCTGTAATGTAACTCACTGCATCTTTTTCTTGCGCGCTCCCCGGCACATTCTCGTATCCACTTTCCCCAAGACCATCCATTCCATGTGTATCCTGAGCGCTGATATATTCCCGCCTTAACGGTTTTTCCTCCCCTCGGTATACCGGGATGTCAAGTCGATTCATAACATTTAATACCTTTCGGATATTTTCCACACCGATATCCACCGGCACATTTCCACAGACTGCTGTGATTCCGATAACTTCCAACTCCGGTGATGCAAGTGCCAGCATCAGTGCCAAGGCATCATCAATGCCCGTGTCACAATCAATGATAATTTTTCTTTTGCATTCATTCTCCAATCTCCTTTCGCGTAAAAAAGAGCCGCATCTCCAAGGATACGGCTCACTCTAAAAAGTCCGGCTGCCCGGACTCTTTCCTTTTTGCTTTTCAATCCTTAGTTTTTTATTCTGGGAAGTTTTCGAACCAGTCCAGAGCAGATCGCTGCTCTGATTTTATAAACGCAAAATGTATTATAGCAGATATTTGACAGCTTGAAAAGCTATACATTTACTGCCGATATTTTACTTTTTTTCAATGCCTTTGACACTGCCGGAATAGAGATTATAATAACTGTAATCACCGCCTCAGCAAATATGTAGCATCCATTATATACCAAGGAATATGGGAGCGCTCCCCATCCATCCCAGGCATATTCTCCAAAGAAAATCCATCCAGAAATGACTGCAAATACATATCTTCCAAACACACCGAGCAGATAGCCTTTTACCAGTCCATGCTTGGACTCTGCAAATACTCCGGACAATCCAAGTGCCCCGAAT
>ENA-OQNC01000054-OQNC01000054.1-human-gut-metagenome-genome-assembly--contig:-NODE-54-length-17342-cov-3.556027_pt1 | contig 17342 bp, 17 predicted proteins | sample MGYA00242626_ERZ504874 | MGnify/ENA primary metagenome ERZ504874 (study PRJEB26092, sample SAMD00036411) | human gut metagenome | host: Homo sapiens | study: EMG produced TPA metagenomics assembly of...
TTAAGCATGTACTTTTCCCAGATGGTCGGGGTCTGAATATCGCATAGCAGACGCATAAATGTAGTTTTGCCCGCACCATTTGCACCAAGCAAGCCATACCACCCCATTTGATAAAGTAATATTCAAATGGTCTACCGCAGTTTTTGAGCCATATTGTTTTGTTAGCCCAAGGATTTTAAGTTCCATATAATAAAAACTCCTTTCTTCATAAAGAGCGAAAAAATACTCTCCATGTGTTTTATGGAGAGTATAATGGGAAAATATCTACTTTTTATCTACAAATCAGGAGTTTTGAAATATGCCGACACCTTTGCTCCAGTTGTAGTATTCTCAATTTTCAAATACCCATTATGAAGTTTGCAAAGCAACTTGCAAATATAAAGCCCAAGTCCAAAATGCTCAGAACGGTTGCCTTCCTCTGTGAAGTATGGATTTGTAGCCTTCTGAAGACTGCTTTTTTCAAAACCTTTCCCATCATCTGATACAGAAAGCAACATACCATTATCCACCAAAGAAAACGATAATGTTATTGTAGTCTGAGCATATCGAACAGCATTGGAGATTAAATTATTGCATACCTGTGAAATAAATGTACTGTCGAGTGATAGCTCGGAAACAGATATCTCATTCTCTAAAAGCAATTTTTTCCCGTTTTTCATGCATACAATTTTTGAATTTTCATACACTGAAGATAGGAATGACTGCAAAGGAATCATTTTGTATTCTGGTAACGTATCTTCCATACGTCTAAGATTACTCATACTACTCACATAATTTTCCATGCGGTAGATATTCTTTCCCATTGTAATAGCAATTCTCTGCGTTTGTGGATTGTCACTGCTTTGCAGCATTTCGTTATAACCCTTTAATACGGTAAGAGGGGTACGCAAATCATGAGCAAAGGCTGCGTTGAGTTCTTTTCGTTCTTCGACTTGCCTCCACATTTTAGAAAAGTTATCTTCCAAGGTTGTACTCATAATTTTAAAAGATGTACATAGCTGCCCTAATTCGTCTTCTCTGTCATAGTGAATAGAAATATTTAAATCATTGTTCGCTATTTTTTCAGACGCTTCCCGTAATTCGGTAAGCGGTTTTTTCAGTCTGTTCCTATAAAAAAATAACGCTGCGGCAATAATGCACACTGAAAAATATACAGGGGCAACAACTACCGGAAGTGTTTCTAACATAGCGATTATACGCTCATCTTGTTCAGACAGCAGAGCAGGAGACGTCCCGATGTATGTACCCTCACCAAACCGTTCCCCTTGCTCATTCGTCAAATAATATTTTTCACCAGACGTAGGATAAGATGATCTAATTCTTTCGGCGGCAACACCACATACAGAAAAAGTCGCTACAGAGAGAATCAGTGCAAGTACAACAAAGACAATTATATAAAGAATAAGGCTTTTTCGTAGAGACAAATCATGTCGCTGAGAATTTATTTGATCCATTTATATCCACACCCCCAAACGGTTTCAATATATATACAGTCTGTATATTTTGTCAATTTTTGTCCGTATTCTACGGATGTGTTCAGCCACAACGCTACTGTCCCCTTCACTGTCATAGCCCCAAATACGTTCATAGATTCGTTCTTTCTCAAATACTTGTCCCGGATTTTGAGAAAGCAACTCTACAATATCAAATTCTTTTTTTGCAAGTCCCACACGCCTGTTATCAAAAAACAAACAACGCTCCGAATAATCAATCGTCAGTTCTCCAACAAACTTAATTTGCGTTTCAAAACTATGTCTCTTTTCCCGACGTAGATGAGCACATACCCTTGCTTCGAGTTCCGCAAGTGAAAATGGTTTTACAATATAGTCATCTCCACCTATAGAAAATCCTTTTACTTTATCAGCTTCTTCAATTCGTGCTGTTAGAAAAAGAATAGGACAAGTTACATAGTTTCTGATACGCTGACAGACTTCCAACCCATCCATTCCCGGCATATTTATATCCAGTAAAATAATGTTAGGCTGTTTTTCTACTTGTTTTAATGTTTCAGCACCATTTGTAGCAGATAGAACACAGAAACCTTTACTTTCAAAAAAAACTACTAAAGCATTAAAACAATATCTTTTTCATCATCAACTATCAATATTTTGGCATTCAATTTTATACACCTCCTACTATATCATAACATCCTATTTTTCAATTATTTATCTACTTTTCTGTTTTTTTTACTCCTCAACTAACTTATTCTCATCCTTGTTATATGCTATGTTTGTATAGAGTGAACACAAGAGTACTAGCAAGCACCTAGTTCTTCCTTTATTAGACAAAAGCAGCACTGTATTTTTTCAACCAGTACCGCTTTCCTTTTAAATCCCAGAATTAAATTTATAGCCTACACCCCAAATGGTTTTTGATATAAGGACTTCCTTTCGGGGTTATTCCCCAGCTTCTTCCTAAGCTGGCTGATGCACCACATGACTGCATTCTCATAGTCCACGACTTCTTCTGTCCAAACCGCATCATAGATTTGTTCTTTGGATCGTACCCAACCTGGATGTCTGGCAAGATAAACTAAAGTATCAAATTCATGTCTATTGAGCTGCATTTCTTTTCCATTCCGATAAACCATCTTTTCTGGAAGTAAAATCTCAAGATCAGCACGTTCTATTTTTTCTGAAGGTAACGCCCTCTCCTCTACGTCAGCAGAACTTTCTACTATCTTCAGGATTTTCTTCAGTATATCTTCTTTGGTGTCTGGAACAGATAAAATTACGATTTTCCCATCCGCATCACCTGCCTTGATTCTTTCTGATTGTTTATTCTGTCCGCAGCCTTTCTACCACACTGCCTTTATTAAAGAAATGCAACACCACCACTGGAATGATTGCCGCCAAGATCAAATAGATCACTGCGATGAAGAATGCCGGAACCAGTGTAAACCGCAGGGTAAAATACCACATGGACGGAGAATTGAGTACGTTTTTTAAGACCGTCGTTCCTAAAATTACTGCAAGCAGACCACCGATCACATCCGCACCTGCCGCATAATATAAGCCCTCATCCATAATCAGTCTGCGGAGCTGACGATTTGTCATGCCGATACTCTGCATGGCTGCAAATTCATGGCGGCGGGTAATGATATTGGTGACCATCATATTGGTAAAGTTAATCAATCCGGCAAATGCCAGAATCACTCCGATCATACCGCCTACCAGCAGAACAATGTTCCGATTGGACGCAAGCTGCTCCTGTAACAGCTTGATGGATGTATAGGCAACAGAAGTATTTTCTCCCGTAAAGTCCGCTAAAAATCCTTCCAGATTCTCTTTTTCCCCTTCTTCTGCATTAAAGCTGTAACTGAAAATCGTCGGCTCTTCATAAAGTTCCTTGAACTTTGTGTCACTCATATAAAGAAATGGCGCATCGCCGCCAATGTAGGCTGCTCCATTTGCACCCGCATAGGTTTCGTATTCCGTTGCTACAACCGTTGCTTTTGCTAAAATCGTACAAGTCTTTTCTTCTTTTCCATCTTTGGAAAACGTAATGGAATCTCCTACTTGAAGCTGTTGCTGCAGCTGCGTCTCTTCTTCCGCCTCTCCGGTCAGTCGGTCTATGATCGTTCCGACAATCACATAATCTCCGGTTTCCATTTTCTCTTTCAAAACATCCGGATTGTTCTCACCTTCATAAATCGTGACATCCTCCCAGAATGCTTCCGAAACGCCAAACACATTTCCAAAATAGCCATCTTCTGTTCCCGGAACTACCCGCAGAGACAATCCGTTTTCATACGCTTTGCTGACAGAATCTTCTTCTGCCTCCTCCGCGATGCAAACCAGATCTTCAAACTTATAATCTATCGTCACATCACTATCATCTCGTGTATTCCGGTACAGAATTCTTTCCTCTTCCACACCTTTTTGCTGATCGATCAGATCTACTACCGAAACCGGGAGTCCGTCTTCTCGATACTGAAATGGAGAAACTCCATTGACTGCCACGGAATTGTAAACGGTAAAGTCTGTTTTCGTAGAACGGGAAATCCATTTTTCTTCATCCATACTCTGTGTGATCACAATAATCGAATTAAATAAAACAATGCACAACAGCATGGATAGGACAATAAAAACGGATCTCCGTTTGTTCCTGCCAAGATTAGGAAAATGCCATATAGGACAGTCTTTGTTCCATGTGTCCGTTTTGTCTCTTTCATTTTCTTCTTTTCCTGCCCGGTATAAACGGATAGCTTCCAGAGGGGATATCCGCGCCGCCTTTCTTGCCGGTTTCCGTGTACTGATCATTACGGTAAAAATCGTAAACACTGCCGCAATCAGAAAGATAAGCGGAGACACGGACACTTTCATGGCATTCAAAGCATTTGCCTGAAAAAACTTCATCACAACCGGAAGAAGCATCCTGCTTACCAGAAATCCAAAGAGTAATCCCAGCGGAAGACCGATCAACGTCAGCCAAAGTGCCTGCCGGTTCACAATCTTTTTGATCTGCCTTGTGGACGTTCCGATGGTTCGGAGCAGACCGTATTGTCTTACGTCCTGCATCACGGAAATATCGAAAATATTATAAATCAGCAGATACCCGCTCACGACAAACAACAGTACAAATACAACCACTGACAGCATCATGCCCGGCTGAAGCATGGCATTTCCTACCTGATTTTGTGAACAGGCAATATAATTGTCTGCATTCATCTGTTCCGGTTCTCCGCCCACGGAAAGTGCAAATTCCTGTAACTGCTTCTGTATGTGTCGCTTATCCTTCAGTACCACATCTGCCATATACGTTCCTGCAATCTCCCGGTCCTCTGCATAAGTATTTACAAATATTTCCGGATTGTCTTTCACAAACTGCTCGGAAACAATCAGCAGGCTTCCGGTATCATTGGCAGCTTCTCTCCAGCCGGAAACAACCATTTCATACTGATAGGTTTCTCCACGTAAGGTAAATTCCACCGGAACGGTTTCCCCCACCTTTGCCTCTACTCCCAACGCCTCCAGCGCCTGATCTGTTGTAGCAATCTCATTTGCTTTCTTTGGATCCTTTCCATGTGTCGGCGTACAGAAGGTCAGTTCCTGCTGTACCGGATCTGCATAGTTTATCTCAACCATATGCCCGGAAGCGTTGGATGCAAAGCCAACAAACCGCCTGCATCCTGCCTCCTTGATAAAATCACTATTTTGTAACTCTTCATATTGTTCTTCCGTCAGATACCGGATGTCCCCGTCCGCCTTACTTCCTTTCTGCATCTGCATGGAAAGCTGAATGGAGGAGGACATGCTAAATACTAACGAAGTAATGGAAGTAAACAGAAACGCGGTCAACATAATCGCCAGTATCGCCGCAAGATTCCGGATTCTGTTTCTCTTAAAATACCGCTTGGATAACCGCTTGATTACTTCTGTATTGTTGTTGCCAAATAATATATCATTCAAGTGATCCCTCCTGTTCTTTCAACTCCTTTAATTCTCAAAATTACGCAGTCGTTCAATCACCGTTTCATCTGAAATTGCCTTATAGACAATCGCCGGAACACTCAGACAGATTACAAAGATTGCTGCAATCAAGCCGATCACAAGAGCAACCGGGTATTCAAATACCGCATAGTTTGCCAGATGGGGAACAGCATCCGCCACCAGCAGCAGAAACGCATTACCAAAGGTCATAATCAGCAGCGTAGAAATCAGAGCGTAAATGCCGCCTTCTAAGGTCAGGATCTTCACAATCTGTTTTTCGTGGTACCGATACTTTCCATAATGGCAAATTCATTTTTCTTGCCACCACACCGGTCAGCATCACATTAACGAAATTAACCAAGCCGATGACAATGAGCAATACTGCCGCACCATTTCCCAGCAACTCAAAGAATAGTTCGTCTGTTCAAATAGTTCTTTCTGATTAACAGCTGATTTCATCTGCCACTCCGATGTAGTTAAGGTACTGTTGATTTCCTGTAATTCTCTATCCATTCGCTCTAAATCGTTTAAATCCTTAATGTCAACGCCGATTGCTGAAATGATTGGTTCTTTTGTCAGGCGTTCCATACCCGCTTCGCTAACAAAGATAATGTTCGGTACAATCTCAATATGCTTACGTCTACCAATTCCTTCGGTAAGCCTATCCTCATAGTCATCATATCGAAATGCTCCGTCAATTAGAAAATCAGTTGCCTTTCCATCTGTACTGTCGGCAGTCAACGTCAGCGTGTTTCCGACTAAGGCTGCATTCGGCGTATAATAATCGTTATCCGTTCCCGAAATTGCTGTTTCACCTCGTTTAAACGCTTCTATGTCAATCGGCTTATCCGGGTGATTTGCATTGTATTCTTCCAAAGCTTCCTCATTATTAAGCGTCGTAATGTAACAACCATACTCACCGGCATCTGCATATCCTCTTAACGCTGTCAGCATTTGCTCATAGGATTTTCCCTGTGATTTATAACCGCTGTCCTCATATTTGATTTTCATAAAATCTGCCAATGCCGCCTCATCAAAATCAATGCCCGCCCAGACTGTCTTATGAATATCAATATTTTTAATACCATCAATCTGCTGAATCTGTTCTACAAAATGTTCATCAAACTGTGGTACTTCTTTGTTAAGCTGTTCCGGCTGCTCAAACTGAATATCGCTGTATTCAAAATGATAATCCAGAGTTGCTTTAATAAAATTTTCGGCATTCATACTTCTTATGACTCCATTTACACCTAAAATCATGGTGATTCCCATAAACAGAGACATAAATACAAGGATTGCACGTTTCTTATCCCGGAAGACATTATGAAATGCCATCACATGCAGCTTGCCACCATTAGTGGAATTTCTGCTTTTCATTTTCTTTGGTGCAAAGTTCTGAAACTTCAACGCCTCTACTGGCGAAATTTTTGCAGCCGCTTTTGCAGGTGCATTGCAGGCAATCCAAACTGTTATTGCTGAAAAGAGGATAGACAGAATATAGATCAGCGGATGAAAGAACACCTCTGCATCCATCATCGACTTTCCTTCCTCAAATCCTTGATTCAAAACAAAGGGAACAATTCCAAAGGAAACAACAGTCGCTAACAAAATACCAATAGGAATCCCGATGCAGGCAAACTTCACTGCCTGACTTTTCACCAGCGATTTGATCTGCGCCTGCGTTGTCCCCATCGTTTTCATCAAGCCATAAAAACGGGTATCCTTTGAAATAGAGATATACAGGACATTATAAATAAGCAGATAGCCGCTTCCGATGATAAAGAACACCAAAAGGATTTCCATTGCGATGACTGAACCGCTTGATGATTTCATCGAAACTGCACCGCTAAAAGATTGATTTTCATTTAACTCCACATCTCTTTGAATGCGCATAAAATCGTCTGGCATTTTCTTCAGAGATAAAGAAAGGACACCCTCCTCTGCCATTGTATAGCCTGCATTTTTGCAGTACGCCTCGGAAACAAATCCCATTCCTGTGCCTGTGTAGGAATGAAACCATCCACTCAAGGTGAATGTTCTCTCCTGCTCCCCGTTTTTGTCGTAGTAGGACAGAGGAACTTCCATATTCAACTTCGGTTCCGTAATACCAAGCTGTGAAAGGGCATCCTCTGACAGCATGATCTCGTTTTCTTCAGAAGGATATTTCCCTTCCAAATCTTTGATTGCTTCTTGATAATGTTCTTCCCATTCCGTCTTGTCGTAATATTGAAGCGCGATGGAAAGTTCCCGTCCCTCGTCATTCTTCTCTGCAACAGAGCCGACCATGTACTGTGTCCCCACCGTTTTGACGTATTCCAAGTCCTGAATCTGCTGTTCCTGCGCTTTCGTCGGCATCGCAAGGGACACATCTGCGGTTGTCCCTGCGGTGCGGACCTGCATTAACTTCATATTCTCCGTATAGTTAATGCCCAAGCTGAATACGGTGGTAATCATAAATGTGGTGAGGATGATTGCAAATACCGCAAACAGATTCCGAATGCGGTTTGCTTTCATCATTCCTCTTTCCACACGCTTTACTGCTTTTTCATTCCGGTTAGCGTGCATACCTCACACCTCCCGAAACGACTTTACCATCTTCAATGCGAATGATACGGTCTGCCATCCTGGCAATCTCCTCATTATGAGTAATCATCAGAATCGTCTGGTCAAACTCATGACTGAGTGACTGCATCAGCAGAATCACGTCCATACTCGTTTTAGAGTCTAGGTTGCCTGTAGGTTCGTCAGCCAAAATAATCGCAGGCTTTGTTGCCAGAGCCCGGGCGATCGCAACTCTCTGCTGCTGACCGCCTGACAGGTTATTTGGCATATTCCTCAGTTTCTTCTGCAACCCAAGTTCATGGATAATCTCTTTCACAAAGTCTGTGTCTGTCCTGCCACCGTCAATCTCAATGGGATATACAATATTCTCATACACATTGAGGACGGGAAGCAGGTTATAGTTCTGAAAGACAAAACCGATATTCCTTCGTCTGAAAATCGTCAGTTCCTCATCTTTCATGTTCAGAAGTTCTTTTCCCCGGATTGTAACACTTCCCGAAGTAGGGCGGTCTAAACCGCCAATCATGTTGAGCAGTGTAGATTTGCCGCTGCCCGATGTACCGACTACTGCAACAAATTCGCCCTCTTCTACGGAAATCGATACCCCATCCAGTGCACGCACTTCGTTTTCTCCACTGCCATATATCTTTCTTAAATCTTTTGTCTCAAGTATTGCCATATCGAAAGACCTCCCTTTTTGTATTGCTCATTTGTTATATCGCTGCTGTATGTTATTCTCCGGTTCTCAAACGTTCCACAATACTCTGTCGATTCAGCAAACGAAGAGAAACCATCGGAATGATAAGTGCCAGCACGATATAAATAACGGATAACAAAATTGCCGGAAGGATGGTCAGATGGAAAGTCATATACCAAATCGGACCATTTTCTACTAAAAGTTTCACTGCTGTTACTCCCAGAATTATTGCAACCACAGTTCCAATCACACCTGCCCGCAGCACATAGGAAAGACTTTCTGTCATCACCATTCTACGAAGCTGCTTTGTTGTCATTCCAATACTCTGCATAGAAGCAAACTCATGTCGTCTTGTCACAATGCTCGTCATAATCAGATTCATCAGATTGATGATACCAACCAATGCAAAGATTCCTCCGATCAGACAGCCGATTAAAAGAAATGCATTCTTATAAATGTCTATATTCGCTCCCAATTTCTCTGTTGACTGATAGAGAATATCCATATTTTTCTGGGTTGTGTACTCTGATAAATAATCTTCCATCTCCTGTTGTTGCTCTTTTTCCGTATCAAACAGAACGCAGAAAAGGGATGGCTTTTCGTATAGCTCTTTGAAGTGTTCCTCAGACATATACATGACAGGTCCACCAATCTCCGCTTGTATATTACTTCCCGGTCCGAGCAAACTTCCAGTTTCCATATCTGTTGTAGCCGCCTTTGCAAGTACCGTAAATGTTTCTGTCGGAACGCCATTTTCATAAAACTGAATTTGATCTCCTACCTGCTGTTTTACATAATCTGCCTCTGAATATTCAGTAAATTCTCCCTTGTCGTTATATCCGGCAATTAAAATAATTCCATTTTCATTTTGAAGCTTTTCTTTTAAAACTGATTTATCTTTTTCCCCTTCTCGAATATCTAGCTTATCAATCAGGGAATCGGAAACGCCATATACATTCCCAAGGGGTCTTCCATCTGGTGTCAATGCCGCATGACTTTCAACTATAAACTCTCCTTTTTATTTTTTCCTTCTTTGATATTATCCGGAAATCCTGTCATTTCTGTCACTTCTTCGTCCACTTCATAATTGATTCCCCAATCACAAGAAACCTGACTGTCCTCAAAGGTATTCCGATACATTTTCGTCACATTTTTAACACCTGGACGCTGTGTAACTGCTTCTGCCACATTATCTGGCAATGCAGCACTATGTCCGGTAAACCCTTTCTGCATCAGTCCTGCCTCTGCTGTATAGACTGCAAAATCACTTCGCATCTGGCGTTCCACATATACCTCTTCATCAAAACTTCCTGCAAAGATAAACACAGAATTTAACAGAATAATACTCAGCATCAAAGAAACAATGACCAATACCATCCGTCCCTTATTTCTCTGCACGTTGGCTTTCGCCATACGCGGAAGTAACGCCCCTTTCACGTGCTTGCGTTCCTTGATCTTTCCTATGCTCTGTTCTACATACCGGACAGCCTCAATCGGAGAGACACGGGATGCCTTCTTTGCTGATTTCCTTGTACTGATCCATACGGTCAGCGCAGAAAATAGCACGGAACCAATAATAATTGGCAGATAGGGAAGAGAACCGACCACCACATTCTTTTCTCCCAGTTCTGCGACAAACATCTGAAGTACTGCCGGAAGCATTCCTTTTCCAAGTAAGATTCCCAAAAGCACTCCGATCGGTGTACCAATCAGGAACAAGTACATTGCCTGTTTTCGCACTAAACCTTTCACCTGCTTCGGTGTCATTCCTATCGTTCGGAGCAGTCCGTATTGTCTCACATCATTTGTCACACCCATATCAAATACGTTGTAAATCAGAAGATAACCACAGAACATAAACAGAATTCCAAATACGCCTGCTGCCAGCCATACCACTAAATTTCCATCACTCTGTGTAGCAGATGGTGTCGGTGCAATCCTTACATAGTTTTCTGCTTCTCGATCATCCGGATTTCCTCCGATACTACGGATGAACTCTCCAATCCGTTCTTCCACCATACTGGGATCTTTCAAAATCACATGGGCATTATAATAGTTTCTATTTTCTCTGTCTTTCCGAAGAGCTGAAACCATTTCTTCCTGTTCTTCTAAAAATGCCTGGGACACCATAACATATCCCACATCATTTTTTACCGGTTCATAGATACCGGATACTTTCATATCAAAATGTTCGATTTCTCCATCTACTTTTAAATCAACGGGAATCGTCTCCCCTGCCTTTTTTCGGAATCCCCAGATCTTCCAGCACATTTGCAGATACCAGTACCTCATTCTCAGCCTTTGGTATGGTTCCGATACTCGGTGTCATAAAACAGACTTCCATCAATGTCTCATCTGCATAGTCCAGTTCCACATTAAGCTGCTTTGTATTTTCTAAAAATGCAATTCCAATCTGGATTCCTGCTTTTTCAAACATAGCGTTTTCTTTTAACTGCTCTGCCTGTTCTTTTGTCATTCCCTGCACCAAAGCATCCGCCTGACTACCTAATAATCTCGCCTGACTATACTGCATCGTATTTTTTGCACCGAACCCAATGGTCAGCACTGCGGTCAGAAGAAACGTAGTCAGGGCTATGGCGATGACTGCAAGGATATTCCGTTTTTTATTGCTGTGGAAGCTGCGGTTTGCCACCTTTTTGATTACTGCTTTATTGTTGTTTCCAAATAGAACATCACTCATAGTCCCGCCCCCTTACTGTACGATCTTTCCGTCTTCAATATGGATAATCCGATCAGCAAGCTGAGCAATTTCATCATTATGAGTAATCATTACAAGGGTCTGTTTGAATTTGTAGCTGCTTGTTTTCATCAGACCCAACACGTCCATGCTGGTCTTGCTGTCCAGGTTTCCGGTAGGCTCATCCGCCAACACAATCGTTGGACGGGCAATCAGCGCACGCGCGATTGCCACTCTCTGCTGCTGACCACCGGATAAATTATTCGGCATACTGTTTAACTTCTCTTTCAGTCCTAAAAATCCCACGACTTCCTCTAAAAAATTTTTGTCTACCTTTCCTCCGTCCAGTTCTACCGGAAGGGCAATATTCTCATACACGTTCAAAACCGGAACCAGATTGTAGTTCTGGAAAACAAATCCGATTTTTCTTCTGCGGAAAACAGTCAACTGCTCCTCATTGAGTTTTGATAACTCCGTACCATCCACAAAGACTTTCCCGGAAGTCGGAACGTCCAGACCACCGATCATATTTAATAACGTAGATTTACCACTTCCAGAAGTTCCAACAATGGCAACAAACTCTCCCTTTTCTACAGAAAGATTCACTCCGTCCAAAGCTTTTGTGATATTCGGCTCTGCCCCATAATATTTTTTCAGTTCCGTCGTTTCTAAGATATTCATACGAACACCGTCCTTTCTTTTTGATACCCTTATCATAACAACCAAACCTCACAGAAATGTCACGAAAACAAAGAAATTTCGGTGTTTTTGGGGCTGAAATGTCACAATCCTGTGACATTTCAACTTTTTGTATAGGCAACGAGCCAAAGTCCGGGCTTGCCCGAGACCTTGGCGACTGCTTACAATCCCGGAATGTGCTTTTTGGCACTTCCGGTGATTTTCCTATTTTCTAAGAAGACGCACCGAAAACGTAGAGCCTTTTCCCGGCTCGGAGGACACCACAATATACCCGCCCTGAAGTGAGATAATCTCACGGGCAAGATACAGTCCGATCCCGATTCCTTCTGCATCATGTACCGTGTCCTCCCTGTAAAACCGTTTGAAGATCGTTCCCTGATGCTCTTCGGAAATTCCGATTCCATTATCTGTAATGTCAATCTTTACATACATTTCCCAACATTCCACCGATACCCGGATGTTTCCACCCGTCGGTGTGTACTTTACTGCATTATCCAAAATGTTAAACAAGGCTTCCGTAGTCCACTTCCGGTCATGGGAAACCAGCAGTCCTTCCGGGCAGTCTACCTGCACATCAATCTTCTTTTTCTCTGCATTTAAGAAAATGCCTCCTAACGCTGCCGCTAGCGTTTCATAAATCGACTGTTCCCTCTGTTCCAGAGAAATCACACCCGTTTCTAACCGGGAGGTTTTGATCATTGCCTGCATCAGAAAATCCAGCTTATCCAGCTGACTGCTCTGCGCGGTCAAAAATTCCTGCTGTTTCTGTGCCGGAACTTCTTGCTCCAGCAGGGTATTGTTGATCATTTTCAGATTGGCAATAGGCGTCTTCACCTGATGGGAAATATCGGAAATCAACTCCTGCAAGTCTTCCCGTTCTTTTGCGATATGATTCCGGTTCTCCTGCATAACTTCATACAGTCGCTTCAACCTGTAATGAATTTTATAGAATAGCCCTTCCTTCTGCTGTTTCTCTTCCGGCAATTCCTCTTTTCCGGACATCATCCCGTCCAACAATTCACAAAGCTGGTCGGAAAATAAGACCAATTTTTTCCGGACAATCCTTACAAAAAGCACTCCGCATCCAAATGCAAACACACCAAAGCCCAGCACACACAAGGTGACAACTACATTTCTGGTGATCCATAATACAGCAATGCTGATCCCGATGGTTGCCATCAATAACACCACTCCTAAGAAGAGACAGATATGATTGATGGAAAGAGGATTTTTTCGTCTCATTTCTGCACACCTCCCACCCACATATATCCCATACCATAAACAGTTTTGATATACTGCTGTCCGTTGGTCTCAATCTTATTCCTCACTCTGCTGACCGCCACTGTCAGTGCATGTTCATCCACAAAGTTCTCATCAATATCCCACAGTCTTTCCAATAACATTTGCCGGGTTAATACATTTTGCGGATTCTTCGTAAAGATTTTAAGCAGACGGTATTCCAGCGGGGTAAACACCAACGCTTTTCCCTCCATTGAAGCGGTCATTTCTTTAAAATCAATGGCGAATGTTCCATCATTATATTCATCTTCTTCCGACTGTTTTGCAATTCGACTCAGCAATGCCGCTAACTTCTTCTGAAAGACACTCATGGGAAACGGCTTTGTCACATAATCATCGGCTCCCAGTTCATAGCCTTTTAGCATATCGCTTTCCATATCATTTGCGGTTAGAAAAATCACCGCAGTCTCCGGACAGCGCTCTTTTACCTCCTTGCAGAAATCAAAACCATTCCCATCTGGCAGATTCACATCCAGTACGATCAATTCATATTTCTGTTTCTCAATATAGTTTTCCGCCTCCTGCTTGCATAGCGCAGAATCCACCTTGTATCCAGCGGCATTTAAGTTATAACATAACGTATTATTTAATAAGTGGTCATCTTCGACTACTAAAATATGCATCGTATCACATCCTTTTTCTTTTTAGAGTATCACCCAAATGTCACAGAAACCTCACGAAATAAAACTTTTTCTCTCGATTTTATTTATCATTATATTCCCTTTCACTAAATCTATCTTTATAGCCAAAGAATGCCCCTGCATCTGGCTCTTCCGGTTGATCTGGCTCATAACACTCTATCTGTGCCTCTAAGGAATACAAATCTGGAATCCCACTCTGTCCCCTGCCATCACATTCAAAATACTTTTCTATGACAGCTCCAACTGCTCCCTCTATATCTATTTGAAATGCCTTCCTCTTTTCCGGTGATAATTCATCATACTGATGGTTGGAAATACCATGGAGCATTAGAATTCCATTCATATAACCTTCATACAGTTTTATCTGATTTGCCCCTATATAATATGGATAACGTCCGGGATCCAGCATTTTCTTTAAATAAATTTCCCGCTGTTTCTCTTCAAAACCGTCAGCTATAAGATCATAAAAATGATCATACTTTCCCCGCAAGTAATCGGGATCAATGTCCAGTCGTTTTGCCAGTGCTTCTAATATTTCCGGACTTATTTTTCCATCCGCCTTTGCTCGTCGGATTGTTTTTTCTGACCACCCGATGCCGTCATCCTTTGATCCTAATTTCGTAATACTGATTTTAGCTCTTCTTTTAGCTGCAAGAAACCGTTCCCACTGAAACGGTTCTTTCTTAGATTTCTTATTTGCCATTTTTCGCCTCCTAATACGGACATTTTTGACCGTTTTGGGTAATGGTATTTTACACCCGCATGACTTATAATGCAAATCAAGAAGCTCTCATAAATATTTTCAAAAGGAGGTCCGAATATGGATAATGAACTTAGAAAAACTTTAGGATGTGAAACTGAATATTAACATTGATGGAACCGCTGCATTTGGTATTGTTTTAGCCAGTATCGCAGGACTATGTTTCTGTTTTTATACAGGTACGAAAAGCAGATACTCTGCGCAGATTGGAACTTTGAATTTATCGCCAGTTCAGTCTGCCGCTGTATCTGTCTAACCTTCCGTTTCACCCTTTCAGGATAAAGGGCGTGGTCACAATACTGCCACGCCCCATCCTTCAATTATTCACTTACTCAACATCCCGGAAAAACCGGATACATCTTAAAAATTCTACAATCAATTCCTGGTACAGATCTTCATCAAAGAAATCGTTTCTTTTTCACACTTTAACCTTCGCATATTCTACCCCCGCTTTCTTTCCATTTCCTGATCCAGGTACTTTGGTATCGGCTTTCCGGACCGGCGAGCAATAGCAATCTGTTTCTGATGCAGTCGTTTGATTACAGATCTTCGTTTCTTAGATTTTCCATCCTGTTGATTTCGGGAGGTCTGATTGTTGCTGCTAGCATCAGAGGTCTTTTCCTGATTCTTCTTCTGATTATTCACCAGACCGTCCACCATATCATAATTGGCTTCGGTACCGGATTCTCTGCTTCGTTCATAAGTGCCGTTCTGGTAGAACTTCTGGTAATGTTCCAGACGGATTTTACCATCTTGTTTTAGCTGTTCGACCGGATTTAGCGTTACCTGCTGTTGGATGTAATCATGAATCTTTTGTTTTGTCTTTTCATCGAATTTCTTACATTCTTCAACAACCATTTTTCCATAGGCATCCAGAATAACACCCTGGGCCCGATCTCGGTATACCTGATGTTCCATCAAATAAAACTGTTTTCCATCAATAATGATGGTGTCTGTTGCAATCCAGTTCCCCTTTTTCCCATCAATCTGATAATTCTCAGTTTCCATAGTGATCAGTGCGCCCGATGTATTGATACGAATGAATCCGGCCAGATACTGTGGATAGTTTTCATCTACATAGTAGCAGCTGATTTCTCCATTCTTGTTCAATACGAGCACGTCACTGACTTCGCATTGATTTTTCGTCCGTTTCCAGATGTCAGCGACTTTTTCATTTTCCTGTATTTCATGAATCGAGATTAATCTGTAATTTCCGACAGTAATCGACACATTCTGCTGTCTTGCCTCTTGATATGGCAGATGCCACAGTGCTTTTCCTGCTGTCTGCTGATCTACTCGGTAGACTGCAAATTGATTAAGCTTCATAGGCATCGTCCTCCAAGTTATTCAGATAATAATTCAGATCCAGATAATAGTAGTATTTGTCTTCGATCTGCTGTAATTTTCCAACTGTAGAATTGATGATCTCAATCATTTCATCATTCTCAGGATCACTTTCTTCCTGTTCCAAAACTTCCAAAGCTTCTTTCAGTGTTTGGATTGTTTCTTCCTTTGTGTGCTGCTGGAAGATAGCAGTAATAGTCAGTTCGTTTTCTTCCAACGGTACTGCGTTTTTTCTCCTATATGGGCTATCTCCAAAGTTTTTCGTGGAAAATATATGGATGAGCTGAAAAATCTCTGGAATACTAATCAGCTTGAGTTTCATGGAACTGCCGAAAAATACCGTAACCATTATGCGTTCAAAGAACTGATTGATTTCTGTTATGATGCGGAATGGATTCCTTATTGTAAGAAAACGTTTAACGGCGCACAGTCTGTGATTGACTACCTTGGAAAGTATACCCATAGGATTGCCATCAGCAATCACCGCATCATCTGCATGGACGATGGAAACGTTACTTTTTCTGTAAAAGATTACCGGAACAAAGGACAATGGAAAGAACTTACCCTTTCCGGCGTTGAATTTATACGACGGTTTCTGATGCATGTACCGCCAAAACGTTTTGTCAGGATTCGGCATTACGGACTTCTTTGTTCTCGCAGCAAACACAAGAAGCTTGCTTTATGCCGGAATCTCCTTGGATGCCAAAAGTATCTTTCGAAGCTTCGAGGTAAGGAGATGCCGGAAATATTAAAACAGCTTTATGAGATAAACATTTGTGTGTGTAAATCCTGTGGTGGGCATCTTGGAAAACCACAGCTTCGAAAACCACAAAGATGTTAAAATCTTATTCTTTCATACGTTTTCTAAAGCCTCAAAGCTTGAGGTTTTGTTGTCGTACCTATTTATCTGAAAACACTTGATTTCTGTAGCTTCTGCACAGGAAATCCTGTATAATCATGGGTAAGCACAAAAGATTGAAAGTCCATAGGTAATAGCTACCCGGACGCTCACTTTGTTCAATTAGGTCAAATCGAAAATGGTGTAAACGAAGGGGCAGTTCACTGAAATGTCAAAACTGCTTTTTCGTTTACCCCATCATCGATTCTAACCTAAAGAATTTGACTGTATCATTTTACATTTTTATATGAAATCATAATATGACTTGGTGCAAATAATACTGATGCAATAATCAATAGCACTGACCTACTC
>ENA-OQNC01000056-OQNC01000056.1-human-gut-metagenome-genome-assembly--contig:-NODE-56-length-17193-cov-3.236962_pt1 | contig 17193 bp, 18 predicted proteins | sample MGYA00242626_ERZ504874 | MGnify/ENA primary metagenome ERZ504874 (study PRJEB26092, sample SAMD00036411) | human gut metagenome | host: Homo sapiens | study: EMG produced TPA metagenomics assembly of...
CCTTTACAGAAGAACAGTTAAGCGACAACTTCCAGACGCTGATCGATGCTATACGTTAAGGCTAGACCAAGCACACTAGAAAGGTCAGTTAATTTAAAGAGCGTTGTTATTGCTCCGACAATGGGACCTGGTGTGAAGATCAACCCGATGAAATTAGCATAATAGATTTTAGCAATTTAAGAACTCTCGGAGATTTCTCTGAGAGTCTTTTTGCATTTTGAGGTTGGCGGGTATGGGGACGCGCAGGAAAATATTTGTTTTCTGATACGGCTGCGGAGGCAGGAATACTAAGCTTCCGGAAATTTGCTAAAACCATGCCGGAAAAATTCAAACTCGCTTCGCTCAGACAGTGAATTTTTCCAGCATAACGCAAATTCCCGGAAGCTAAGTATTGCTACACCTCCTGTAGATGTATCAGAAAACAAATATTTTCCTGTGCTGTACAATGGTTTCGCGGGCGGGGGAAAACGGAAAGGTATTGGATATAGGGAGAAAGATGCAATGTATGGGTGTGCAGGAATGGAAGATTACAGGATTTGGTAAGGGTGTGTTATAGTAGGGGGATGAATTAGAGATTTGTTAGATATATTTTTTCTGAGCAATGTTATAGAGGCAGACAGGAGGCGTTATTGTGGCTGGCAGGAGACGGAAAAAGAGCGGTGGAAGAAGTTATGCATGGAGATATCGGGGCAGGATTGTGGCTTGTGTGTTTGTTGAGGTGATCATTATCTGTGCGCTGGTTATCATGATCGGATGGAATAAGGGCGTGAAGGAGTGGTTTGAGCAGTTTGAACAGCCGGTTCTGAAGGAAGTGGATATCAGTGGTATCAACAGTCCGAATGCGATCCTGATGCAGGCCAGGGGAGGTAAGATTCTGGGTGAGATTAACGGGGAGGCTCAGATTTATCCGGCTTCTATGACGAAGATTATGACTGTGATATTGGGGATTGAGAATTTTGATGATCTGGATGAGAAGATTACTCTGACGGATGAGATGTTCTCCGGATTGTATGAGCAGGATGCTACGCAGGCTAGGTTTTCAGGCCGGGGGAAGAGGGTCCGGGTGATTGATCTTCTCTATGGTGCGATGTTGCCGTTCGGGGGCAGAGTGCTGTATTGCGCTGGCAGATACGATCAGTGGTTCAGAGGCGGATTTTGCGGAGCTGATGAATAAGAAAGCAAGGAAGCTTGGAATGGAGAATACTCATTTCTGTGATTCTACAGGACTGCATAACCCGGATCATTACAGTACGGTTAAGGATATTGCTGTTTTGATGAAGTATTGCATTAAGAATGATACGTTTCGTGAGATTGTGGAGACCTCCAGACATTCTACCGGAGTTACAAATATCCACCCGGATGGAATTACTTACTACAGTACAATGTTTAAAAATCTGTCTGATCCGACAGTCACAGGTGGAAAAATCCTCGGTGGCAAGACCGGCTATACCAGTGAGGCAGGGCACTGTCTGGTGAGTTTTGCGGAGATTGAGGGCAGGGAATATATCTTTGTTTCCGCAGGTGCTTCAGGAGCAGATGGAAATACGATTCCGCATATTCAGGATGCTGTGACTGTTTATAACAGGGTTGGTGCGGCGATTGAGGAGAAGATGAATGATAATAATAAATAAAATCTCCCACAAATTGTGACGCACATTGATATGCTACCCTCATATAGGACAATGAAATATAAAAGTCCTATATGGGGGTATTTTCATGTTCAGAAAGAGTAAGATAGAACCAGTAGAAAAAGTAAAAATAGTCGAACGCTACCTTGCAGGAGAAATTGGCATACGGCAAGCAGGAAAAGAATTGGGAGTTGATCATCATAGCATTCGAAATTGGATTTCTATTTATCAGCATGATGGACCAACTGGATTACTCAATCAACCGAAAAACAGATCTTATTCAAAAGATTTAAAAATATCTGCTATAAATGATTATCTTAACGGAGAAGGATATCTTCAGGATATTTGCACAAAATACGGAATTCGTTCACACAGACAGCTTTCCGATTGGATTAAGGTGTATAATTCTGGTGGAATAATTAAAAACATCCACTGGAGGTGCTTACATAGAAAAAAGCAAAGAACACTACACTTGATGAGAGAATTAAAAATAGTAACAGATTGTCTTGCAAATGATAAGAATTATGGTGCAATGGCACTTAAATATGATTGTTCCTATCAACAAGTTCGTAATTGGGTAATACGATACGAAAAGATGGGGCAAGCGGGTGTTATTCGGCAAATTAAACGCTGCCTTTTCCGTCAGATTAAAACGGGTCTTTCGGAGCACCTAACGATTGGATGAAGCATATATTTTTGGACGCTTCAGGCACGTTATTTTATGAGAAAAAACCATCATGCAGATTATCTTACATGATGGTTTCTAAAGCTATCCGAGTTCACAGTCATTGATTGCCTGCATGACGGCATCGGCGGTTATGATATTTAAATTTGAGCTGTTTCCAACCAACAGACTTGCATTACACAGTTTGTTGATCATACGTGGGGTCCCATTCGCTGCATTGAGGATTGCTTCCAGTGCATTGTCTTCGAATACCGTTTGTGTGCATCCGGCGCCATTCAGTTTGGCAGCAACATAGGAATGCCCTTCTGCTTTTGTCATGCCTTCCAGATTATAATTCATGACAATTCTCTGGCGGAAAGGTTCGTGGATGCTTAGACGCAGGGTGCTGTTGAGCTGTGGCAGACCGGAAAGAAGAACAACAGCCCGGTCTTTGGAATCCATTTCAAAGTTGAACAGCATTTTTAAGTCATTGAGTACAGCGTTTCCGATATAGTTCGCTTCATCTATGATAATGACAGGCGTCTGTCGTTTTTCAAGTACGAGACGGTTGATCTCATCCTGGATGCTCTTGAAGTTATCGGTCTTGCGGAATGCAGGCTGGGCTCCGAGCTCAGTGGCAAGGTTCCGGTAAAAATCATTTACGGTCAGGGTGGAAAGACTGGAATACATCACTTTATAAAGGGAAGTGTTCAGTCCCGAAGCCCAGTTCCTGACTGCGGTGGTCTTTCCCCTTCCGGCGCTTCCGGTGAGGAGCCCGAAACCTTTTGTGGTAAGCAGGTAGTCCAGCCGGAACAGAACCTCCTTGTACTCCTGTGTTTCTACGAGGACTTCCTTTGAGTTTTTCAGGAAAGGATTGAATTCCAATCCGTATCTTGCAGTATAATCCATGCTCATTCGTCTCCTTTACATAAGTGTACTTTTTCTCTTTTTATCAATGCGTTTTCCGTTTTGTTCAGAAGTCGGATCGGGGTTAGTGTTCCATCCGATTCCACGATGAAGATCTCTTTCATATCCGGAGAATAGCGCAGACGGATGCGCTGCCGTGCAAAACGGTAATCAACTTCGTATTCAATCTGGTCGATGACGATCACACTGTCAGCAGATACCCGGCGTTCAATCTCCAGAAGGAAGTTTTGGGTGATGTCTTCCTCAGAAAGCCTGCGGATCTGTTCCGGTTCCGAAAAGAAGCGGTCCTGTGGGGACAGCCCGTGGAGGGAAGAATGGGGGGATTGGTTGTATCTCTGGACAAAAGCATGCAGGCTTCCCCTCAGTTCTTCCAGTGAATGGAAATCCCGCATATCAAGGGCTGCCATCCACTGATCCTTCATGGTCCGGAACCATCGCTCGATCTTGGCTTTTCCGGTAGGAGTGTATGGCTGGCAGTAACTGAGTGTTGTACCGATCCTTGCAGCCAGGAGTTCCATTTGTTTGTTCTTATAAGATTTCCCATTGTCAAAGTTGAAAACTTTGGGGCGCCCGTACTTTGCTATGGCTGATCTCATAACGGACATCAGATTGATAAAGTTATCATTGTAGAACACATCGATCCCGGTAATGAACCGGCTGGCATCATCGATCAGGGCAATGATATAGATCCGGTGTTTTTTGCCATCCGAATCTGTAAGGCGGGGACCGACGCTGCTGTCCCCGCACCAGACCTCATTGATATGAGGGCGTTCATAGCGGCGCATATCCTTGTTCAGTGTCTGCCGCAGTTCCGACTGAAGCCGTTTCACAAAGCGGCTGACGGTGGATTCGGATACCTGTCCGTTTATTACAGAGCCATCGGATTTCAGCTGCCTGTAAATAGCGGCCGCAGACATGCGTGGATAGTTGGTCTTGAAATACCGGATTCTCTCCTGAAGTTCTTCGTCAAGCTTGCGGCTCATGCCGGCATCTGAGCGCCCTTTCGGGACGAGACCTTCAAAACCATGGTTCTGATAGTCCAGATACCATTTTTCAATGGTGGCGGGAGCATAATGATGGAGCTTCCCATCGGGTCCCATGAGTCCTTTTGCAGAAATTTCCGTGTAAAAAGCGGTCTTGCTTGGATAACGTTCATCAAGTCCTGCAATAATCGGTGCGATGGCGCCATAGCGCATCAGTGCGATTTCCTGTTGTTTTTCTTGTTTCATAGATTTCATCTGCCTCCTTTTTCTAAAGGATAAGGGATAAAACCAGACCTGTCGTGTAAGGTTATGTTGGCAGGATAAAAAGTTTATTGGAGGTTGATTTAATCTGCATGAACTGTCTGGAAAAGAGGGAAAAGCATCCTGAAATCAGGCTGGGGATATCGGGGAGGTAAAGCCTCATGGAGAGCAGCCGCTGCTTCCAATGTAAGCGGTAGTTCCGGATGATGGATTTCAGGTTGTTTTCATCCACGAGGTATTGTTCTTCCAGTATGTTCCGGAATCCGGTTTCATGTTCATAAGCCTGAATCAGACGGACGTGCAGGGCCAGGGGGATCTGGGAATACGGGACCATGGATGAAAGCAGTAATGCATGGGTATGTCCGCAGATTTTGCAGTACACACGAACAACGGAAAGGGAGAGGATCCTGTCAGCAAGCTGGATGCTGCGTTTATAAGAGCCATGACGGATGAGACAGCCGGAGTGACCGCAGACACATGAAATAAGGTTCAGATCAAGGGAATCTATTGTTTTATTGTAAAAATCCTGAGAAATAAGGTTGTAGTTTTCTGTTTTAACTGTTATCATAGGTATGTATGAATGTAGCGAGAGCTATGTTTAGGTGAAGGCAGAAACTAAACTTTGGTAGGGGAGGTTTCTGCTTTCTTAATTTCATGGTTACAAAACCATATGATAACACAAGAGGTCTCAGGATAAAACAATTTGATGGAAAATACATCAGATTCCTTTATTCCAAGACCTCTTTTATTACGCCTTAAAGATGAAAAATAAGTTTGTTATAGTGTGCTTGATAATAATATACTTCCCTTCTTCGTTCTGGAACGTCATGCAAAGAGCTTCTCCCTTTTCTCCGGTCTCCCGGTCTTTTGTCATGCAATCTTCCAGATCGATCAAAACGCACTGTCTCAACTCTTCCATGTCCTCTGATCCATATACCGGATGTTCTACAACATTCTCTGACTTCGCTTTCTCCATTCCAAGCCGGAAGGCTTTCTGGATTGCTTCGTACTGATCCACGCTTTCTGCATTGATCTGCATGATTTCTTCCGCTGCCATTTCTGGCAACAGTCCATCTTCTTCCAGTGATGCATACTCTCCGATCAGCTTCTGTATACCGCTCATAGCTACCCCTAACGAACTCAGCACGCTCCGCTCTGTTTCTTGATGCTCTTCTCTTGTCATAGTGCCGTTGCCGTATCCGTTGATCCCGGTTGACATCTGGTACTGCGCATATTCCAGACTGTTTAAAATATTCTGTAACTGTGCTTCTGTTTCTGTCATTTCAAAAAATAATTTGCTCATACTTTGTTTTCCTCCTACGCTTCTAACATTTGAATTCGATACATTGGAACTGACGCAAGGATGCCGCCCTTTAAAACTACAATTCCCGATGTTTCCCGAAACTCTATCAGTTCCCCTTCCACCTCATGGAATGTTTCTTCATTCTCCCCAACTCGTTCCCCTGCATCTGCCAAAATGGATACCCATTCTTTCTTGAACAGTAGTCTGCTCTGCTTCATGTTTCGCTTTCCTTTCCAATTCGTTTGCAAGTGCCAGTGCTAATTCTTTCGAGAACTCTGTCTGGTACTTCCTGTAAAATCTGTCGGTATCTTCTACTACTTTCTCCCAGTATTCCTTTGTGTTCTCTACGCTCCAGACTGATTGCATCATTTTCCAATAGTCCTGAAACATTTCAAATTCTTCACTGCCTTTTAATAATTTTACGCTGCCCATCTTTTAATCAAACGGTGTCGGTGTCCGTACCGTCTTGAATCCATCTTTGCTTTTGAGTTCCTCTTCTGTTTCCTGGAATCGCATTTCATTTCCATCAAAGCGGTATACAATCTTCCCTAGTTCTCCCTGCCGGTTCTTATCCACTTTCAGACCTTTCCTGGTCTTATCCTCATTGTCCAGATTCCACAACAAAATGATAATGCTTGCATCCTGTTCAATGTCTCCGGCTTCTGATACTTGCAATGACCGCATGGCGCAAAGAATACGCCGAGCTAAAGCTAAACAAAATAAATGAAAGCACTCCCCGGATCGAGTGTCTTTTATTCTCATTGTGGGTAAATTGTGGGTACAGCTTGATTTTTACGCTTGTCTGTGCTACAATTCCACCTGCTGAAAGTGGCGTATTTAAGGCATTTCCAGCAATCAACTATCGTGTGTTCGAGACCTTCCACACGTAAAATAAAACTAAAGGAGATTTTGATCTATGAAAAAAGAAAAAACAATCAGCGTACTGTTTCTGGTACAGTCAGCAATGATCGCTGCGATTTATGTGGTCCTGACCATCGTATTTGCCCCGATCAGTTTCGGACAGATTCAGTTTCGTATCGCAGAAGCACTGACCATCCTGCCCGCCTTCACTCCGGCTGCAATTCCCGGACTCTTTGTGGGATGTCTGATCGGAAATATTTTAGGAGGCGCAATTCTTCCTGACATTATTGTCGGAAGCATGGCAACTCTGCTCGGTGCTATTTTCACCTATCTTCTGAGAAACCGCAGCAAATGGCTCGCACCACTGCCGCCGATCATTGCAAATACAGTTCTGATTCCATTTGTTCTTTATTATGGATATCAGATTCTGCTTCCAATTCCATTCCAGATGCTTACCGTGGGAATTGGTGAAGTTCTCTCATGTGGAATATTGGGTATGATTGTCTACACCGCTCTGAATAAATATAAGACAGTTATTTTCCGTCAGTAACAAAAAGGAAGAAGTTCTTTCACAGAGAATAAATTCTCTCAAAGACTTCTTCCTTTTTCTGTTATTTCATATAACCGATAAACGTGTTTCCACTTCCTGCTATCATAGCGCTCATCTGTTCAATCGAAACTGTATTTTGGGTATGCTGTATCCGGATCGATGTAAGTGATATCCGTCATACTATATCCTGTCAGCAGGATCGCATGATTGGCATCTGTCATCGCAATGACCGGAAGGCCCTTGTTGATAATATACAGAACCTGTTCCAGACTACATCCGGTCAGGTCTACTTTTTGGGCATTATACGCTGCCATCACCTCTTCACAGGTCTGAAGAGAGGTCTTTCCTTCTCCATTTCCAAACGGTGCTGTCTCTGTATCATAAACCAGATCTCTGTTGCCTTTTTCCCATACATATGCCTGTTCTGATGAGATTACTACTCCCGAAATCTGCTCTGCTCTCTGAATTGCATAAGCCGCCTTATCGTAAATCGCAACCAGTTCTCCCATTCCATATACATAGTACTTTTCAGACTTCGACTTGTCATTCAGCGTGATCGTGATCGGCTTTTTCCCCACCACCTGCTTCGGACGCAGGATTTTAGGAACAGTATCGGAAATTCCTTTTTCATAAGTCAGCCGCATCTGCTTTTCTTTTAAATCTGTACTGAAAGCTTCCAGAGTTATACTTTTTGTCTTCTTTTCTTCGTTACTGCTGATATAATCCTGACTGGTAACTGTATAAGTCTCTCCTGATTTTACAACCCTGTTCAGAGTCATCATATTTTCTTCAATAAATACATCGGATATATAAATCTTATCTGCTGAGTATGTCTTCATCACTTCATTTTCTGAATTTCTGATCTCCAGCTCATACATCGGGAACAGTTCCCCTCCCGCTGCCGTATGACCGACATCTTCCTGCCGCAGATATCCATACACAAAATCTGATCCGATAAATCCAAGCGGTCTGATTGCTTCCCCTGATTTTGCGGCTACAGCATTTTCTTCATCTGTTTTCAGATTCAATACCTTGATTTCCTGTGCGGTATTGATCGTTCCTGACGTCTGGTATGCGATCAAATGCCCGTCTGCAGACACCGTATACTGCCCTTCTTCCAGATTTTTTGCCAACACTGTCTGCTCATCCTTTGTCAGATCTATCTTGTAAAACTTTCCGCCTGCCAGAATATACAAAAGATTCTGATCCTGATTGTAATACACCATTTTTCCAAGCTCTTCCTCTGCGATTGCAAATGATTTTGTACTTGGAATAAACGCTTTTCCTGTACTACATTTTTTTCAATATCATAATAGTAAATATCAACTCCGACTTCTCCCTCATGTGCTCCGCGATTCATATACCCATAAACTGCAAACGCAGTACTTCCATTCTTTTCCACACTGATGATCCGGATATTATGCTGGTCACACCTGCTCCGAGCATCATTTCCTTCGATATTGCTAAAACTGAATACCTGTGCAAGCTCATTCTGCTTTACATTGTATGTCCATAAATTTCCATTTCTCACGAAAGAAACAATATTTCCTGACGAATTTGTTTCATACAATATATCGGACGATGCTATACCCAGAAGAATCCCGTTCTGATCCAGCACTTTCTGATTTGCATCAAAAATCTGTTCCATCTTCCGATTATAATCCAAAAGGTAGATTTCCCCCTGCACGTAGCGAATCCTGAAAAACTCGCGGACATCATACGTCTCGATCTCTCCCGTATCTCCGGCACATGTCACCTGATACTGTGCAAGCAGCGACGTATAGACGGAATTGCTCTCTTTAATGCTCCACTCCGGTTCCTCAACCACCTGCGGACTCAGATTTCCCCATGTCACATGATCTGCATCAGAATGGATGGTAACAGTCTGGTAAGTTGTATTGTCCCCTTCTGCACTCGTTTCAAGATAGTTTTTCAATTCCTCCTGACTGTTTTTTTCCAGCGTCTTTGCATGAAAATCCTGGGCAAAATCCAGACATTCTTTTAAAGAAAGTTCATCCGGTCTTGTAATTCTGGTATAAAAGTGAGCCTGTTCCTCCATGGAAAGAATCACTTCCAGAACAGCTTCTGAAACTTCATCCGGAAGACCTTTTTTCAGATCCAGCAAAATCGTCTCATCAGAAATATCCTTCTGTTTGCCTTCCAGATAGGTTTCCTCTCCATTCAGCGAATACACTTTATATTCAACGCCTGTGATTTTATTTCCAAACTCTTCAATCTGTATCTGAAGTGTTCCGTTTGCCTCCAGGGGTGTAATGGTGTCCCGCATTGCCGTAACATCCATCTCATTTACATAGCCGGCCAGAGCATTCACAGTCCTGCCTTCCTTTTGAAATGAGATTCTCGGAAGTGTAGGATCTCCCAGATCAATGATCTGATCGTCTACACCATTGTTCATAAACAGACTGCTGACAAAAATTGCTGCCACAAATACTACAAGGAGTATTCCTGCCTTTCTCATTCTTTTTTTCTATGATTCTGTCCCCTTATCTAATAACACTCCCAGCATTGGGTCAATCCCCAAAAATTTCCTGCACTCCCAAACCTGGCTTTCACTCCCCTCGTTTTGCCTGATTCGTCTTTACTGCACGCAGAAGAATATTTTTCGGCGTATGTTCCATATCGATAAATTCCAGAACCTGAGTCTCATAACCAGACTGCTCCAAATATTTCGCTCGAAGTCCGTCTGTCAGAAGCGCCGCAAACCGCTCTTTTAAAAGACCATAATCCAGAATCGGCGCCAGCTTATCATATCCGGCTCCTTCCCGTTGCATCTGCCCATTCAATTCATGCTGACAGCATGGAACCGACAGGATGACCTTCGCATTCCATCCCACCGCTTTGGCAAGTGCAAAATCTGTCGCTGTATCACAGGCATGAAGCGTCACAACCATATCCACTTCTCTGACACCTTCATAATCCGCGATATCTCCCACCAGAAATTCCAGTTTGTCATATCCATATTTGCGGCTTAACTCATTACAATGATGAATGACATCCGATTTCAGATCTAACCCGATGATACGGATATCGTATTCCTTCAGAACATGCAGATAATAATACATGGCAAATGTCAGATACGATTTTCCACATCCAAAATCCAGAATCGTGATCTCTCTGTCTTTTCTCAAGTTTTGGAAGAATATCCTCAATAAATTCCAAAAACCGGTTGATCTGCCGGAATTTATCAAATCTGGAATGTACAATTTTTCCATCCTTTGTCATCACACCCAGATCCTGGAGAAATGGAACCGGAATTCCTTCCTCTAAAATATATTTCTTACTTCTATTATGTGACAATTCTACCGGTCTTACACTGCCTTTTGACGCTTTTTTCTGAATGGTTACCTTGCCTTTTTTGCTCACTAAAACAGTGTAATTCATATGCACTGTAGATGCCTGCATCTGCCGGAATTCTTCCATATATTCCAGCAATCGGTCTCGTGCCGAAATCGGGTCCAGATTCTCATGAAAGGCCTGTGTTTTTGTAAAAGACTCCAGTTGAAAAAATAAATTGCCTTTTTTCTCGATCGGCCGAACCTTTACCTTTAAAATTCCCTCTTTTTTCCTCGGATTGCTCAAAACTGCCTGAACAAAATTCTATATTTAAAATATCTGATAATAAATTTTTTGTATCGTTTCCATGCGAATTCCCCTTGTCATTTGTTTTCTATATAAGCTATAGTGTGAACAGTAACTATTGTAAAACAAAATAAAGTCTCGTGCAATAAAACAAGTCTTAAATTAAAAGAAGACGGGAAAAATTCCCGCCTCTCCTACTCTTCTTCAGAATTCTCTCTGAAAAAACATGAATCTTGTTCTTTTTTATCTGCTTTTCTAAAACGAACTGTCGCCTTAAAAAAGATCTCCGTCCAGATATAATTCCAGTTTTCCGCCCTGCATCTGTACCAGACTTTTCGCAATCGATAATCCCAGTCCGCTTCCTTCGGTACTCCTTGAAATATCACCGCGAATAAAACGTTCTGTCAGTTCATCTGCTGAGAAATTGAGCGGATACTCCGAAACATTTTTCAAAGAAAATATCACTTCATCCTTATCAGTGCGCAGATCTGCATAAATTCTCGTCCCCGGCATTGCATACTTCGCCGCATTATTATAAAGATTTTCCAATACTCTCCACATTCTTCTTCCATCTACATGAATAATCGCCGGCTCATTTGGAAGTGTCTGAATCAGCTCCAGATTCTTATGTTCAAATTTTTCTGCAAACTCTCCCGTCGTCTGATTCATCATCTCTACCAGATTGACGTCCATCAACTGCAGATTGATATTCCCGCTGCTCACCTTGGATGCTTCTACAACATCCTCTGTCAATGTTTTCAGACGCTGTGCTTTTGCCTCCAAAATTTCCAGATATCCCTGTATCTTAGGATCTTCAATATTGGATCGTTTCAGGATATCCACGTAATTGATAATGGAAGTTAGCGGTGTTTTGATATCATGAGATACATTTGTGATCAGATCCGTTTTCAGACGCTCGCTTTTCACGCTTTTTTCCACAGCCTTCTGCAATCCGGTTCCAATATCATTCAGCATTTCTGCTACTTCACGCTGTTCTCCTCTGAGATGTTCCAGAGAAATCTGATATTCCAGATCTCCTCCTGCAACTGCTTTGATTCCTTTTATGATTTTATTCTTTGCAATCGCATTCAATACCAGATAATACACAATGAATGCATCTGCTGCCAGCGTGATCAGCACAAATCCCGGCGTTCTGAATAATGCCAGCATCCAGTGGATTCCAATCAGTATCACCCCTGATACAACCATTCTCCACACCACATTTCTGTTTCTCCAGAATATTCTAAAGAATCTGCAAAACGCATACAATACGCTGTTCTTCCACATCGTTCCCGCTTTTATCCTGCGGACCAGGCTCAGATATCCGACCAGGAACATGATCATGGTATAAGCCGCTGTACATGCAAGTTGGATCATATCTTGCATTGTCGGAACATATCCGGATGCATATTCATAAGAATATCCGATCGTTGCAGTCATCAAATCCGTGCTTTCTGCAAAATACCCGAGGGCCATATTCCCATTATTCATCCAGAACATCATCGGAATTATCCAGATCCCAATCACAAACACTGCTGCAAGCTCCGTTTTCCATCTGTCAAATACATTCAAATGCACTCCGTCACTTCGGTTGTTTCTTCCGGCGATCACTGTCAGCCATATCAAACTCACGATTATCAGTAATACTGCCGCACCGAGCAGGATCACCGCACGATTGATATAAGGTGCATATTCATCATATAATTTCTTATCCAGATAAAAAGAATCCTGTATTGAAAACCTGGTATCTACTGCCGCTGCAAAAATAAAATCACCGTTGCTGTTTCTGCGCTGTGACTTTACAAACTCCTTCCAGTCATTTGCTGTGATATCCATATTGGTCTTAAAATCAGAAAGCTTTGACTGAACAATCATATACTTCGCATTTTTCTGAATATCTGAGATATTTTCTTTTACACTGTTGTAATCCTGATATTCCTTGCGATTTGTATAAACTTTTTTTGTTTCTTTATCAACAAAAATATAGGCAAAGTTTGTATTTCCCTCTGTCCATTCTGCACTGTTCTGATAAGAACTGGAAATCATAATAAAGATTTGACAGGATGCTGCCCAATTGTGCATACACTTCACTCAGCTTTCCATTCAGCTGCGGCGTCTGATTTACAACATCCAGAATATTATTTCCTCCATCCGGCCGCGCCTCTTCTTCAATGGCACCACTGAATCCCCAGAAATCCCGGTACACCGTCTCGCCTTTTTCATCCAGAATATCATGTCCGGCAAATTGACTGAGACTCACATTTCCAGAAGCCAGTGCATTTACAATCTCATCAGATGTATATCCATCTATATCCACTGTCAGCGTTTTCTTTTTCAGCAGACTTAAAAATTCATCCCAGTAATAGTAATGATAGGTTTTATCTGCTTTTTGACAGACAACGATGGGATTTTCCTGCGTTGCATAGTTATTTTGATACTCCTCACTCCATTTCTGAAGATCCGAGAGTTTATACCGCAGTCTTTCCGTCTCTTCATCATAGTGCCTTCCGTTATATCCATACTGCATGATATCGATCAGCTTATCCGGATTGTATTTTCCATCTGTCTCGAAAATATCTTCATAGGAAATCTGACCTAAAACATCCATCGTAGCCCGGCACATCTGATTCTCAAATTCTTTGGAATCTGTATACTCTGTCGGCTTTTTATTCCAGATTTCTTTTACACTTACAGAATATGTGGAAATAATCACCAGACTCAGCAGTGCCGTAATTGCCGAAAGAACAGAAAGAAAGATCAAAATGCCTTTTACAAGCGCACTTTTATACCATTTACTCATGAAAAACTCCCTTCTATAATTTCTCGATCTTATATCCTACTCCCCATACCACTTTCAAATATCGCGGTTCCTTTGGATTGATCTCAATCTTCTCCCGGATATGACGAATATGTACTGCTACCGTATTATCCGCTCCGATTGCATCTTCATTCCAGATGGATTCGTAAATCTGATTAATCGAAAATACTCTTCCCTGATTCTTCATCAAAAGCAATAAAATATTGTATTCAATCGGAGTAAGGCGCACCATTTCTCCGTCTACCGTTACTTCTTTCAGATCATCATTGATCCGAAGGCCGCCAACCTCATAAATCGTCTCCTGCGTACTACTCACATTCCCGCCAAGCTGTGTGTAACGACGAAGCTGAGATTTCACTCTTGCAACCAGCTCCAGTGGATTGAATGGTTTTGTCATATAATCATCCGCTCCGATATTCAACCCCAGAATCTTATCCGCATCTTCAGATTTTGCCGATAAAATGATAATTGGAATACTGTTCGTTTCACGGATCTTCAAAGTCGCCCTGATCCCGTCCAGACGCGGCATCATAACATCCAGAATCAAAAGATGCACCGTTTCCGTCTCCAGCATCTTTAATGCCTGCATCCCATCATAAGCCTTCAGAACCTGATACCCTTCCTGTGTAAGATATATTTCAATTGCTTCTACTATTTCTTTATCATCATCACAAACTAAAATACTATACATTTTCATCACCTCCTTTACAGTATACATGATATTCTCATTTTTTTAAGTAGCCATTGGGGAAAATCTTAGGAAATTCTTAATTCGATTTCATTTCTGTTTGTAACAATGCCGTTATAATCCTTATGAAAAACAATCACTGCTACTCTGCACATATTCCTCATTTTTTCATATAATAAACATAAGAAACCCGTTTTTATATTTTATGAAAGGATTATATAATGCAAATAAAAGGACTGGATGTCAGCGAATTTCAAGGAAATGTAGATTGGGAAAAGGTCAAAGCCGCAGGCTATCAGTTTGCCATGCTCCGTGCCGGCTATGGTTTTAACACGATTGATCCACAATTTAAACGCAATGCCTCAGAATGTAACCGGATTGGTCTCCCGATCGGAGTCTATTGGTTCTGCTATGCCCTGACTCCGGAGATTGCACGCCAGGAAGCTGATGGCTGTCTCAAAGCAATCTCCGGTTATCGTCTCGATTATCCTGTATGCTACGATATTGAACAGGCATCTGTAAACTATGCCGCACAAAACGGAGTTGCTTTCACACCGGAAACCGTAGGGAAAATTGTGCAGAATTTTTGTGACAGAATGGAAAAAAACGGATATTTTGCAATGTATTACAGCAACCGGAATTTCCTCAAAACGTACCGTCTTCTGTCACTTTCTTCAAGATATGCACTGTGGTACGCTTTTTATAACAGCAAGCTGGATAATACAGACTGCCAGATGTGGCAATTCACAAGTCAGGGAGAGATCGCCGGAATATCCGGGGACGTTGATCTGGACTATGTTTTTGTTGATTATCCTTCTATTATAAAAAAATGCAGGACTAAATCATTTGTCTCAGAAACCGAAACCACCCGCCCCGCAATATACCGCTTATGTGATACGATCCGGAGATACGCTGAGTGAAATTGCCCAGCGATTTGGAACAACTATTGCCACTTTGCAAGCATTAAACAACATTCAAAATCCAAATCTGATCTATGCCGGGAATACAATACGGATTCCAAAATCCTGACATGTTTTAAGAATTTCATAAGAATTTTTCTATTTCTTTAATAGATTCAACATACTTTGGACACATTTATTCCGTATACTAATACTCAGATAGTTGATAAACAACTATCTCCCCCCTCATAAAGTAACGGCATCTTGGGGCGACCCAAGATGTCACACTTTACTCTCATTCCTTTAGATAACTATAAAACAACGAAGCCCGTTAGCCCTTGTGGTTAGCGGGTTTTTCGCTGTTCTGTACTTGTTGCAAAATCCGCTTCGGTCAAATCTCGGTCAAATAATTTTCTAAAGAAATGTTGCACCTTTTCTATTCTCTTTCTTATTCTTGTTCTGATTATATGATTTCCTTATACAAATTCTGTAATTTATCCATTTCCGATTTTGCTTTATCATCTGTGACGTGCGTATACAAATCCAGTGTGATTGCTATGGAATAATGTCCGAGGAATCCTTGTACTACCTTTGCGTCAATCCCGGCTTCAAAACAACGCGTTGACAAAAGTATGACGAAGTGCATGTGGATAAAATGCGGAATCGGTATAAACACTGTCTTGTTTTTCTCTGCCTGTCTTTTTCGTTCCTTATTGATAGATTTTTCTATCCAGTCTAACGTCACTTGAAAGGTGTGTTCTGTAATCGGTTTTCCGTTCTTTCCAACAAACACAAGATTTTCAAATCCCTGAACGGTGCTTCCTACCGTAATTTTCGGCTTACATTCAAATTCATCTTTCAGAACATCAGACAGTTCTTCTGTCTTTTCGAGAACGCTATCTCCATCATCTTTTTCAAAACAGACAATTGCGATCGTACCATCTTCATCGGTAAATGTAATTCCCATATTTCTGGAATCTATCATACTCATACAGACATTCTTTACCGACATAGCACGAAATTTTCCGTCATCTCTGCTTTCCGCATACATTCCCTGTTCCAGAAGAATCAGACTCATCTTCTGTTTAATGTCAAACCGAAAATCCTTCTGAAGAATATTAAGCTGCATCTCTTTATTATTTTCTCATGAACCAGATTTCTTCATGCATTGTTTCCAGACGCATCTGTGCCACAGATCCCTGAGAGCGCCATATCTAGCCTGCTCTTTTCCTCATCCTCCAGTCTTTTTAATTTCTTTGAGCTGTTTTCTATCGCATCGGAAAGGTCATCTTCATCAATGGGTTTACAAAAAGAAATCCTGTACCTGAAGACGCAGACTCTGCCTTGCATATTCAAAATTGTCAAATCCGGTAAGTACGATCACTCGCAGTTCCGGCACAACTTCCCTTGCCGCTTTGATGAGCTCCAGACCTGTCATCTCTGTCATTTGAATGTCCGTCACCATAATCTGTGGTTCTTCTTTTTTCAGAATTTCCAGCGCTTCATTTCCAGACGCTGCCGTAAATACCTCATCAATTCCAATCTTCATCCAATCTATGGCATTTTTCATACCCATACGGATCATTTTTTCATCATCAACAATTAATATCTTATACACACGTCCGCTCGCCTCCCGGAGTATTTTTCTTCATTTCTGTCTGAAATGGAAGATGAATCACTACAGTTACACCACCAGACTCATTTTTCCGGTAATTCAATCCATACCCTTCTCCAAAGAGAAGTTCGATTCGTTTATTTACATTCCTCACTCCATATCCAAAAGAATCTTCATATCGGGAGAGCTGTTCATTCATCTCATCAATTTCTTTCTGGCTCATTCCCGTTCCTGTATCAGTATACAGTGATTTACCACTTCATCCTCAACTTTCATAGCTGTCAGATACAAAGTGCCTCTTTTTCCCTCTTTTACTTTCATTCCATGATAAATGGAATTTTCAACTAATGGCTGTAAAGTCAGCTTCGGTATCAGACTCTCTTCCACCTGCGGTTC
>ENA-OQNC01000057-OQNC01000057.1-human-gut-metagenome-genome-assembly--contig:-NODE-57-length-17122-cov-2.807179_pt1 | contig 17122 bp, 20 predicted proteins | sample MGYA00242626_ERZ504874 | MGnify/ENA primary metagenome ERZ504874 (study PRJEB26092, sample SAMD00036411) | human gut metagenome | host: Homo sapiens | study: EMG produced TPA metagenomics assembly of...
TAAAATCAGACTAGAAAAAGTCTATAAAAAATACGTGCATATATATGGAATTATGTTGTATAATAGAGGCGAAGAACAGATTTGGGGAAAGGAAAGAAGAGCGTGGAACAGACATACAAATACTCCTATAAAGTAGGAGATAATCTTCTGAGTTCTCTTTCCGTTTATAATGTGGGATATCAGCAGTGCGGACCGGAGCAGCAGTGGGGACCGGGAATCCGGGATCATTATTGTATCCACCATATTATTTCGGGAAAGGGGACCTATGTGGCAGATAAAAAAGTATATCATCTGGGAGAGGGAGACAGTTTTATTCTGTATCCGGATACAGAGGTCAAGTATTATGCAGATCCGGATGATCCGTGGGAGTACGCATGGGCAGGATTTATGGGAACCGATGCGGCTGTGATGGTACGGGCAACTGATTTTGCGAGAAAACGGCCGGTGATCGGAAGGGATAAGATTCCGGGAGATTTGATCTGGCGGCAGCTGGAGCAGATCTATCAGGTGAGAGGAACGACATATGAAGCGGCAGCAGCTATGACAGGAGCTCTTTATACCATGCTGTCCGTGTTTATTCACTATGCGGAAAAAGAAGAGAAAAAAGACGACCTCCGGCAGGTTTATGTGGAGCGGGCAAAGGATTATATTGCATCCAGTTACTCCTATCCGATCACGGTGGAGGATGTAGCGGATTATACGGGGATCAGCAGAAGTTATCTCTTTCGTGCATTTCAAGCATATCAGAAGCAGTCCCCAAAAGAATATCTGACGGAATATCGAATCCGTCAGGCATGCCATCTTCTCAGGGAGACCGGGCTTTCCGTTGCATCCATTGCGTATTCGGTAGGATTTGAAGATAATCTGTATTTTTCCAAGGCATTCAAAAAGAAGATGCAGATGAGTCCGTCCCAGTACCGGAATAATCACATGCCATAAATTCAGGAAAAGCCGCATATACTGGCAATAACGAGAAAAAAGGATTGTGAGTCAATTGCGTTGGAAATGGATGGGGAGAGTGCTGACAGTTACTTATGTTTTTTTGTTGCTGGGGATTCAGCCGTTTGTGGATATTCCGGCAGAGAGGGAAGTACAGTCTGTGAGTGCGGATGTGGAGCAGACAGAAGAAATCAGACCAAAGATCGCACTGACTTTTGATGACGGACCGAGTGCAGCGTATACAGAGAAACTTCTGGACGGGCTGAGAGAGCGGGATGTGCATGCTACGTTTTTCCTGATCGGAGAGAATATTGAAAAAGGCGACAATGCTCTGCTGGTGAGGCAGATGGCAAGAGACGGACATCTGATTGGAAATCACACGTATCATCATGTTCAGCTGACGAAGATCAAAGAAGAGGAAGCGCTCAAAGAGCTGGAGGAGACGAACCGTCTGATCGAGAAGATCACGGGAAATCCGGTAGAATATGTAAGACCTCCTTTTGGAGAATTTCCAAAGGGACTTTCCGCAAAAATTTCCATGATCCCGGTTATGTGGACAGTGGATCCGCTGGACTGGTCTGTAAAAGATACAGAGAAAATTGTCAGCAAAGTAGTGACGCAGGCAAAAGAAAATGATATGATTCTGTTACATGACTGTTACGGAACCTCTGTGGAGGCGGCCTTGCAGATCATAGACAGACTGAAAGAAAAAGGATTTGAATTTGTGACGGCAGACAGATTGCTTCTGCCTTAGAAATAGAGGAGATATATAAGATGAATGAATATTCCAGAACAGAACTTTTGATCGGAGAAGAAGGGCTGGGGAGACTTAAGCAGGCGACTGTCATGGTATTTGGTGTCGGCGGCGTAGGCTCTCACTGTATCGAAGCACTTGCAAGAAGCGGTGCGGGCAGGCTGATCCTGATCGATAATGACAAGGTTTCTCTGACGAACATCAACCGGCAGTCGATCGCATATCACAGTACCATCGGACGGATGAAGACGGAAGTGATGCGGGAGCGGATCCGGGATATCAATCCGGAGATTGTTGTAAAGACCTATGAGACCTTTGTACTGCCGGATAATGTGGAAGAATTGTTTGAAGAAACTCCGGATTATATCATTGATGCCATCGATACGGTAACGGCAAAGCTGGCGATCGCGGAACTGGCGCAGAGAAGGGAGATCCCACTGATCAGCAGTATGGGAACCGGCAACAAGCTGCATCCGGAACTGTTTGAAATCACAGACCTGTCAAAGACCAGTATGTGTCCGCTCTGCAAAGTGATGCGGCGGGAACTGAAAGCAAGAGGGATCCGGCATCTGAAAGTATTGTATTCACCGGAAAAACCAGTCGATACGTCCGGACGTGAGACCGGAGAGGACAAAGGAGCCCGCCGTGTACTTCCGGGCAGCATTTCCTTTGTACCGCCGGTGGCAGGGCTTTTGATTGCAGGAGAGGTCATCCGCGAGATCAGCGGTGTCTGAAATATACAGAAGCCGGCAGGAGGAAGAGTATGGATTTATTTGATTATATGAGAGAAAAAACACAGGAACAGGAATCTCCCCTGGCATCCAGAATGCGTCCGCAGATGTTGGAAGAAGTAGTGGGACAGCAGCATATTATAGGGAAAGACAAGCTTTTGTATCGTGCGATCAAGGCGGATAAGCTGGGATCGATCATTTTTTACGGACCTCCGGGAACGGGAAAGACGACTCTTGCAAAGGTGATCGCACATACAACCAGTGCGGAGTTCAAGCAGATCAATGCTACAGTAGCAGGAAAAAAAGATATGGAGCAGGTGGTAAATGAAGCGAAAGAACTGCTCGGAATGTATCGACAAAAAAACGATCCTGTTTATTGACGAGATCCACAGATTTAACAAGGGACAACAGGACTATCTGCTGCCATTTGTGGAGGACGGTACCATTACCTTGATCGGAGCAACGACAGAAAACCCGTATTTTGAAGTCAATAGTGCGTTGATTTCCCGATCCAGTGTATTTGAATTAAAATCTCTGGGAAAAGAAGATATTCGCACCCTGTTGAAGCGTGCGGTTTATGATGAGAATAAGGGAATGGGAAACTTTCACGCAGAGATTGACGAGGATGCGCTGGAGTTTCTGGCAGATGTATCCGGCGGAGATGCAAGAAGTGCGCTCAATGCCATTGAGCTTGGTGTTTTGACGACAGAGCGCAGTGAGGACGGCAAGATTCATATTACGCTGGATGTGGCGTCAGAGTGTATTCAAAAGCGGGTTGTGCGCTATGATAAGGGTGGAGACAATCATTATGATACGATTTCTGCATTTATCAAAAGTATGCGTGGATCTGATCCAGATGCTGCAGTGTATTATCTGGCAAAAATGCTGTATGCAGGAGAAGATATCAAATTTATTGCCCGCAGGATCATGATCTGTGCAGCAGAGGATGTGGGAAATGCAGATCCTATGGCGCTCACGGTGGCCGTCTCCGCAGCACAGGCAGTGGAGCGGATCGGGATGCCGGAGGCACAGATTATTTTATCGCAGGCAGTACTGTATGTGGCGACTGCGCCAAAAAGTAATTCGGCGGTCAATGCGATTTTTGCGGCAAATGAAAATGTACGGCAATATAAGACCACGGTTCCGTCACATCTGCAGGATGCACATTACAAGGGTTCTAAAAATCTGGGACATGGGATCGGATATAAATATGCACATGACTATCCGAATCATTATGTAGAACAGCAGTATCTTCCGGATGAAATCAAAAACGCCAGGTTCTACGAACCCAGCGATCTTGGCTATGAAAAACAAATCAAAGAGCATTTACAAAAGCTTCGCAAGCAGTAGGGTATAGATATCCTGGCTCTGGGAAGCCCAGTTTCCGGCAATGGCTTCAGCTTCTGATTCGGTAGGAACCGTGAGTTTCAGATCGATCAGGCTGAAGCCGTTTTCTACAATCTGACAGCAGACCTCATATTCATGGTTGGTGTTCAGATAGTAGTCGGACTTGACAGAAACCTCTTCTTTCAGATCATACTTCTTTTCTTTGAGAAATTCATCAATATCCCGCTGAATGGCAGGGGAAATCTTGTTTTTAAAGTATTGGATGGTGTCCAGACCGTTGTCTGTCAGATGATACAGAGTACGGTTGTGTGTCGTTTCCACGCGGAGCAGTCCGGAATGTTCCATTTCAGCGAGTGTTTCCTGAAGCTTAAAATAAGTTGTGTATTCTTTTTCCAGAATAAATTCGGAAATCTGTGAAGTTGTCAATGGAAAATCCACTTTATCCAGCATGTACAATACGATCAGTTTATACAGTGTATAAGTTTCAGACATAGTACTCCTTTCCCTGCCAGATATCCTGTTCTTTCAGGTGGCTGTGAAGCTGATTTAATACGGTTCTTTTATTGCTTGTCCAAAGAGGGGCGATCAAAAGGTCTTTTGGCCCGTCTCCGGTCAGGCGATGAATCACGATTTCGGGGTTCAACTGTGCGATGCAGGTACCGAGAAACTGAATATAATCCTGCATATCGGGAATATAAAAGGGGTGTTTTTCATAGTCGGCTGCAAGGTCTGTGTGGGTTAAGACATGAAGCAGCTGCAGTTTGATCCCCTGAATATCCATATGATTGAGATAGTGGATCGTATCCAGCATATCGTCTTTCGTTTCACCCGGCAGATACAGAATCGTATGAACAATTACCGTGATGCCGATGGCACGAAGTTCTTTTACTGCCTGTTCAAATACTGAAAGCTCATATCCGCGCCGGATGTAGGCGCTGGTTTCGGGATGGATGGTCTGCAATCCCAGCTCTACCCAGACAGGTTTGATGTGGTTGATCTCATCGAGCAGTGCGAGGACATCTGCTCCCAGACAATCCGGTCTGGTGGCAATGGAGAGAATCTTCACCTCCGGATCAGCAATGGCTTCCATATAAAGGGCGCGAAGTGTTTCCACCGGCGCATAAGTGTTCGTAAATGCCTGAAAATAGGCAATATAAGAGTGCACCGGACGTTTGGAAGAAATATCTGCTTTTCCCTGTTTTATCTGTTCGGCGATGGAAAGTCTGGCAGAGCCGGCAAAATCACCTGACCCCTGGGAACTGCAGAAGATGCAGCCCCCTGTTCCCACATGACCGTCACGATTTGGACAGGTCATTCCGCCGTTTAAGGCGATTTTGTAAACTTTTTCTTTGAACATCTGTTTTAATTCATAATCCAGAGAGTGGTATCTTTTTTCACCCCAGCGCATGATCAGATCAGTTCCTTTACCGCTTTGCTGACTACGTCGGCAACACGGGAATCAAATGCTTCCGGGAGAATATTGTTTTCATTGAGTTCTTCATCAGAAACAAGACTTGCAATGGCATTGGCTGTAGCAAGTTTTATCTCTTCCGTGATCTGTGTGGCGCGCCCTTCCAGCGCCCCTTTGAAAATTCCCGGGAAAGCGACAACGTTATTGACCTGATTTGGAAAATCAGAGCGTCCGGTTCCAACAACGCGTGCACCCGCTTCTTTTGCAAGATCCGGCATGATCTCCGGCACCGGATTTGCCATGGCAAAGAGTATGGCATCAGAATTCATGGATGCGACCATCTCTTTTGTGACGATACCAGGAGCAGAGACACCGACGAAAATGTCAGCTCCACGCATGGCATCTGTAAGAGAACCGGTTTTGTTTTCCAGGTTTGTCACTTCCGTCATCTTTTTCTGCATCCAGTTCAGGTTTGGTGATGCGCTGCTGATGATTCCGTTGATATCACACATTGTAATATGTTCGAATCCGTAGGTCAGAAGCAGTTTTGTGATGGCAACTCCGGCAGAACCTGCACCGTTTACAACAACGCGGCAGTCTTCTTTCTTCTTTCCGGTTACTTTGAGAGCATTGATGATACCGGCAAGGACAACAATGGCAGTTCCGTGCTGGTCATCATGAAAGACAGGGATGTCCAGAAGCTCTTTTAAGCGTTCTTCGATCTCAAAACAACGCGGTGCAGAAATATCTTCCAGATTGATTCCGCCAAATGCAGGTGCAATGTTGACAACGGTTTTGATAATCTCTTCTGTATCCTGCGTGTCAAGGCAGATCGGAACGGCATTGACACCGCCGAATTCTTTGAAAAGAACTGCTTTTCCTTCCATAACAGGCATGGCTGCCAGTGCTCCGATATTGCCAAGTCCCAGAACCGCACTTCCGTCAGAAACTACGGCTACGGTGTTGGATTTGATTGTATATTTGTAAGCAGCTTCGGGATCTTTTGCGATCACCTTACAAGGTTCGGCTACACCCGGTGTGTAAGCAATTGCCAGATCTTCTCTGGAATTGACATGTGCTTTGGCTGCAGTTTCCAGTTTCCGTTCCACTGTTCGTGCATCTGTAATGCTTTTTCGCTGTTTGTCATAGTTTTTACCTCGCTGATTCTTAGATTTTCTGTGCAGAACACATTCTTCCATAATCATAACACTGTTAAGGGAACGGTGCAAGATTTACTAAAAAAACTTTCTTTTTTGGAAAAGATGCGCTATAATAAAAAAACAAACTTTACAAAATTGTTCAAGTTAAGTCAGTTCAGACAAAGATCCCCAAGAGATTGAAAGTAAAATGAATAAATGAAAAGTGAATTTTGAGAAAGGCAGGTAATTATGACAAGAGAAAAATATGAATCGTTACCGCTCGCTACATTGCGGGAATTGGCAAAGGCAAGAAAAATGAAAGGAATTTCCACTTTAAAAAAAGGAGATCTGATCGAAGCAATGCTGGCGCAGGATGATAAAGAGAAACAGGAAGAGGCCAACGCACAGGCAAAAGAAGAAGTGAAAGAGAAAAAAGAGGGAACGGATATCGAACAGCTTGACAGCGGGCGTACTGCAAACGGAATTTTAGAGGTACTTCCGGACGGGTATGGGTTTATCCGGTGTGAAAACTATCTTCCGGGTGAAAATGATGTATATGTGTCACCATCTCAGATCCGGCGCTTCAATTTGAAGACAGGAGATATCATCACAGGAAATACAAGGATTAAAACACAGTCTGAAAAATTCAGTGCACTTTTGTACGTATCGACCATCAATGGGCTGCGTCCGGCAGAAGCAGTAAAGCGCCATAATTTTGAAGATCTGACTCCGATTTTCCCGAATCAGAGGATTTCTCTGGAAACACCCGGAGCAACGACTGCAATGCGGATCGTAGATTTGCTCTCTCCGATCGGAAAAGGGCAGAGAGGAATGATCGTATCACCTCCGAAAGCCGGTAAGACAACCCTTCTCAAAGAAGTGGCACTCTCTGTTCAGAAAAGAGAGCCGGACATGCATCTTCTGATTCTTCTGATCGATGAGCGTCCGGAGGAGGTAACCGATATCAGGGAAGCAATCGCGGGACCAAATGTGGAAGTAATCTACTCTACATTTGACGAGCTGCCGGAACATCACAAGAGAGTATCCGAGATGGTGATTGAGCGTGCGAAGCGTCTGGTAGAGCATGGAAAAGACGTTATGATCCTGTTAGACAGTATCACCCGTCTGGCAAGAGCGTACAATCTGACTGTGCCGCCGTCAGGAAGAACCTTGTCCGGTGGTCTTGATCCGGCTGCACTGCATATGCCGAAGCGGTTTTTCGGTGCGGCAAGAAATATGCGTGAGGGCGGAAGTCTTACGATCCTGGCAACAGCACTTGTGGAAACGGGAAGCAAGATGGATGATGTTGTTTATGAAGAATTTAAGGGAACCGGTAACATGGAGCTGGTGCTGGATCGAAAACTTCAGGAGAAGAGAGTGTTCCCGGCGATCGATATTCCGAAATCCGGAACCAGAAGAGAAGATCTGCTGCTTAATAAAGAAGAGCAGGATGCAGTTTATATCATCCGAAAGGCAATGAATGGCATGAAAGCAGATGAAGCAGTGGACAATCTGCTGAATATGTTCTCGCGGACAAGAACGAATGCCGAGCTGGTGCAGACAGTAATTCGTCAAAAATTTATCTAAAATCACTCTTGTACGAAAGAAAATACTTGATTCTGACTCACAAAACAGATATTATATTCTGGTTGGTGTCCTGCAAAATGTGACAAAATGCGGGATGTTCAAGAATACTTGAATGATGAGAAACTGAGGAGGAAATCAAGATGTTTCGTGAAGAAATTGACATGGCAGGAAATGCAGCCAAAAAGAAAATCCAGTTCCTGCGGCAGCAGACAGGGGCATACTTCATCTCAGCGATGCTGGCGGGAATGTTTGTTGGATTTGGCGTTCTTCTGGCATTTACAGCAGGTGGAATGTTAAAAGAAGGCGGCGTGCCGGGTGTGAAGTTTATTATGGGAGGCTGCTTTGGCGTTGCCCTCAGTCTGGTTTTGATGGCAGGAGCAGAGCTCTTTACAGGAAGTAATTTTGTGATGGCTGTTGGGATGTTTCAGAAGAAAGTGACATTTCAGGATTCTGTGACAGTGTGGGTGACCTGCTGGCTCGGGAATCTGGCAGGCTCTGTTCTGGTAGCAGGAATGTACTCTCTGACAGGACTCTGTACAGGAAGCGTACAGGCGATCATGGCAGATACTACAGCGATGAAGATGTCTGTAGAACCTCTGCCGCTGTTTATGCGGGCAATACTCTGTAATATCTTAGTATGTCTGGCAGTGTGGTGCGGAATTAAAATGAAAACAGAAACAGGAAAGCTGATTATGACGTTCTGGTGTCTGATCACATTTTTTACAGCAGGATTTGAACATAGTGTGGCAAATATGTCTCTGATGATGATCGGTCTTTTGAATCCGGCACAGTACGATATCAGCATCGGCGGATATGCCTATAATCTGGCTGTTGTAACCATTGGAAATATGGTGGGCGGTATTTTGTTCCTGGCAGTTCCGTATTTCCTGATTGGAAAAGAAAAAGCAGACAAAAAATTAAAATTAGAAAAAAGATAAAGTTTTCTTATTGAAAAAACTTGCAAAACAGAAAAAACTATGCTATTATGGTGTAGCTGTTTAGAGATTAGAATAATATTTTAAAATAGAGAGGTGAAAATCATGAGAGAAGGAATCCATCCAGAGTACCATCAGGCAACAGTAACTTGTAACTGTGGAAACACATTTGTAACAGGATCTACAAACGAGAGCATCCACGTAGAAATCTGCTCCAAATGCCATCCATTCTATACAGGTCAGCAGAAAGCAGCTCAGGCTCGTGGACGTATCGATAAGTTTAATAAGAAATACGGCCTGAACAAATAATCAGAATATAGTAAGAATTGAGAAGGTTGAGGTTGGGAAATCTCAGCCTTTCTTGTTTCTTTGGGAGAAATATAATGAAATCATCGAACATCGGCGGTCAGGCTGTAATGGAAGGCATTATGATGCGCCATAAGGATAAATATTCCATTGCTGTCCGAAGACCGGACAATGAGATTGAATTAAAAGTAGAAGATTACAAATGTGTATTCGGAAATGCAAAATTTCTCAAATATCCACTGATTCGAGGTGTGGTAAGCTTCGTGGATTCTCTGGTGGTCGGCACAAAATGTCTGATGTATTCAGCGGAGATTGCAGGGGATGAGGAGGACGAAGAGGATAAGCAGAAGAATGCTGCTCTTTCAGAAGAGGAGCTTGCTGCAAAAAAGGCAAAAGAAGATAAGCAGTTCAAATGGCTGTTATATGTGACAGTTGCTGTCTCGATCGTGGTATCAGTTGCCGCCTTTATGCTGCTGCCATACGCCCTTGCAAGTCTTTGCAGAAGGGTTGGCGCTTCGGAATTTGCAGTTACAATAGTTGAGGCATTTGTAAAGCTTGCATTGTTTATGGGATATATGCTTCTGATTTCCAGAATGAAGGATATTCAGAGAACATTTATGTATCATGGAGCAGAGCATAAGTGCATTAACTGTGTGGAACATGGACTGCCGCTTACGGTGGATAATGTTCTTGCAAGCTCCAGACTGCATAAGAGATGTGGAACCAGTTTTCTGTTTCTGGTTATGCTGGTCAGCATTTTTCTGCATTTTATTTTGTATTGGTTCCATTTTACTGGGTGAGACTGTTTGGAAGACTTCTTATGGTGCCGGTTGTAGCAGGAATATCTTTTGAGATTATTCAGTGGGCTGGAAGATCAGACAGCAAACTTGCTGACTTTTTCAGTAAACCGGGTCTGGCAATGCAGAAACTTACAACTAAGGAACCGACAGCAGATATGGCAGAGGTTGCAATCAGGGCTGTAGAGGCGGTTTTTGACTGGAAAGCATATCTGAAGGAAGAATTTGGAGTTGAAGCAGAACAATGAACGGAGAAACTCTGACAGGATTATTAAAAAAAGGACAGATGATCCTTGCACAGGCGGGGATTAAGGAAGCCGGGCTGGATGCCTGGCTTCTCCTGGAATATGTCACAAGGAAAAAGCCGGGCGTATTATTTTGCATACGGAGAAGAAAGTGTCACAGAAAGTGTTGCTGAAAGATATCTGGAACTGATCAGCAGACGTGCGGGACACATACCGCTGCAGCATCTGACGCATCAGGCTTTTTTTATGGGGCATGAATTTTATGTGGATAAGAATGTACTGGTACCCAGACAGGATACGGAAACACTTGTGGAGTCCGCTCTTGAATGCATGAAAGCTGTGAAAAATCCATATATTCTTGATATGTGTACAGGATCCGGCTGTATTCTTATCAGTATTCTGAAGGAGAGAGCTGATGCACACGGAACAGGCGTGGATCTGTCAGATGAGGCACTGAAAGTGGCTGTGCGGAATGCACGGACACTGGAAGTGGCAGAGCATGCGGAATTCGTACAGAGTAATCTGTTTTCTGAAATGCAGAACATTGTGTACGGAACAGAGTATATGAAAAGGACTGCTGTAAAAGATACTGTAAAAATGACAGAATGCGAAAATAGTAATAGAAATTATAGCAGAGCTTATGATATGATTATATCAAATCCGCCATATATTCCTACGGCGGAAATTGAAGATCTTATGGATGAAGTAAAATTGCATGATCCGCGTATGGCGCTGGATGGTATGGAAGATGGACTTTATTTTTACAGGGCTATCACGAAACAGGCACAGGATCATCTTGTTCCGGGTGGCTGGCTTTTGTATGAAATCGGATGCAGCCAGGGAGAAGATGTGGCAGCTCTTTTGCGGAAATATAAATTTGAAGATATTGAGATAAGGCAGGATCTGGCCGGGTTGGACCGGGTGGTTCTGGGGCGAAAGAAATTACAGGAGGATAAATATGTTTGATAAATTAGACGATCTGCTCATTCGTTTTGAAGAGGTGCTTAATGAGCTTGGAGAGCCGGGAGTTACCGATAATCAGGAACATTTTCAGAAGCTGATGAAAGAGCAGAGCGATCTGCAGCCGATAGTAGATGCTTACCGGGAGTACAAGAAAAACAAAGAAACAATACAGGACAGTCTTTCCATGCTTGAGGAAGAGAAAGATGAAGATATGCGGGAAATGCTGAAGGAAGAACTGTCTGAGGCAAAGAAGAATGTAGAGGAACTGGAGCATGAACTTAAGATCCTTCTTCTTCCGAAAGATCCTAATGATAACAAGAACGTTATTGTGGAGATCCGTGCAGGTGCAGGTGGGGATGAAGCTGCCCTTTTTGCAGCAGAGATTTACCGTATGTATGTGAAATATGCAGAATCCCGCCGCTGGAAAACAGAAATGATGAGTCTCAATGAGAACGGAATCGGCGGATTTAAGGAAGTAACATTTATGATCACAGGTGCAGGTGCTTATTCCAGACTGAAATATGAAAGTGGTGTACATCGTGTACAGCGAGTTCCGGAAACAGAATCCGGCGGACGTATCCATACCTCTACCTGTACAGTTGCTATTATGCCGGAAGCAGAGGAAATCGATTTCCATCTGGATATGAATGACTGTAAATTCGATGTGTTCCGTGCATCCGGAAACGGCGGACAGTGTGTCAATACAACAGACTCTGCTGTGCGACTGACACATATTCCTACCGGAATCGTAATTTCCTGCCAGGATGAGAAGTCACAGCTTAAGAATAAAGATAAAGCACTGAAAGTTCTTCGCTCCCGTCTGTATGAGATGGAGCTTGCCAAACAGCATGATGCTGAGGCTGAGGCAAGAAGAAGCCAGATTGGAACAGGTGACCGTTCAGAGAAGATCAGAACTTATAATTTTCCACAGGGCCGTGTGACAGACCACAGAATCAAGCTGACACTGCACAGACTGGAGAATGTTCTGAACGGGGATCTGGATGAGATCATTGACAGTCTGATCGCAGCAGATCAGGCAGCAAAATTAGTAATCTTCAGGATGCGGAATAGAATATTGCGGAGAGGGTATGTGACAGAAGATGACTGAAAAAGTATTGATATGAGAGAAGAATGTCAGGAGGAAAATATTTATGCAGAAAACAGCACTTGTAATTATGGCGGCAGGAATCGGAAGTCGTTTTGGAGAAGGAATCAAGCAGCTTGCACCGGTGGGACCATGTGGAGAGATTATTATGGATTATTCCATCCACGATGCGCTGGAAGCCGGATTTAACAAAGTAGTGTTTATTATCCGTAAAGATCTGGAAGAAGAGTTTCGCAGAGTGATCGGCGAGCGTATTGAGAAAATTACGGAAGTAGAATATGTATTCCAGGAGCTTGATGATCTGCCGGAGGGATTTACGAAACCGGCTGACCGCACGAAACCCTGGGGAACCGGACAGGCTGTACTTGCTGCAAAGAAGGTTCTGGATGAGCCATTTATTGTTATCAATGCAGATGATTATTATGGGAAAGAAGCTTATGTGAAGGTGCATGATTATCTTGTGCAGGAACAGCAAAAGGACGGAAAACTCCACATCTGCATGGCCGGTTTCAGGCTTGGAAATACATTGAGCGATAATGGAAGCGTTACCAGAGGAATCTGCCATATTGAGAATGGACAGCTTACAGGTGTGACAGAGACGCATGATATATTTAAGACTGCCACAGGTGCAGAGTCAAGAAATGCGGACGGAAGTGTGCAGGAACTGGATGTAAAGGATCTGGTGTCCATGAATATGTGGGGACTGACGCCGGACTTTTATGGAGGTCCTCGAGAAAGGATTTGCAGAATTTCTCAGTGGACTCGCACCGGAAGATAACAAAAAAGGAATATCTGCTTCCGGAGTTAGTTGACCATCTGATACAAAATGAAAGTGCTGAAGTTGATGTCCTGGAGACAAAGGATACATGGTTTGGTGTAACCTATCAGGAAGATAAAGAAACAGTAATGAGAGCATTTAAAAATCTTACAGAAGCGGGTATATATCCTCAGGGACTTTATCAATAAGTTAAGCAGATATCTGCAGCTTTCGCAGGAGACATGTCTGATCTGATTAAAAGCAGTTTTGGGTGTGATCCGGGAAATACAGTATGCAGTGCAGAAACAGAGGATATTGTAAAAAGTAAAGGAGAGCAATTATGGGAAAATATTTTGGAACAGATGGATTTCGTGGAGAAGCAAATGTTAAACTGACAGTAGATCATGCATTTAAGGTGGGGCGCTACGTAGGCTGGTATTATGGAAGAGACCATAAAGCTAAGATTGTTATTGGAAAAGATACAAGAAGAAGCAGTTATATGTTTGAATATGCACTTGTTGCAGGTCTGACAGCGTCCGGTGCAGATGTATATCTTCTTCATGTAACGACAACCCCAAGTGTTTCTTATGCAGTACGTACAGAGGATTTTGACTGTGGTATTATGATCTCCGCAAGCCATAATCCATTCTATGATAATGGTATCAAACTTCTCAATGGAAACGGACAGAAGATTGAAGCGGAAGTAGAAGCAAGGATTGAAGCATATCTGGATGGCCTGATCGAGGATCTTCCTCTGGCAACCAAAGAAGATATTGGACGCACTGTGGATTTTGCTTCAGGAAGGAATCGTTATATCGGACATCTGATTTCTATTCCAAGCAGGGATTTCAAAGGCATTAAAGTAGGGCTTGACTGTGCAAACGGAAGTTCTTCAGCTATTGCAAAGAGTGTATTTGAGGCACTTCAGGCAAAGACTTATGTGATCAATAACCAGCCGGATGGTACAAATATCAATACAAACTGTGGCTCTACCCATATTGAAGTCCTGCAGAAATATGTTGTGGACAATGGACTGGATATCGGTTTTGCTTATGATGGTGATGCAGATCGCTGTATTGCTGTTGACCATAAGGGAAATGTGGTCGACGGTGATAAGATTATGTATGTATGTGGAAAATATCTCAAGGAGCAGGGCAGATTAAAAGATGATACAGTAGTAACCACTGTTATGTCAAACCTCGGTCTGTACAAATCTCTGGAGAGAGAGGGTATGAAATATGAGCAGACTGCAGTAGGAGATAAATATGTGGCAGAGAATATGATGGAGAATGGATACAGTCTTGGCGGTGAGCAGTCCGGACATATTATTTTCAGCCGTTTACGCTGCAACAGGTGATGGAATCCTTACTTCTCTCATGGTAATGGAAGCGTGTGTAGAGAAGAAAGCAACTCTGTGTGATCTGGCAAGGGAAATGAAGGTTTATCCACAGCTTCTCAGAAATGTCCGGGTGGCAGACAAGAAGACTGCGAGAGAGAATCCGAAGGTAGTTGCTGCTGTAGAGGAAGTTGCAAAGAAACTGGGAAGTGATGGGCGTATTCTGGTACGCGAGAGTGGCACAGAGCCATTGATTCGTGTTATGGTAGAAGCCGGAACAGATGAACTCTGCCTTGAGAATGTTGATCATGTAGTAAAGGTAATGGAATCCGAAGGATTGCTCATTGACTGATTTACTGGCAAAGGAATTACATGTATAACAGAAAAAAAAGATTATTTCTGACTGCTGTCTGCTTAAGCCTTGGACTTCTGACAGGCTGCAATGTGGGAAATACAAAGAATTATAAACAGGCTGCACAGGATCTGGAACAGGGAAATTATGAGGCAGCACTTGAAGAATACGAGACAGCAATTTCTGAAGGAGTGAAGCCTGCACAGTCGTACAGAGGTGCAGGTGTAGCGAAACTCAAGCTTGGAAACTATGAAGAAGCCATAACATATTTCGATGATGCGCTTAAATGTGACAAAGTTGGCAAAGCATTAAAAAAAGATATTCTGTCGTATAGAGCTGTGGCTTATCTCAAAGTAAAGGATTATGAGGCAGCGCTGGAAGACTGCCAGACTCTGGCAGAAAACTATAAAATGGATGCGGATCTGTACTCCTTACGGGAGAAACAGCATTGGCCATGGATTCCTATGAGGAAGCTTCTGCTAATTTTGAACAGGCCTACGGCGAAGATGCAACTTATGACAGAGCTATCCAGATCTACGGGGCATATCTGAACAGGGATATGGAAGCAGACGGAACCCGTTATCTGGAAGCTGCTTTGTCAGGAACTGCAAAAAATGCAGAGGATCATTGTGATCGTGGCAGAGTTTATTATTATATGGATGATTATGAAAATGCTGAAAGTGAACTGAAACAGGCCATAGACGGCGATAATACGGAGGCACTGGTTCTGCTTGGTATGGTATATATGGATAAAGGAGACAGCGCAAATGCAAAAGCAATGTTTCAGCAGTATGTATCACAGGCAGAAAACGGAGCCAAAGGATTTAACGGACTTGCACTGTGTGATATAGAGGATGGGGATTATGACAGTGCCCTTTCTGATATAGAAAGCGGAATCCATGTGGCAGGAGCGGAGGATATGCAGAGTCTGCTGTTTAATGAGATCGTAGTCTATGAGAAGAAACTGGATTTTCAGACTGCTTTGCAGAAAGCACAGGAATATCTGGAATTATACCCGGAAGATAAAACTGTTAAGAAGGAACTTGCATTTCTTAAAACGCGTGTGTAATATCCATCTGACTGAGGAGAATTTATGGAAGAATTTGGAAAGCTTGAAGAACGGGTGGTTCTTGTGGGAGTGCAGACGGATGATCATGATAATGTGGAAGAATCCCTGGATGAACTGAAGGAGCTTGCATCAACTGCGGGAGCTGTTACAGTGGGAAGAATCATTCAGAATCGTGAGTCTGTGCATCCCGGAACTTATATTGGAAAAGGAAAGATAGAGGAAGTACGTGCACTGGTATATGCTATGGATGCAACCGGAATTATCTGTGATGACGAACTTTCTCCTGCACAGCTGAATAATCTGGAGCGGGAACTGGACTGTAAGGTGATGGACAGGACATTATTGATTCTGGACATTTTTGCAGCGAGAGCTATAACCAGTGAGGGTAAAATACAGGTAGAGCTTGCACAGCTTCGCTACAGATCTGCCCGTTTGGTCGGTCTCAGGGAATCTCTTTCTCGTCTGGGAGGTGGAATCGGAACCAGAGGTCCGGGAGAGAAAAAGCTGGAGACAGACCGTCGTCTTATCCGTACAAGGATCTCTGCTTTGAAGCAGGAATTATCCCAGGTGGAGAAACACAGGGAACTGATCCGTTCCAGCCGGGCCAGAGGCAATATGAAGACTGCTGCGATCGTAGGATATACAAATGCGGGAAAATCTACGCTGCTGAACACACTGACAGGCTCAGAGGTTTTATCAGAGGATAAACTGTTTGCTACACTGGATCCAACTACCAGACTTTTAAATTTGAAGGACGGACAGCAGATTCTTCTCACAGATACGGTTGGATTTATCCATAAGCTTCCGCATCATCTGGTCGAAGCATTCAAGAGCACATTGGAAGAGGCCAAATATGCAGATTATATTATCCATGTGGTAGATTCTTCCAATCCGCAGGCAGAGATGCAGATGCATGTGGTATATGAGACATTAAAAGAACTGGGAGTGATGGGAAAGAAGATCATCACACTCTTTAATAAGCAGGATGCGCCGGGGCATGCGTACTGCGAGATTTTAAATCGGACTATACGCTGAAGGTCTCTGCAAAGACAGGCGAGGGTCTTGCAGATCTGAATGATCTTCTGGAGAAGCTTCTTGCTGAAGAACAGATTTATGTGGAGCGCCTTTTCCCTTATCAGGAAGCAGGAAAAATCCAGCTGATCCGCGAATATGGGCAGCTTATCTCAGAGGAATACACAGAGGAAGGGATTGCTGTGAAGGCAAGGGTGCCGAAAGAAATCTACGCCAGAGTTGTATAAAAAATATTTGAAAATAAGAAATACCATATATTGTGCCTTTTGCGAAAATGAGGAACATTATGTGGTATTTTGCGTGTTGACGAACCGGTG
>ENA-OQNC01000058-OQNC01000058.1-human-gut-metagenome-genome-assembly--contig:-NODE-58-length-17113-cov-2.544213_pt1 | contig 17113 bp, 22 predicted proteins | sample MGYA00242626_ERZ504874 | MGnify/ENA primary metagenome ERZ504874 (study PRJEB26092, sample SAMD00036411) | human gut metagenome | host: Homo sapiens | study: EMG produced TPA metagenomics assembly of...
CAGACAACCTTTGGAGAGACTCTTTCATGGGATTATCTTTGCTATACAAGAGAAAATCCTATTATATGGGAAATCCCAACGCACATTTTGTATGGTAGAAAAAGATAATCTTACCGCTTATGGAACGATATTTGAATTTGTACAGAGGACTAATTCAACACTTTCTATTATCAGAGTTCGTAAACATTGGTGGGACGATATAACACAAGGGAAACAATAAGGGAAAGCTCACCTGCGACAAATCCAGTGTTTTCAAGGGTTTGCAGAGAATTTAATAACAAAATATAATAGATATTAAATCTCTTAAAACAGGTGAAATCTCAATCGGAATTTTATGAGGTGAGTTATGTAAAAAGCAAAAGCAATTAATATTTTGGGAGAATTTTGTGGCAAGCGTGATATAGAAGAATTTACACAAAATGTATTAGAAAAAAATTGGAATCAATCAGGCTGATGTAATGGTTTTATTTGGAGGAAGCATTATAGCTGGTGGTGATATTCTTGCTGAAGCCATTCAGAACGAAGTGGCAAAAGAAAAATGTTATTGTCGGAGGTGCTGGACACACAACAGAGACATTGAGAAATGTTGCTGGAGCAACAGATTTAGTTTTAGGGAATTTAGGTTATTCTATTTTGTAACAAGGAAAGATAGAAAGGTGTGGATGTTTATATGGCAAAGAAATTAGACTTAAACAAACCAGTATTTGAATTGGTTCAGGAATATCCTGAGCTTGTAGATGTTTTAAAGGATTTAGGATTTTCAGAGATTACAAAGCCTGCAATGCTTAACTCTGTGGGACGCATCACAACAATTCCAAAGGGAGCTAAGATGAGAAACATATCCATGATGAAGGTTGTGCCGGCACTTATGAGTAATGGGTTTGAACTTATTGGGAAGATGCCAAATATCTTTGCACTTGGAAAGAATAATGCAGGAGACGAGACCAGCAGTGAAGATGGGGCTTTTCAGGAAAATACAAGAGAAAAGATAAAGAGCTATTTAAAGCGACTTGGAGAAGGCGAAGACTTAGAGAGTGTGCGCAAAGACTTCGTAGAGAATTTTTCAGAGGTAGAGGCATCTGAAATTATGAAAGCTGAGCAGGAGCTAATTAAGGAAGGCACACCAATCACAGAAGTGCAGAAATTGTGCGATGTTCACAGTGCCTTATTTCACGGTGCAACAAAGGAAGAAAAGATTGCAAATGCAGAAAAAGCAGTAGAAGAGTCACTTAAGAAAGAGGAGACATCTAAGAAACTGATGCCGGATGCATACAATCAGAAGCATGCTGCAGCAAAGACTCTTAGAGAAACTGTTGGACATCCGATGTATCGATGGGCTCTTGAAAACGAGAAGATAGCCGCATTGATTCATGAAATTCAAGGAGATATTGAGTCTGGGAATGATGTAGGAGAGAAGCTATCTGAGCTTCGACAGATTTCTATTCATTATGCAGAAAAAGGAGATCTTGTCTATCCGGTATTAAAGGTACGCTATGAGATCTCAGGACCTTCGGATGTGATGTGGACAGTGGATGATGAAATTCGTGATGAGCTAGCTGCACTTGATAAAATATCAGATTATGATGAAGAATGGATGAACCGACTTCAGACAGTTCTCAAACGAGCAGATGAGATGATCTATAAAGAAAATAATATTTTATACCCTATCTGCGCAGTGAATTTCAGCAGGGAAGAGTGGTATGGCATTTACGAGGATGCTAAGGACTATGCACCTGTATTTGGAGTAGAAATGATCTGGGATGAGGCAAGAAAAATATAGTGCTGATAAAAAAGCAAGAACAGAGGCGGCTCTAAGCGATGGAGAAATCATATTAGGTGGTGGTCATATGACAGTTCCACAGCTGGAAGCACTTCTCAATACATTGCCTATCGAGATTACATTTGTGGATGATAATAATATCAATCGCTTCTTCAACGAAGGACCAAAGGTGTTCAAACGCCCTCAGATGGCGATTGACAGGGAAGTATTTTCTTGCCATCCACCTAAGATAGAAGCGATGGTGCGAGCAATTTTAGATGATTTTAGAAATAATAAGCGTGACAGAGTTCCAGTTTGGATGGAGAAGAATGGAAAACCATTCCTTGTAACATATATGGCAGTAAGAGATAAGAAAGGCAATTATCTTGGAACGGTTGAAGTAGTACAGGATATGCAGTTTGCAAAAGAGCATTTTGAACAATAAGGAGGGCAAGGATATGCACCGAATCGTGTGATTGGATCAGGAACGGTTCTGGATACAGCAAGACTAAAAGAACGTCTCGGGGAGCATCTGGAAGTAGATAGTCGAAGTGTTCATGCGTTTATTGTTGGAGAACATGGAGACAGTGAGATTGCCGCTTGGTCAAGTGCCAACGTGTCAGGTATTCCACTCCATGATTTCTGCGAGATGAGAGGGCATCATGACCATGAAGGAGCTACGTCAGAAATTGCGGAGAAAGTAAAAAACAGCGCCTATGAAATTATTCAAAGGAAGGGTGCTACTTATTATGGAATAGCAATGTCGGTAAAGAGAATATGTGAAGCTATAATCAGAGATGAACGTTCGATACTTCCAATTTCAACAATGATGGATGGAGAATACGGAATCAAGGATGTAGTTCTGTCTATGCCAAGTATTGTAGGTGCAGAAGGATTTATATCAAAGGTTCCCATTTCACTATCTGAAGATGAAATCAAGGCATTACACAAATCAGCTGAAACACTGAAATCAGTGCTGGAAGAGGCATTGGAATAAAATTGTTGTGAAATCGCATACAGCGTATTTGGCAAAGGGGAGTGGGCGCATCCCCTTTTTCTTATAGTAAAAGTTTCATTTTTTATTCGTTAACTTCTATAAGTATTTTCTATCTTGCATACGACCAAGTTCTCTGGACAGTGCACTTCGGTTTACACCTAAGAATTCTGCAAGTGCTGTCTGTGTAAAGGGAACATGGAGATACCCTTCTGAGTCTGGCGCTAAACTATGCAAATAGATTAGAATTCGATCTCTTAAAGATTTCTGATTTGCAATTCTTAGTTTTAGATTTGAAAAAACATTTTGTGAGGCAAGTATTTTGAGCATGTTAGTGGTTAAATTCAGTTGGTAAGAGCATGGACAGGAAGAACCGCTTATAATACCTTTAAGATTAATTAACATAATGGTGCAGTTAGTCAATGCTTTTAGCTGTATTGGACTGTATGGTGTTTGCACGCATGCCAGGGCTTCTGCAAATGATCGACCACGTTCAAAATGATTCATATTGATTTTGCTGTAGTTTTCATTGATAAATGATCCTTCAACTGTTCCATCAAGCACAATTCCGGAATATAACAAAGGTTCTCCTAGGTGTTGAATTAATTCGTCTTTTTCAAAAGAGAGAATTGAGGCCTGGAGGAAGTTGAAAATTTGCGGATAGTGTTCAAGAGGAATTCCTTCAAATAGCTTTGCTTTCGATAGTATCGGAAAATACTTCTGATAATCATCTAGTTTCTTCATATGCTTATTACCATCCTTTCAAATGAAATTTTATCATATCATCGATATTGTTGCTACAGCAACAGAAAAACAAGAGGCCTATGGATAAAATAATAGATGTAAAGAAGAGAAAGAGAGGTGGAAACGATGAAAGAACAAGCTGGAAAAATTATAGATTTTGTAAGAGAAAACAGAACAGTGCCAGGGTGTACCATCTCGAAGCAAATCTATCATGAGAATGGCACAGGGATATCAATTTTTTGCCTGGAGAAAGTATTCTAACACCTATTCAACGGTCGGTTGGAGTTAGTGCAATAAAAGATTCTATATATAAAGAGATTGAATTTCGAAAGGAGACTATTATGAACGAGGTAATCAAGGCGGGAGAAGTATTTAAGTTAGCAGAGTTACTTCCATATCAGGAAGGAAAGATTGTAAATATGGATTTGGCGCATAATGACAAGATGAAATTTGTTGTTATGAGTTTTGATGCAGGAACAGGTCTTTCAGAGCATGCAGCTCCGGGAGAAGCCCTTGTGATGGCACTTGATGGAGAGGCTGTGATTGGATATGAGGGACAGGAGCAGGTGATCCACGCAGGAGAAACTTTTAAGTTTGATAAGTTTGGAAAGCACTCAGTAAGTGCAACAAAGCAGTTCAAAATGGCACTGTTATTGGTTCTTGAGTAAATATGAGGAGATATCGCTATGAACTATTTAGAGATTGAAAAAGTAATCGGAAGACAGATTATTGATTCCACTGCCCCATTGGAAAGCAGCAAGTGCATATAACGAATACTGTGAGCGGGGAGTGGCTTTTAGTCCATCCTCTGCCTTATTACAGTCAATGCGTAACATATATCCGGCAGATGTATAAATGTCAATGCTGTTGTGATACATGTTGTATTTTGCGTAAATGGTATTCATGTTGTGTCTCCTTCAAATCAATAAAAATATAGAAGCATTTCAATCAGTTCACCATGTCATTTTCTATTTTATGTTATAATGTGTTATCAGATTTTTTTTGCCCTTGTATTTTCCCTTATCAGAGTTCGTAAACACTGGTGGGACGATATAACACAAGGGAAACAATAAGGGAAAGCTCACCTGCGACAAATCCAGTGTTTTCAATGGTTTGCGGAGAATTTAATAACAAAATATAACAGTTATTAAATTTCTTAAAACAGGTGAAATCTCAATCGGAATTTACGGAGGAAGACCAGTATGGAAGAGATTTATAGAAGTTGTCCTGAATTTGAGAATAATGACTATATTTTGAGAATGGTCAGCCAGGAGGATAGACTGGATTTACTAAAAGTTTATTCAGATAAAGAGGCTGTCTCTTTCTTTAATAGTGATAATTGTGGCGGAGATGATTTTTATTATACAACTGAAAACAGAATGCAGCAGGCTATTGATTATTGGCTTTTTGAGTATAATCGACAGGGATTTGTGCGGTGGACGATTATATCAAAAGAAACGCATGAAGCAATAGGTACAATAGAACTTTTTCACAGAGATGCCGCAGATTATTTTACAGATTGTGGATTGCTTAGGCTTGATATTCGGAGCGACTATGAAATGTCTGATAAGATTATAAAAATATTAAGTTTGATTATCGCGCCTGCATATCGTTTATTCCATTGTAGTAAAATTGCCACAAAAGCAATTCCAGCAGCTACGGAACGTATTCAAGCGTTGAAAAATCTGGGGTTTGAGCTTTCGGCGGAAAAACTGGTAGGGCATGATGGAACAAAGTATGATTCGTATTTTGTGTTGAATCCTTAAAATAACAGTCAACGCATATAGCTATACGATTATTACAGCGCATATTATGCAATGATTTTAGATCTTTTCATGAGAATGACAAGAAGGGAGTGTCACTATGGGAACCATTTTTCAAAAAAATACAATAACAGAACCGGCACTTTTTACGCCTTTTGATACCACGAAAAAAATAGAGGGTTTTCCGGAAATCTGTGTTTCCACATTTTCGGAAAATATTATTCAGAAGTTTGCTTCCTTGAAAAGTGTAGAGAAGATTGCAGAACTATATACGGCCAATGGAGCTTTGCCTGTTATAAAACTTATTACAAAAATCAGGATATTGCATTTTATTTATCCAGAGTAGGGGCACCGGCGTGTGTGGCAGGATTTGAGGAAGTTGTTGCCATGGGTGCAAAGAAGTTTGTAATGTTTGGTTCCTGCGGTGTGTTGGATGATGAGAAAGTGAAGGATAACATGATTATTCCGGTTTCTGCAGTCCGTGATGAAGGAACAAGCTATCATTACATAGCTCCATCAGAGGAAATTAAAGCGTCGGAACATTCCATTCGGGTACTGCAGAATGTATTGGAATTCTGTGGGTATTCCTATGTAAAAGGAAAAACATGGACCTCGGATGCAATTTACAGAGAAACCATTCCAGCGATTGAGGAACGCAGGCAGGAAGGCTGTCTTGCGGTTGAAATGGAATGTGCATCTATGCTGGCAGTTTCACAATACCGGCAGATTCCATTTATACAATTTCTGTATGGGGCGGATAGTCTCAGTTCGGAAAAATGGGAAATTCGAGATCTGGAATTGTATGGACTTACGAATGCTGAGAAATACATGCTGTTAGCGTTTGAGTGTGGATTAGCCTTGTAGATGTGAAAAAACAGATGGAAGCTGCTGAATCCGGTAAAAGCGACTCCTGATGTGTGATTACAAGAACTTCTTAGCAACTGCAGGTTGCTTGTTAAAACCATAGAGAGGCTTCATAATAGAGATAAGATATTACACAAAGGAGGGAACTAATATGGAAATGAAAGATGTGCTTAAAAAGCTGCGCGAGAAAAATAGTCTCACACAGGAGCAAATGGCGAAACGTGTGATGGTTACCAGACAGGCTGTCAGTCGTTGGGAAACAGGAGAGACACAACCTAATACAGATACATTAAAACTGTTATCACAGGAGTTTGAAGTTTCCGTCAATACGCTTCTGGGCTCTCCTCGTCAGCTCATTTGTCAATGCTGTGGAATGCCCTTAAATGAAGATGCATTCATCAGCCGGGAGAAAGATGGAAGCTACAACGAAGATTATTGTAAGTGGTGTTATGCAGAGGGGAAGTTTGTATATCAGTCAAGAGAGTCTTTATTGGATTATCTTGTGGAACATATGCCGAATCCTGATAATCTGGGAGTGGATGACAGGCGAGCTCAATTTAACATATATCTTTCACAGTTAAAGCACTGGAAATGAATAAGCATTACATAGAGCCATTATGGAGAAAATTCGGAGTTTTTGGACTTTTTATAAACGGAGTTTATAAATGCTTTATCCAATTGTTTTTATTATAGGATTTTTATTAAGTGGAATATGGTTTTCCTTCCACATATATGTATCTCAAAAATTGAAGAATACAAAGAAGGCATTGATGTTTTCGCCCTTGCTTACCGCAATCATACCGACGATCATTATATGGCTGCTGATAGGTGATCAGTGACAAACTATCACAGAAAGGCAAATTCCAGTTTTTTTGAATGAATGATCTGACAGATCAAGAAAATCCCATTTCTGACCAATGTGGACAGAAATGGGATTTTAAAGTTCATGCCAAGAATGATTGTAAAAAGAACACATTTGGGGTGGGAGTGATATCACCCCACCCGATGGATGTTTCCGTCATCTGTCACGAAAATAGCTTCGATTTCGTCCAGTGATTTGATCAGTTTTGATCCCTCTTCCAGACCAAGTGCAAAACAAGTGGTACTTAAGGCGTCTCCATCTACAGAAGCATCCGAGATGATCGTAACCTGCTGCAGATGAGTCTCGTAAGGATATCCGGTAAACGGATTTAAAATGTGATGGTAAATTTTTCCGTCTTTTTCAAAATAGCGCTCGTAGGTTCCGGAAGAAACCACAGATTGATTTCTGATATCAAGACTTGTAAGGATATCATTTTGCTCGGCAAAGGGTTTTTGAACGCCGATCTTAAAAGGTGACCCATCCGGCTTTTCCCCGATTGCCACGGTATTTCCGCCAAGGGAAATCAGTCCGTGTTTAATCCCGGCGCTTTCCAGATACTCTTTCAGCTGATCTGCAATATAGCCCTTTGCAATCGCTCCAAGATCGATGGCAGCCTTTGGATCCAGAAGCTGAACGGTAGTACCGTCCACTTTGACGTTTTTGTAATTCACATGACTTCTGGCTTCCTCAATGGCAGCTGGATCTGGAATCTGTCCGTCATTATGTCTGAAATTCCAGAGCTCACTTAACGGAGCAATGGTGATATCAAATTTCCCATCTGATAAATCCCCATAGTGCAGTGCGGTTTTGATCAGATCAGCTGTTTCCTGATCTACAGTCACAGGCTGTCCGTTTGCCTGATTGATCCTGGAAACATCACTGGTATCAATGGTCCGGCTGAACAGATTTTCATATTTTTGACAAAGCTTTTCGCATTCTTCCAGAACAGAGCGATCGGAAGTATCCCATATGCGGATCGTAACGATTGTATCAAAATACATCCCGTTCATCTGGAGCGGTTCTGCAGATGAGGCACAGCCACTGAGAGAAAAAAGAAGCAGAAAGAGCAGCGGAATAAAGCATAATTTTCTAATCGATTTGATCTGGTTCATAAAGAAATCTCCTTGTGTTTGAGTGTTTCGCTTATTATAACGAAATTTCCCGTAAAATACAACAAAATAGCGTACTTGTACTTTGGGTCGAGGAGCGAACTATACTACCTCTTAACTAGTAGGGAAACAGAGAGGTGGACAGAGGTGAGAACATACGTAATTAAAACAAGGAAAAGAAAAAAATACGCGTAGGGGAATATTTTGTCTGATCGCAGTTCTTTTGTATATCGCAGCACTGACGATTCCTTATGTTCAGCATAAAAAAGTATCGGATCATTATAAGAAACAGTTTGATCCACAGGAATGTTATTCTGAGGAGCCGGGAAAAGAACGGGCGGCTTACATTACGGATAATACAGAAGCTTTGGAATATCGATTGAAAATGATCCGGGAAGCGAAAGAAGAAGTGATCGTATCGACTTTTGATTTTAATGCGGATACCGGAGGAAAAGATGTGATGAGTGCGCTGATCGAGGCAGCACACAGGAATGTGCATGTTCGTCTGATCGTAGATGGAATCAGTGGATTTTTAGATATGCTGGGAGATCCGTATTTTCAGGCACTCGCCTCTACAGATAATATAGAAGTGAAAGTGTACAATCCGGTTAATCTGTTGAAGCCGTGGACGATGCAGGCAAGACTCCATGATAAATACGTGATCACAGATTCTTCGATGTACCTTTTGGGCGGAAGAAATACGACCAATCTGTTTTTGGGAGATTATGGAAAGCATCAGAATATTGACAAAGAGATTTTTATCTATGCAAAGGAAGGAGAAAGTGCCTCTTTAAAACAGCTGAAGGCATATTTTGAACGCGTGTGGGAGCTTTCGGACAGTAAAGAATACCGCTGTAAAAAGAAGACTGACCGTGTACAGAACAGTCTGAAAGAACTGGAAGAACGATATCCGAAACTTGAAGCGTTATATCCGGACATTGTAAAAACCTGGGATTGGGAAGCGCGGACGGTAGAGACTGCAAAGGTAACCCTTCTTTCCAATCCGATTGAAGCAAAAAACAAAGAGCCTCATATGTGGTATTCTGTCAACCAGCTGCTTCAGACAGGGAAAAATACAGTCATTTGCACGCCTTATATTATCTGCGGAAAAGAGATGTATGCAGATCTGAAAAATACTTGTGAACAGGGAACGAATGTGGAGATTATCACCAATGATGTGTCAAGCGGAGCCAATCCGTGGGGATGTACAGATTACTTGAACCAAAAAGAAAAAAATCTGGGCAACCGGTGTGCAGGTGCACGAATATCTGGGGCCTCATTCCAATCATACCAAAGCAGTGCTCATTGATGACAGACTCAGTATCGTAGGTTCCTACAACCTGGATATGCGCAGTACGTATCAGGATACGGAATTGATGCTTGCGATTGATTCAGAAGCACTGTCAGCAGAATTAAGAGAAGAAATCGATCGCGACAAAACCTATAGCAGAACAATGACGGACAGCGGAGAATATCATTATGAAGAGAATTATCATCCGCGTGAAATGTCCACCGAGAAAAAGATTTTTTATGCAGTGCTCCGGGTGATTACCATCCCGATCCGGAGATTTTTGTAAAAGAATGCAACCCGAACATATGGTCGAATGAATGGTTGCATTCCTGAGTGCAGTGTGCTATGATAAAACTCTGAAAGGATACAACTATGAAAAAACGAGATTATATTTTGATTGGATGCATACTTTTGGTAGCAGCAGTGTGTGCGGGATTTTTTTTGCTGACAGGAAAAGAGGCACAGGAGGCAGTTGTCACCGTAGACGGAGAAGTGTATGGTACGTATTCACTGGCAAAGGATCAGACGATAGAGATTCAGGATGGGAATCGTCTGCGTATTCAGAATGGACAGGCGAAGATGGAGTGGGCAGACTGTCCGGATCAGCTCTGCGTACACCAGAAGGCAATCTCCAGGACGGGAGAGAGTATCATCTGTCTTCCGAATCAGGTCGTAGTGAGTGTACAGGGCAGTAAAGAGAGTGAACTGGATGGAATCGTGAATTAACATTTAAAAACAGGAGAGGACAGATGAAGAATAAGACAGCATATTTTGGTGTGTTTACTTCGCTGGCGCTTATTTTGAGCTATGTGGAGACCTTGATCCCGATTTCTTTTGGAATCCCTGGGATAAAACTGGGGCTGGCAAATCTGGTAATCGTCATTGTTTTGTATACATATGGAGGAAAAGAAGCGTTTCTTTTATTCTGTAACCAGAATTCTGCTGTCCGGATTTTTGTTTGGGAATCTGAGTATGATTCTCTACAGTATGGCAGGGGGCGTTTTCAGTCTCGCCATCATGGTGTTGCTTCGTAAGACCGGTGGTTTCAGTATCCAGGGAGTCAGCATCGCAGGAGGTGTATTTCATAACATCGGGCAGCTGTTGCTCGCGATGATGATCGTAGAGACCTATCAGGTCGGGTACTATTTCCCGGTTTTGCTCATATCGGGGCTGGTAACGGGGCTTCTGATTGGAATTGTATCCAGTGAAGTACTCAAAAGGACTGCTTTTTTGAAAAAAGCAGAATAAGTATAGAAGAAAAGGAAACAGAAGCTATGATTTCATATATTAGAGGAGAACTGGCAGGCTTGGAACGGGACAAGGCAATCGTAGATGTACAGGGAGTAGGATACGGAATTTATATGCCGGAGCAGTCCCTGAGTCTTTTGGGGCCGATTGGATGTGAAGTAAAGAATTCACACGTATCTGAATGTGCGGGAAGATGCGATGCAGCTGTTTGGATTTCTGACAAGAGACGATCTTGAAGTGTTCCGACTGGTCATCGGCGTGAGCGGAATCGGGCCAAAAGGCGGACTGAATATCTTATCCTGTCTCTCGGCGGATGAACTCAAGTTTGCGGTATTGTCAGGTGACGCCAAGGCAATCTGTGCAGCACCCGGGATTGGAAAGAAGACAGCCGAGAAGCTGATCATCGAATTGAAAGACAAGCTGGATCTTAAGGAGATGTTAGAGCCGCGAAGCGCAGCCGCCGCAGAGATTCCATCAGATGGGCGAAACGGTGATATCCAGACAGAGGCAGTACAGGCTTTAGTGGCTCTTGGATATGGCAATGCCGAGAGTCTGAAGGCAGTACGCCAGGTGACAGAGTATACCTCTGTGGAAGACGTACTCAAAGAAGCATTGAAAAAAATGTTATAGATATAGTAGAGGAAGCATATGGGAAGACGAATTATCACAACAGAAAATCTGGAAGAAGATGCGAAGATAGAGAATCATCTGCGGCCGCAGCTTCTTTCGGACTACATAGGACAGGCAAAAGCGAAGAAGATGCTGGAAGTTTATATCCGGGCGGCAAAAGAAAGAGACGAGGCGTTAGACCATGTATTGTTCTATGGACCGCCGGGACTCGGAAAGACGACGCTTGCAGGAATCATCGCCAATGAAATGGGGGTGAATCTCAAGGTGACTTCCGGGCCGGCGATTGAAAAGCCGGGAGAGATGGCTGCTATTTTGAATAATCTGCAGGAGCATGATGTGCTGTTTGTGGATGAGATTCACCGATTGAACCGGCAGGTGGAGGAAGTGCTGTATCCGGCGATGGAAGACTATGCGATTGATATTATGATCGGAAAGGGCGCGACCGCACGTTCGATCCGTCTGGATCTTCCGAAGTTTACCCTGGTGGGAGCGACTACGAGAGCAGGGATGCTCACCGCACCCCTGCGGGATCGTTTTGGAGTTGTGAATCGTCTTGAGTTTTATACAGAAGAAGAGTTGATGACGATCATCAAGCGTTCGGCCAGAGTGCTCAATGTCGAGATTGATACAAAAGGAGCGCTTGAGCTTGCCAAACGCTCCAGAGGAACTCCGCGGCTTGCCAACCGTCTGCTAAAGCGGGTGCGTGATTTTGCACAGGTCAAATATGACGGTGTGATCACGGAAGAAGTAGCAAATTATGCACTGGATCTTCTGGATGTGGACCGTTATGGACTGGACCACGGAGACCGGATGATCCTGCAGGTCATGATTGAAAAGTTTCAGGGAGGTCCGGTGGGGCTGGATACGCTTGCAGCCAGCATTTCAGAAGATTCCGGAACACTGGAGGATGTATACGAACCATATCTGCTGAAGTGTGGATTTATCCAGCGTACACCGAGAGGAAGAGTTGTGACAGATCTGGCATACCGGCATCTTGGAATTCTTCCTCCGGTTTCAAGGTGAGCGGTCACACAGAAACTTCAAAAACAGTTGGTTTTTGTTTGCAGATAGTTTATAATAACAGATAAGAAATGCCAAGGAGGATGCTATGAGTTCAGCAAAACATTTTACAGAAGTTTTAATTGGAGGAAAAGTCTATACGCTAAGTGGATTTGAGGGTGAAGAGTATCTGCAGAAAGTATCTTCCTATCTGAACCATAAGATAACAGAATGTGCCAACAGCGAAGGTTACCGCAAGCAGAGTGCAGACACCAGAAATGTACTTTTGGCACTGAATATTGCAGATGATTATTTTAAGGCAAAGAAGCAGGGAGATTCACTGGAGAGTGACATCGAACTGAAAGATAAAGAGATGTATGACTTAAAGCATGAATTAATTTCCGTACAGATCAAGTTGGAGAATGCGGAAAAAGAGCTCGCTAAGATGAAAGAGGAAAACAACGATCTTCAGATGCAGATCGTGAAGCTGGAAACAGAGATGAAGAATCGCAGAAAGTAAAAGAATGAGGGTGCCCAAGAGACTGCAGAAGCAAGCAGCTTTTGTTTGGCCCTCTTTTTATGTAAATAGAAAAAGGAGTTATTGATTGATAGAAGAAAAGAAAAAACCACAGGTAGAGATTTTATCTCCGGCAGGATCCTATGAGAGCTTTCTGGCTGCGATCCATGCGGGTGCGGATGCCGTCTATGCAGGAGGTCCCAGATTCGGAGCTCGCGCATTCGCAGACAATTTTACAGAAGAGACATTAAAGCAGGCCATTGATTATGCACACTTCCATGGAAGAAAAGTGTATCTTACAGTCAATACACTTCTGAAAGACCGGGAGATCGAGACACTTCATGACTATTTGGAACCCTTGTATCTGCATGGCTTAGATGCGGTGATCGTACAGGATGTCGGAGTGCTTGAATTAATCCGGCATGATTTTCCGGATCTGGAGATTCATGCAAGTACACAGATGTCCTCAGTTAATGTCAAGGCAGCGCAGTTTTTACAAAGTCAGGGAGTGACAAGAGTGGTCCCGGCAAGGGAGATTTCTCTGGAAGAGATTCAGGAGATTTATCGTGCAACAGGGATGGAGATTGAGTGCTTTGTCCATGGGGCATTGTGTTACTGCTATTCCGGCCAGTGCCTGCTCAGCAGCCTGATCGGAGGACGCAGTGGAAACAGAGGGCAGTGTGCCCAGCCGTGCCGTCTCCCGTACAGTGTGGATCAGAGCAGCAAAAAAGAATACGTGCTCAGTCCAAAAGACATTTGTACTCTGGATTTGATTCCGGAGCTGATCGAGGCGGGCGTCTATTCATTTAAGATTGAGGGAAGAATGAAGCGTCCCGAGTATGTAGCGGCCGTGACATCGATTTACCGGAAGTATACAGATTTGTATCTAAAAAGGGAAAAAGTGGATATCGGGTAGAACAGGCAGACCGGGAAGCGCTGATGGATCTGTATAATCGGGGCGGATTCAGCCAGGGTTATTATAAAGAACGAAACGGCCGGGATATGATCGCCATTTCCCGCCCGAACCATGCAGGAGTACCTGCGGCACGTGTGCTCTCACAGAAAGGAAGAGAACTGACGGTGGAGACTTTAGCGGATATCCACAAGGGAGATCTCCTGGAGTTGAATCTGCAGCGTGAGAATTACTCTTTTGGAAAAGAGATTCCAAAGGGAACAAAGACTGTGATTCTGGTTCCCAAAAAGGAACAATATCAAAAAGGACAGATTCTAAATCGAATCCGTAACCAGAAACTGATGACGGAGATGAAAGAACAGTATCTGGAAGGGGCAACGAAAGAGCAGATATCCGGATACCTGCGTGCGGCAGTGGGAGAACCGGCAATGCTGACAGTCTGGACAGAAGATATAAGCGTTACCGTTTATTCCGAGCAGACTGTGCAGGAGGCACAGAATCAGCCGATGGAGGTGTCCAGAATCCAAAAGCAACTTTCTAAGACGGGAGCCACAGAATTTGTATTTGAACATCTGGAGATTGATCTGGAAGGAAAGGTGTTTCTTCCAATGCAGCAGCTCAATGAATTAAGAAGGCAGGCATTAGAAAAATTAGAACTGGAGATATGCGGGAAGTTCCGCCGGACATCCACGGAACAACCTCTTCTGAAACAAAACTCAGAAGAAAAGAAAACGGAAGGTGTACTGCTGAGTGTTCTGACAGAGACTTTGGAACAGCTGGAAAGTGTGCTGGATTCAGGGGCAGCAGAACGGTATTTATATTGACAGTAATATAGTACAGGATTTATTTGAAGATGCGAGACTGCAGCACCTCTAGTAAAAAGCGAAAAGAAGCAGTGCCAAGATTTTTCTGGCAATGCCCCATATTTTCCGGGCTGATGCAGTTCGAAAATTTGAACAACATTATGATCGGTTTCTGGAAATCGCACAGGACGGTGTATTGATCAGAAACTGTGAGAGTTTTCAGTTTTTAAAACAACACGGATTTGACAGGACGATCCTTCTGGATCATAATCTGTATGTATTCAATCAATACAGCCGGCAATTCTGGAAAAGGAACGGTGTAGAACTGTTTACAGCTCCGATGGAATTAAATGCAGAGGAGCTGAATGTTCTGGGACTTGAGGAAAGTGAACTTGTAATCTATGGAAGAATTCCGGTTATGACATCTGCGCAGTGTGTGGTGAAGACAACAAACGGCTGTACACACCACCCGGTCACGATAACACTGACGGATCGCAGAGGAAAACAGTTCCCGGTGAAAAATCACTGCGGATTTTGCTATAATATTGTTTACAATTCCGCTCCTTTATCGTTGTTTGATGAAAGAGAAGAGTGGATGAGGATGCATCCAAGAAGCATCCGTGTGCAGTTTTCGACAGAGACAGGCAGCGAGGTGACTCGCATCTTGAATGCGGCTCTTGCTGTGAATACCCGGAATGCGGTATCGGGAATGTCAGGAGAAGAATTTACGCGCGGTCATTTCAGACGCGGAATAACATAAAAGCAGGTGAAATTGTGGTTAACATCATAGTAGAATTATCAAAATATCTTATGATCCTTTTAATGGGAATTTACACGTTTTCGTGTTTCTCTATTTTCGCACATAATTATGAGAGCGAGCAGAAATGGATCCTGATCCGGCAGAATGTGCTGATGTTTTTACTTCAGCTGACAGCATATGTGGTCATGTATCTGAAGAAGGATGATCCCAAAATACTGACTCTTTATGCAGCCAGCGCGGGTTTTCTTCTGGCTGTGATTCTGTTGTACCGGATTTTATATCCGAAGGTGTCCAAGCTGATCGTTAATAATATGTGCATGCTTCTTTGTATCGGGATGATCATGCTGACCAGACTGGAAGAAGAAAATGCGATCAAGCAGCTGATCTTCGCCGCAGTAGGAGTTGTGATCGGTTTGGTGGTACCGGTTGTGATCCGTAAGCTGGATCGTTTAAAAGACTGGGGCTATATGTATGCAGGAGCCGGGATTCTGGCGTTGGTTCTGGTTGCCGTTCTGGCAGAGGTTTCCGGTGGAGCAAAGCTTGGATTTACGATCGCCGGATTCGGAATACAGCCGTCCGAGTTTGTGAAAATTTTATTTGTATTTTTGTAGCGGCAAATTTAAATCGTTCTTTGGAGTTTAAGAACATTGTGATTACAACAGCACTGGCAGCAGCTCATGTGCTGATCCTCGTGCTTTCTACAGACCTTGGTACGGCATTGATTTTATTCGTAGTGTATCTGGTCATGCTGTACACGGCAACGAGACAGCCTCTTTATGTGGCAGCCGGTCTCGGAGGCGGTTCGGTCGCTGCCGTACTGGCATACCATTTATTTGCGCACATTCAGGTACGTGTAGCTGCATGGAAAGATCCGTTTGCAACCTATAGTGACGGCGGATATCAGGTAGCGCAGTCTTTGTTTGCCATTGGCACAGGAAGCTGGTTTGGAATGGGGCTGTTTCAGGGACTTCCGGATGAGATTCCTGTAGCTGATACAGACTTTATCTTTGCTGCGATTTCGGAAGAAATGGGACTGATTCTTTCCCTGTGTCTGATTCTGGTGTGTGTCAGCTGTTATGTGATGTTTTTAAACATTGCTCTGGCACTCCGCAATCAGTTCTACAAACTGGTAGCACTGGGACTTGGAACCTGTTATATTTTTCAGACATTTCTGACGATCGGAGGTGTGACAAAGTTCATTCCGTCTACCGGAGTGACACTTCCACTGGTAAGCTACGGTGGAACCTCCGTCCTCAGTACGATCATTATGTTTGCGATCATTCAGGGACTGTATGTATTAAGAGAAGACGAGGAAGAAGACATTGAAAGAAAAAAATTACAGAGAAGACGAACTTCCAGATCTGGATCAGCAGCTGGAGAGCCTGCCAGACGAGAGCGGGTATCACGACCAAAAGAAGAAGGCAGAAGGAAAAAGCCGCAGCAGACGAACGGATGGCGAACCGAAGAAAAAGGCCGAACGCAGCAGCCTAAAAAACGGACAGCGGCGTCCGAAAGAAGCACAGGCAGAAAGAAGCGGAGCCAGTAAGAAAAAAGAGAAGCAGATGACCAATAAAGAACTGACGAGAGTTACTTATATTTTTGTAACACTGTTTTTGGTACTGATGGGATATCTGGTTTATTTTAATGTGGTAAAAAGTAAAGAGGTTGTCAACAGCACGTACAAATATCCGTCAGGATCTTCTTGCGGACCGTGTGCTGCGTGGCAGTATTACAGATAAAAATGGAGAAGTGCTTGCACAGACTGTGACAAATGATGATGGATCGGAAACACGGGAATATCCGGAAGGAGAGTGTTTGCACATGTTGTCGGATATGACCGCAAAAAGGAAAATCCGG
>ENA-OQNC01000059-OQNC01000059.1-human-gut-metagenome-genome-assembly--contig:-NODE-59-length-17036-cov-2.854161_pt1 | contig 17036 bp, 22 predicted proteins | sample MGYA00242626_ERZ504874 | MGnify/ENA primary metagenome ERZ504874 (study PRJEB26092, sample SAMD00036411) | human gut metagenome | host: Homo sapiens | study: EMG produced TPA metagenomics assembly of...
AAAGGTAAAGTTTCTCGCTACTTTTTATGGTGATTTTTGCAGTGTTATATTCCACGGCAGATATGACGAGTGGGTTTATCAAAAATATTGCGGGGCAGGTAAGAGACCGCAGGGGACTCGTATTTGCAAAAGGAGTGTCTCTGTTTGTCTACACAGTTTTAACGATGCTGTATTTTTACGAGGGATTCAGACGATCAGCAATGCTACTTTTCTTTGATGAGCTTGTATTTGGACCTAGTAAAAGAATTTCTGCAATATGACGGGAATACAGACGCTGTTACTATTTTGCACTGCTTATCATCGTGATGTGCATTGCGATCGTACTGCGCAACAATGTCATCAGTATGATGCTGAGTGTTTGTCTCTGTATGAATGTGCTTGTAATCTTTTACAGCTTTCTGGATAATCTGATCGCAAAGGCACATATCAAGAATTTTCATGTTCTGGAATATACAGTGACGGGAAATATCTCGTTCCTGGAAACAAATGTCACGGCAAAGATGGCAGTAACGGCATTGGCAGTAAGTATTGCATTTGTCATTGTGATGATCGAAGTATGCAGTACCGTATTTAAGAAGAGGGATATATAGGGATGTACATCGTGATTGGAGTGTTATCCATAGCAATTCTTATTTTCATATGTATATTGGTAAATTATAAGCGGCAGATAAAAGACATCTGCCGCCAATTGCGTTTCCTGCAGGAACATGAAAGTAATATGCTGATTACGAAAGAAATGCAATGGGGACATATTGGCGAGCTGACAGAGCTTTTGAATGAGATGCTGAAAGAAAGGAAAAAAGAGCGGACAGCCTATCGGAAGAAGGAGCAGATGATCGCGGATATTTATACGAATCTTTCTCATGATATCAGAACACCGCTTACTTCTCTTGACGGGTATTTTCAGCTTTTGGAGGAAGCGAAAGAAGAATCTGACAGAAAACGTTATATCGGCATTATTCAGGAACGAATCGGAAGCCTTAAGGAGATGCTTGAGGAATTATTTACCTATACAAAGCTCCAGAACGGGACATATGAATTAAAGCTGGAACGTCAGAATATGAGTCAGATTTTAAAAGAGACAGTATTTTCTTATTATGATAATTGGATGGAACAGGGAATTCGTCCGCAGTTTGAGATAACAGAAGAACCGGTGTGGATACAGGGCAACCGGCAGGCGCTGAGACGTACCATGCAGAATATCATCAAAAATGGACTGGATCACGGAAATAAAGAAATCAATATTCAGCTCACAAAGAATGGAAATGAGGCGGAGCTTGTCTTTCGAAATAAAGTGACAGATCCGGGAGAGATTGATATCAAAAGGGTGTTTGAACGATTCTATAAAGCGGACAGAGCAAAGAAGCAAAAATTCTACCGGACTTGGGCTTTCCATATCCAGAGGCTTCGTCTGGAAAATGAACGGGGAGATTACTGCGGAAATAGAGGGAAACTGGTTTTGTATTAAAATCCGATTTGCTTGTGAGCAGTTTGAAGGAATCCATTGAATATACGGAAAATCTATTAAATCTGGAAGCATTGTCTATGCAGCTTTGAGACATACTATATAGAGGCAGACAAAGCTCGGTATGAAACGAAAAAACAGAGAAAGAGCCATTATACAGTGACAAGAGGGAAACGCTGAAGTGGATGGAATAGTCAAAAAATGCAGCCGCAGGTTACAAAATGCAGAGAACCTGCGGCTGTGTTTTTTATGCCTGAATATCTTTTCTGCTGTACTTCCAATAAGCGGTTAAAATCCCGATTACAGCAAACAGCATCCCCGTCAAAACCATACCGGTATCCAGACTGCCGTTTTCAACAATATCTGCTCCGTTTGCATAACCAAACGGGGTGATATATTTCAGAAATTTTGCCTGATCGGAGATATTGGCAATAATGTTCAGGAAATACATCATTGTGGCAATGCCAAGTCCGATGCCGAGTCCGCTGCGGCGCAGGAATGCGGAGATTCCAAAACAGATGCCGGCAAGCTCAACCTGGATCAGAAAATAGGCAAGATGCAGCAGGCAGATTTCTTTCCAGAGTATTTTTTCACCGATCAGTGAAATGGATCCAACGGAAAGCAGGAACACGATCACATTCAATATCAGAAGCTGGAACAAGACAGAGGTCAGTTTTTCCGTGAGAATCTTTTTTCTGCTGATCGGGTGTGCGAATAAAAATTCTGCGGTGTGTTCTTTCTCCTCTTTGGCAAGGCTGCTGACTGCAATAAGAGATGCAAAGAATGCACCGCCCAGCCCTAAAATATTGCCACATTCTGTTGCGTAGAAACCGATCAGAGTGCCAAAATTCAGACGATCCATACCAAATGCTGAACTAAAGGCTCCCATAGAGGAGAACATTTCGTTCATGTCTTCCATTTCTCCCTTCATTTCCGGATACAGGAACACACTAGATGATAATAAAAAATCCGATAGAAGCAGTCCAGATGGCAAGTGATTTCCATCCCTGTTTTAATTCATGTTTGATTAGGATCATACCTGTTCACCTCCGTTTTCATAGTAGTGCAGAAAAATTTCATCCAGATCAGGGTCCGAAATGGAAAGATCGGTGATCGTTCCGGCTGAGAGTGTTTCAAGGAGCCGATGGATATCTCCACCGTAAAGAAAGCTGAAAATACCGTCATTTTCCTTCAGGTCACGAATTTCTTCCAGAGAATCAAGCGATACCTGTCCTTGTACGCTGATCCGCTTGGCATTTGTTTTAGAAAGCGCCTCCACACGGTCACAGGCAATGATCCGCCCTTCTCGGATGATCGCGGCTCTCGTACAATTCCGTTGAATTTCTGAGAGGACATGGCTGGAAAGAAATACGGTAGCGCCCTGTTCATTGCGCTCCCGGATAATATGGAAAAACTCCCTCTGCATCAGAGGATCCAGACCACTTGTCGGTTCATCTAAGATCAGAAGCTTTGGCTGATGTTGGAGTGCAGATACGATTGCTACTTTTTTTCGATTACCGAAAGATAATTCATCGACCTTCCGGTTGACATCCAGCTGCAGGCGTCTGCATAGTATTTCTCTTTTCCGCAGAACAGTTTTTGTGATGAAGATCAGCAGATAATTTTAACAGGTCTTTGACTTTTATTCCACGGTAGAACACCGCCTCAGACGGCAGGTAGCCGATGTGGGAACGAATTTGGGGATTGCGCCGCCGGATTGTCTCATCAAAAATCTTTGCCTGACCGGATGAGGGCGTGATCAGGCCGAGCAGTGTACGTATCGTGGTGGATTTACCGGCGCCGTTTGGACCGATAAAGCCAAAGAATTCCCCTTCTTTTACATCCAGGTTTAAATTTAAGATTCCCCTGGATTTTCCGTAATATTTGGTTAGATTTGACAGTTGGATCGCATTCATAAAGTTACCTCTCTTTCCGCAAGTAAATGGATTTCCAGAAATCAATCAGTTTTATAAAATCAGCTTCGATCTCATCAACATTGATATGATCATGCTGCAGCTTTTCCCAGATATATCCTTCAGATGCCCATAGCATATCGAGATACATCATTTCCAGATCAAGTTCTTCAATAAAATGTTCCGGATTCAGATTTAACAGGACGGTATTTGTCTTAAAATCAGCGTATTTTGCAATGCTTTCCTGAATCGCAGGGCGTACATCCGGATCTTTTTCATAATATGCTTTCATTACAAATCTACCCATATGCGGATATCGGCGCATGATCTCCAGCTTTGCCTGAAGACCTAAATTCATGGAATCGAACAGATCAGCCTGCTCATAACAGCCGCTTTTTTCCAGAGCCTCCATGGTAATCTGCGCACATTTTTCCCATAGAAAAAGATACAGTTCTCTTTTGTTGTAAAAATAGTGAAACAACAGGGATTTACTGATACCTGCAGCATCGGCAATTTCACTTGTAGGGCTCTTCTTATAAGAGTTCTGTGAGAATACACAAAATCCCGCATTGAGAATCGCCTCCTGTTTCTGGACGGGCAGTGCAAAAAATTTTTGTTCATGATCTTCTTCCTCCTTAACCGCTGCGGTTAATTTTAATTATACGCCGTTGACCGTTTTTGAGAAGACCTAAAGAAAAAAGGATTGAAAAAATATCTTCGTCCGACAATGTATAAATTGAGAAATGCATGTAAGAACTGACTCCTTTCAGGTAAAAGTGTAGCGTGGCGGTTTAGTATGTATTATAAAGAAAGAGGCGAAAGACATGATGGTGGAAAAATATGACAGCAAAAAAACACTATTACTGTTCAGCCTTTTGAAAGGAGGAATAAGATGCAATTGAATATTGCAACAGACTATGCCATTCGTATAGTCATCTATATGGCAAAGCAGCGGAGAATAGTGTCATCCAGAGAGTTGTCAGAGAATCTGAAAATTTCACAGCCTTTTATTTATAAGATTATGAGGAAATTGAATCATGCGGGGATTTTGGCCATAAATACGGGAATTCATGGCGGGTATATTTTGCAAAAAGAGACAGAACAGATTAATTTATTCGAGATTATGGATACCATGGAAAGAACCATGAAATGGAATCGATGCCTTGAGGATGACCGGTATTGCAGCTGTTTTGCAACAGAGGCATGTCGTTTGAGAGAAACGTACCTCAAAATGCAGGAGCATTTTGAAAATGAACTAAAGGAAACTACAATACAGAAAATTATTAAGTGATATGTGTTTCATATCAAAATAATACACCAACAAAGACCCGCAGGATCATTTAAAAATGAGATCTTGTGGGTCTTGTTAAGAATGCTACTGCAGAAGGTGACAGTATTTCTGAATTATGTTGGAAGTTCAAAAAGCAGCGTGGTAAAACAACTCTGATTATGTAATAATGAAGGAAAGAAAGTACCGTATAAATAGGAAATGAAAGAGGAGAGGGATATATGGATTTGAGTGAACAGGATTTAAAGAAAATCAAATCGTTACATGTGATGTTAAAAATGCCCATATGGATATTGGAAAGAGAGACAAATCGGGTTTTGAAAAGCTACAAATCAATTTATAAGCATCCGATTTCATATGAATTTAAAGAAAAAAATATTTCAGATGAGGTTGTACGGTTTTACAGCGGGATGTTAAATGAAATTTTTCTGTGCTTATGGTATCAGGATGTCAGAATTGTAATTGGAGCGTTTCGAATAAATAATGTTACCAGTACAGTAGTTTTCTCATGTATATGAACAATCTGACTACCGGAAAATAAAGTAAAATTTTGTCAGAAAAAGAATGCTTGGAATATTACTCTTCACTTCCGGTATATCCACTGGGAGATATTCGGGATTATCTGATTCTTCTTGGATTTTTGTTTGATATGAATTTGGAAGAGATTTATTCTGAAGAGCTACATAAACAAGTGACTGAAAATCAACTGGAGTTGGTGCGGAAATCAGCAGAAGATACAGCATATGAGACATTCCGGGTAGAGCAGTATACATTTTATTATGAAAATAAGATCATGAATCTTGTCAGTCAGGGAGACCTGGAATTATTAAAAAGTGGTCTTGCAGAAATGGGAACGAGAGACACTGCAATCATACATTTTACAAAAGAGCTTCATGGTGTTTCCAATCAGGCAAGAACATCACTGATCCGATGTATCCTGCAACATATTAACTTAGAAAATTTATGACACGATTAAAGTTACAGAGCTTGCAAAGCAGTTCTATTTGTCAGAAAGTGCTCTTCGTCGCAGATTTAAGGAGGAAGTAGGGATATCCATTAATGAATATGTCAATCAGAGAAAAATTGAAGAATCGAAGATGATGCTCCAGTCGGGCGTACCGGTAGGAGAAATCGCACGGAGATTGAGTTTTTATGATTTGTCACACTATTACCGGACGTTTAAAAAGTATACAGGTATGACACCGCAGTATTTCAGAGATACGAATGTTGTAGCATAGGAAAAAAGTGATATATTATGAGTATTTTTGGGTTTGTACTTCTTTTTGTATTACCCTCTTTTCCGGGTTTTGTGATGGGAGCGGGATTGATTGAATTTGGATTTGGTGTGGAACAATCTGCCACTTCAACCTGGATGTGCGATTGTATAGAAAGTGAGACAAGATCTGCTTACAGTTCGATCTTCAGTACGATTCAGAGTGTTGCCGGATTTATTATTATGAATCTTTTGGGAGTGCTGACCGAATGGAACGGAGTCAATGCAGCAGTGGCGATGGGAGTGGATATTGTGATATTGGTTATTTTTTAGCAGGAAGTACAGAAATCGTGTATAAATGGAAGATATTAAAAAAACAGTCGGCCTACCTGTTGGTATGTCGGCTGTTTTGTGCTATGATAAAAAACGGATTGTGAAAAAAATAAAAGTTTACCATAGTAAAAGAGGAGTTGATTACATATGACAAAAAAGCAACTTGCACTGGAGATCATAGAACGACTTCGCACGGCGTATCCGGATGCGGATTGTACGCTCGATTATGACCACAGTGAGGCGTGGAAGCTTCTGGTAGGAGTGCGTCTGGCAGCACAATGTACAGATGAGAGAGTCAATATTGTTGTAAAAGATCTGTATGCAAAGTTTCCAGATGTAAATGCACTGGCAGAAGCAGATCCACAGGAGATTGAAGCAATCGTAAGACCTTGCGGGCTTGGGAAAAGCAAAGCGAGAGATATCAGCGCCTGTATGAGGATTCTGCGTGATGAGTATCATGGAGAAGTGCCGGATGATTTTGATGCATTATTAAAACTTCCGGGAGTCGGAAGAAAAAGTGCCAATCTGATCATGGGCGATGTATTCGGAAAACCGGCGATCGTGACAGATACACACTGTATCCGTCTGGTCAATCGAATGGGACTTGTAGATGGGATCAAAGAGCCGAAAAAGGTAGAGATGGCTTTGTGGAAGATCATTCCTCCGGAGGAGGGCAGCAGCTTTTGCCATCGTCTTGTATATCATGGAAGAGAAATCTGTACTGCAAGGACAGCACCATATTGTGACAGATGTTGTCTGTTTGATATCTGCAAAAAAAGAGGTGTTTAGAAATGAAAGCAAAAGGACAGATGTCAGAATCCATGCCGCTGGCAATATTTCTTACATTGGCCGGTGGTTTGCAGGATGCCTATTCTTATAATTGCAGAGGCAAAGTATTTGCCAATGCCCAGACAGGAAATATTGTACTTTTGGGACAGAATCTTGCAGAGGGAAACTGGGGCGTTGCGCGTCATTATCTGATTCCGTTGCTGGCGTTTATCAGTGGTGTTTATGTGGCAGTCCGCATTCAGAATCTGTGCAAAGAAAGCGAAAAAATCCACTGGAGACAGATTGTGCTGGTCATTCAGATCATATTGCTGTTTTTGGTAGGCTTGTTTCCGCAGAGTATGAATGTACCGGCCAATGCGATGATGTCATTCAGTTGTGCGATGCAGGTAAATGCCTTCCGGAAATTCCACGGGATTCCGTGTGCAACGACCATGTGTATCGGAAATATGCGAAGTGCGACAGAAATGCTCTGTAAATATCAGGTAACGGGCAATCAGGAACTGAAGAAAAAAAGTATGCATTATTACTTTGTAATTCTGGTTTTTGCGGTTGGAGCGGCCATGGGAGCATTATTCAGCCGGCAGATTGGTGATCGGACGATCTGGATTGCGGCGATACTGCTGCTGGCAGGATTTGTTTTGATGTTCATAAAAGAGGATAGAGAATACGTGAGAAGATAAATCTGCAAGATTTGTTCTCTATTCTTGCATAATAGAAACTATGGGTGTATCCTAAGAACGTATTTGATCAAAATGATTTGACAGAACATAAAGAGGGGGCAAAAAAGTGGATGCACAAAAGCATCTATTTGATAACAAGAAAATGGCGGCTCTATTGATTCCGCTTGCAATCGATCAGCTTTTGAATTCCTTTATGGGAACCGTGGATACTCTGGTAGTCAGTAATCTTGGTTCGGCAGCTATTTCAGCGGTGACGTTGGTGGATTCCATCAATATTCTGATCGTACAGGCATTTTTTGCACTGGCATCCGGGGAACGGTAGTCTGCTCACATTATTTGGGATGCAAAAAGCAGGATCATGCAAAAGAGGCAGCGAGACAGCTGATTTTATCACATTTTGTTTGTCAGTGTTGATCGCAGTTATCTGTCTTTTATTTAATGGACAGATTCTGGGGCTGATCTTCGGAGAAGTCGAGGAGAGCGTGATGGCAAATGCAAAGCAGTACTTTTTCTTTTCCGCCATCTCTTATCCGTTTATTGCATTGTATGATGACGGTTCCTGTATCCTGAGAGCACAGGAGAACAGCAGTCTTCCGATGAAAATCTCGATTTGTTCGAATATTGTAAATGCCGTACTGAATATCTGGTTTGTATGGGGGCTTCATTTTGATGTGGCAGGCTCTGCCTGCGCAACAATGCTTGCAAGATTGTTTGCCATGTTTGTAGTTATGTACAAACTTCGAAAACCAGATCTGGAAATCCCCGTGTACGATTACTTTACGATTCGTCCGCAGTGGAAAGAGATCAGAAGAATCTTGAATATCGGAATTCCTTCAGGAATTGAAAACAGTATGTTCCAGTTTGGAAAGCTGGCAATCCAGTCTACAGTTTCTCTGATGGGAACGGCTGCCATTGCGGCTCAGGGAATGGCAAATCTGATTGAAAATCTGAATGGAATCCTGGCGATCGGAGTTGGCGTCGGGCTGATGACCGTTGTGGGAGAAAGTCTCGGCGCCGGTCGTAAGGATGAAGCGATTTATTATGTGAAAAAGCTGAGTATTGTTTCAGAGGTCGTAATTGTAATTTCCTGTCTTGTGATGTATATTCTCGTCTATCCAATTACAAAATTCGGGGGAATGGAAGCGGAGAGTGCAAGACTTTGTATTCATATGGTAACCTGGATCACGATTGTCAAACCTGTTGCATAGGTATTTTCTTTCATTCCGGCATATGGATTCCGTGCGGCTGGAGATGTGAAGTTTACAATGACCGTATCAGTACTTTCGATGTGGTTTTGCAGAGTGCTTCTTGCAATGATTCTCGCAAGAGGATTCGGAATGGGACCGATGGCGGTATGGATCGGAATGTTTGCAGACTGGTCTGTACGTGGAATCATTTATGCGATTCGGCTGAAAAATAAAAAATGGCTGAATCATCAGGTAATACGGTTAAAAAGAATAATTTCAGAAAAAAACAACATTCTAGTAGAGAGGTTACAAAACTGGAATGTTGTTCTTTTTTTAACACAATCAGGAAAATTCAGGAAAAAGAATTGCATAATTCCTAGTTTTATGGTAGGGTTTAAAACAGTAATAGTTATTATTTTAAACAAAAGTGAGGGAGATCGATATGATAAATATTCAAAAAGCAGCAGTGATAGGATGTGGATTTGTAGGAGCATCTACGGCGTTCAGCCTGGTGCAGAAAGGATTGTTTTCAGAGCTGGTTCTGATCGATGCGAACAAGGAGAAGGCGGAAGGCGAGGCTATGGACCTCAGTCATGGAAGACCGTTTGTTCATTCCATGAAGATTTACGCAGGCGATTATGATGATATCAGTGACTGTGCGTTGATCATCATTACAGCGGGAGCAAACCAGAAACCGGGAGAGACAAGACTGGATTTAGTACACAAAAATGTGGCGATCTTCAAATCAATTATTCCGGAGATTACAAAACGAAATTTTGAGGGAAACCTTCTGATCGTGGCAAACCCGGTGGATATTCTGACATATGCGGCATTGAAGATTTCCGGTTATCCAAAAGAGCGTGTGTTTGGAAGCGGAACAGTTCTGGATTCTGCAAGATTCCGCTATCTGTTGAGTGAACATCTGGATGTGGACAGCAGAAGTGTTCATGCGTTTATCATCGGAGAGCATGGAGACAGTGAGCTGGCTGTCTGGAGCAGTGCGAATGTTGCGGGAATTGATATCCATGATTTCTGTGAGCTGCGCGGCCATTATGAGCATGATGCGGCAATGGAGCGGATTTATAAAGAAGTTCGCGACAGTGCATATGAGATCATTGAGCGAAAGGGTGCGACCTATTACGGAGTAGCTATGGCAGTAGGCAGAATTGCAGAAAGTATTATCCGTGATGAAAATTCTGTTCTGCCAGTTTCCAGTCTGATGGAGGGCGAATATGGATTGGAAGATCTTTGTATCAGTGTTCCGACTCTGGTTTCCCAGAAAGGAGCAGAGCAGGTGCTTGAGATTCCATTGGATGAAAAAGAGCATGAGAAACTGAGACAGTCTGCCGCGGAATTGAAAAAAGTCCTGGAAACTCTGGACTTATAGGACATTGACGATAACATATTTTTCGTGATATCCTTGTACGAATGGGGTGTTTTTTATACACCTGAAAAGGAGAGAAAGAACGGGGATACAAACGATGGATGTTATTGTGATTATGTGTATTGGAGTGCTGGCCGGCAAATTTTTATTGCCATGCAATTTAAACAGGTGGAATCAGATCTTGCAGGTAGTGTGCACACTGTTTCTGATTTTTTCCATGGGAGTTCTGCTGGGAAGCCGGGAAAACTTTCTGGAAGAACTTTCTACATTGGGAATTCAGAGTGTGATTTTCTTTTTGCTGCCGTCTGTGGGATCGGTTCTTCTGGTCTATCCTCTGACCAGACGTTTTTTAGAAAATAAAAAGACTGGAAAGGGGAGAAAATAGACATGGTATATCTGGCAATTATTGCGCTGCTTGGGGGCATTGCCTGCGGAATGACAGGATTGGACGAGAACGTGATCGTATCCTGGATTACTTCGAATAAAGATATGATCTTATACCTGCTGATGTTTCTGGTAGGAATCAGCATTGGTTTTAATCGGGGGATTGTCAGTAAGATCAAGGAATATCATATTAAAATTTTTGTGATTCCCCTGGGAATCGTAGTTGGCTCTATTTTAGGAGGAATCGCGGGAGGACTTCTGACAGGGATGCCGCTTGGTGAGAGTACAGCAATTGCCAGTGGACTTGGATGGTACAGCCTTTCCGGGGTTACCATTGGCAATCTGGCGGGAGCACAGGCGGGAAGTATCGCATTTTTAAGTAATCTGCTGCGGGAGATTTTCTCCTTTTTCAGCATTCCGTGGATTTCGAAAAAACTGAATTATTATACCTGTATTGCGCCGGCGGGAGCAACCAGTGAAGATACGACACTGCCGATGATGATACGGTATACGAACGAAGAGACCGTGGTACTGTCTGTGTTTAACGGAGTGATCTGTTCCGCACTGGTGCCGTTTCTGATTTCGTTTTGTTATAATATTTTTTAAAAATATGAGGATAGTGTGTAATCAATGTTTTGCAAAACAGGAGGTTTTACAAAATGCTTACGAATCTTTAACAAGCTTAGCATGGATATAAAATGAAGAACATGACATAATTAAACCCAACGATAGTGGAACTGAAAGGAACCTTCATAAAAGGGGAAGCCTGCAATTTATAACGTGCAGTCTTCCCCTTCTTTTATAGTCTTTATAATCAGGTTACCGTAAAAACGTATTGATCACATGTAAAATACCCATCTTCATCATTGGATTTCGTGATAAAATACAGCCGTTTCTTTGACGATCGGCTGTGCGTTTTCCTATGGCAACGCCAAGTCCGGCGTATTCGATCATGGAAATGTCATTGAAGCCATCTCCGCAGCAGATCATAGAATCTGCAGTCAGTCCGATGCTGTTTAGCAGTTTTTGCAGAGAGTATGCTTTGTCGATATTCTGTGGCATGATCTCCAGGAAAAACGGCTCAGACCGGTAAATATTCAGCAGCTTATGAAACTTCTGCTGGAGGTGCGGCATCAGTTCTTCCAAGATAGACGGTTCTCCTGCAATCAACAGTTTGTTGACAGGGAAAGTCAGTCGGGATACGAAATCCGGTACCTGTACGATTTCCATTTTATTGATAAAAGATTCTTTTTCGGTATATTCGTTGGAAGCAATACCGGACAGAATCTGGTTCCCGTCATAAGTCAGAATATCCAGTCCCGGATAGGTGGATGTAATTTCATAGATCGGCGCAATCACGTCGGCAGGCAGGGTACGATTATAGATGATCTCTCCGGTAGAGCACTGGGTAATCCTGGCTCCGTTGAAGGAGAGCATATATCCGCCGTATTTGGAAAGATTCAGCTTTTCTGCCAGAGGAACGATACCGTTGATCGGGCGTCCGCTGGCAAGTACAACTTTCTTTCCTTCCTCCTGAATCTCGATGAGTGCCTGTTTTGTCGGTTCTGTAAGTTCTTTTCTGGAATTGGTCAAAGTGCCGTCCAGATCAAGAACGAGCATCTGGTAGTCCATATGTTACCTCTCTTTTAGTACACTGACGATCTCGGAAAACTTCATACCGTTGGAAGCTTTGACAAGAACTGTATCCTTTGGATTTAAAATACGGTCTGCCTGTTCGAAAAAGTCATCTTTTGTTTCAAAATAAAATACCTGTGTTTTGGTAACACTGTTCACTTGCACCGGTTGCCATATGTTCTGAGAGCTGTCCGATGCAGACAAGTATATCGATTCCAAGGTCGGCAGCATATTTTCCGACCTCATAGTGCATCTGTTTTTCTGTCGGCCCCAGTTCAAACATATCGCCAAGGACTGCAATCTGACGAGTGTCTGCCTTTGCAAGAACATCCAGAGATGCTTTTGTGGAAGCCGGATTAGCATTGTAGCAGTCATCAATGATCGTAAGGGAATCTGTCTCGATCAGATTGTTGCGTCCTGCCAGAGGAACCAAAGCTTCAATGCCGGCTTTGATCTCTTCGTCGTTCATTCCCAGTGCATACCCTGCGGCAATGCCGGCAAGTGCATTGAGAACCATATGTTCTCCCGGAATCGAGATGTGTGCAGAGAAGGTTGAATTTGGTGTGTGGAAGACGGCATTGGTACCGCGCAGTCCGCAGGATTCTACCTGATCCGCGTAAAAATCCCGGCTGTCATCCAGACCAAAGAAGACCGGCTGGATTCCGTTTGCAGGGTGAACGGTTGAGAGTTTATCATCATCCCCGTTTAAGATAATGGAACCGTTCGGGTTCATATAGAGGAAAATCTCCGTTTTGGCTTTCAAAATACCGTCTCTGGACTTTAAATGCTCCAGATGGGCAACTCCGATATTGGTGATGACGCAGATGTCAGGACGGGCAATCTTTGCAAGCCGTTCCATCTCGCCGAAATTGCTGATACCAAGTTCCAGCACGGCAACCTCATGTTCTTCGCGGATATTGAAGATCGTAAGCGGGAGCCCGATCTCGTTGTTGAAGTTTCCGGCTGTTTTCAATACGTCATATTTTTCTCCAAGCACAGATGCGATCATTTCTTTGGTGCTGGTCTTTCCCACACTTCCGGTGACACCTACGACTTTCAGATTAAGGCTTTTCCGATAGTGCTCGGCAATATCCTTCAATGCCTGTTCACAGGAGGTGACCAGAATGTATGGATAAGAGGCATTTTCAATCCGTTTTTCGGAGAGCGCACACAGAGCGCCGTCCCGGATCGTCTGCGGGATGAACATGTGTCCATCCACTCTTGCACCGCGAATGGCGATAAACAGACAGTCTTTTTCTACTTTCCGGCTGTCGATCACAACGCTGGAAACTTCTTTATAATAGCTTTCATCATCGCCGTAATAAATTCCACCACAGGCAACGGCGATTTCTTTCAATGTCATGTTTTTCATAAACGTTCCATCCTTTATTGTATTTGCTTACTGATATCTTGCTTCCATGGATTTCTGGATGATCAGCTCGCACAGATCTCCGTATTCAATTCCGTCTGCAAGTGCTTCTTTTGGAAGGAGGCTTGCAGAAGTCATGCCCGGAAGGGTATTCATTTCCAGGCAGTACAGATTGCCGTCTGCGTCCAGGATAAAGTCAGCCCGGCTGTATACGTTCAGCTTCAATGCCTGGAAAGCGCGGACTGTGAGAGCTTTCATGCGCTCTGCAATCTCTTCGCTGATATCGGCAGGGCATACTTCTTCAGTCGCATTTGCCTGATATTTGTTGGCATAGTCAAACCATCCGTTTTTGGGAATGATTTCGATCGGAGGAAGTGCTTTTCCATCGATCACGCCGCATGCAAATTCGCGGCCTTTGATGTAAGTTTCGACGACCACTTCGTTTTCATAACGGAAAGAATTTTTCAGTGCCTGACGGTATTCCTCTTCTGTATTTACAATATATACTCCGATGCTGGAGCCGCCGGAGCATGGCTTTACAACGACCGGGAAGGAAAGTCCCAGAGATTCCAGGGAACAGTCACTGTCTTCTTTATACAGGCAGACTCCGGAAGGTGTGTCCACACCGGCTTCCATAAAAATCTGTTTGGTGAGTCCTTTATCCATGGCAACAGCACATCCAAGCGAGTCAGGTCCTGTGTAGCGGATTCCGAGCAGATCAAATGAAGCCTGCAGCTTTCCGTTTTCTCCTTCTCCGCCGTGAAGTCCGAGGAAGGTCATATCTGCCAGGCGGCAGAGTTCGATGACATTCGGACCGAAGAAGCAGTCAGACTGGTCCGGACGGGAAGCTTTTACAGCTGCAAGATCCGGCTCTGTTTCGGAAATATTCTTTGCGATTTCCAGACCGTGTCCAGGCAGTGTAAAGACGTCTTCCAGATTCTCGGGTGCGTTCTCAAGGCCGAGAAATACGTCCAGAAGAAATGCATCGTGTCCTTTCTCCAGTAATGTTTTACAGATTCCGGCAGCAGAAGCGAGAGAAACGTCGCGTTCTGTACTGAGTCCACCGGCTAATACGATAATTTTCATGATGATCTCCTATCTTATTTATTTACTTCATTTAACAGTTTTGCTTTTGTGTCATAGAGCTTCCGGGACAAATCCACATAAACTTTGTGTGGATATAAGAGACGTTTTGTCTCATCCCAGAGAGTCTCTTTTTCCTGTTTGCAATATGCTGCGATCTCCATGACAGAAGGAGAAGTGTAGACACATTCTCCGTGGATGAAGATTGGTTGTAACATCTCACGCATCGTGTAGCTTCCGCCCGGAAGACGAGTCTTTTTCCAGGTTTCGTTTGGATCGAATAAAAGCAGTTCTTCGGATGTGTCATAGGTTTCGTCCGCAAAACAGATCAGATCCGCACGAAGCTTTCCGGTCTCTTTATCATATACACGATAAATGGTTTTGTTTCCCGGATTCGTGATTTTTTCCGTATTCTCTGAAATCTTGATCTTCGGAAGGAATTTGCCGTCTTTTTCAATGGCAGCCAGTTTGTAAACGCCGCCGAAGGAAGGGCAGTCCTTGGAGGTGATCAGATGTGTTCCGACTCCCCATGAGGTGATCGCTGCACCTTGGATCTTCAGATCATTGATCAGCATCTCATCCAGATCGTTGGAAGCTGCGATCACGGCATCCTCAAATCCTGCGGCATCCAGCATGACACGTGCTTTTTTGGACAGGTATGCGAGATCTCCGCTGTCCAGACGAATGCCGTAGCTCTTTGGATGGATACCGGCGTCCTTCATTTCACGGAAGACACGGATCGCATTTGGAACTCCGGATTTTAACGTGTCATAGGTGTCCACCAAAAGGGTACATGCATCCGGATATAATTCGGCATAGGCTTTGAATGCGGTGTACTCGTCCGGAAAACTCATGATCCAGCTGTGGGCATGGGTTCCCATGATCGGGACATCAAACATCTTGCCGGCAAGCACATTAGATGTGCCGACACATCCGCCGATCATAGCGGCTCTGGCTCCATAAAGTCCGGCATCCGGTCCCTGAGCACGGCGGAGACCAAATTCCATGACACCGTCTCCCTGTGCCGCATGGACAACACGGGCTGTTTTTGTCGCGATCAGGCTCTGATGATTGATGATATTCAAGATCGCAGTCTCCACAAGCTGTGCCTCCATGATCGGAGCGATGACTTTTAAGATCGGCTCCTTCGGGAAGATCACACTTCCTTCCGGAATCGCGTAAATATTTCCGCTGAAATGAAATCCACTCAGATAGTGGAGAAAGTCCTCACTGAAAATGCCGAGTCCCCGCAGGTAATCTACATCTTCGTAAGAAAAATTCAGATTTTTGATGTATTCGATGACCTGTTCCAGACCGGCCATGATGGAGTAGCCGTTTTTTACCGGATTCTCCCGGAAAAATACATCAAAGATCACGGTTTCGTTTGCAGACTGTTTTTCAAAATAGCCCTGCATCATGGTCAGCTCATATAAATCTGTGAGCAATGTTAAATTATCTGCTCTCAATAAAAATCTTCCTTTTTTAAATCAGATTAATTCTGCATTTTTATTGATCGTTTCCTGAATGATATTCTGTACATAAGCACCGATGTGTTTTTTGTCCTCCGGTGCAAGATCTTTTGGATAGATCGGTGTTCCGTATTCTACGACAACATTGACCTTTTTGATCCTTGGAAACTGATTTTCAAAGATCGCGGCAGTGTTGTTCATGGAAATCGGAACGATCGCACATCCTGTTTTGGCGGCGATCTTAAAAGCGCCCTCTTTAAAAGGAAGCATACTGAGCTCTTCGCCTTTGTTTCTCGTTCCCTCAGGGAAAATACAGATGGAAATTCCCTGCTTCACATAATCGATCGCCTGAAGGATGGTTTTCAGTCCCTCTTTTGGATTCTCACGGTCCAGAAACAGACAGTATACAAAGCGCATCCAGGTAGATAAAAGCGGAATTTTTTCCATCTCCTTTTTCGCCACATATCCGGTCAGTCTCGGACAGCGGGAGTACGTCAGAAGAATATCAAAGAAACTGCGGTGATTTCCGATAAACAGCACGGGCTCGTCCGGAATATTTTCGAATCCGATTACGGTCGTGTGTACACCGGTTACTTTTAAGATTGCTTTGAATCCCCACTGTACGATTCGAAGACAACTGTAGTCTCTTGCATTGCGGTTGAACTTTCCGATCAGCCATTCAATGAAAAATACCGGAATTGTCAGAATAAGAAACAGAATAAGGAAACAACAACACAAATAAAACGAATACATGTTATAAACCTTACTCTCTTAGTTTTTTAGTACGTTGGGGGCGAAAGATGCCTGACATCTTTTTAGTCTAGTACAGATTATACTTAAAGCA
>ENA-OQNC01000061-OQNC01000061.1-human-gut-metagenome-genome-assembly--contig:-NODE-61-length-16916-cov-2.821669_pt1 | contig 16916 bp, 16 predicted proteins | sample MGYA00242626_ERZ504874 | MGnify/ENA primary metagenome ERZ504874 (study PRJEB26092, sample SAMD00036411) | human gut metagenome | host: Homo sapiens | study: EMG produced TPA metagenomics assembly of...
GAAATGACCTTGTACATCATTCTACTTTTTATCGCCTTGTGTGCCGGCATGGCCCTGTCGGTCTATGCGTTCGGTACCGGAGGCAAGCGTAAGCGTATCTTTCAGGACATCTATTTTTCTGTGGAAGATACGAACGGCGTGGGCGTGCTGTACACCAAGACGGGCGAATATTCAGCCATCCTGAAAATAGAGAATCCCGTGCAGAAATACTGTGCGAACATCGACAGCTACTACGAGTTCACGCACCTTTTCACCGCCCTCGCGCAGACGCTCGGCGAAGGATATGCCCTGCACAAACAGGACATCTTCATCCGGAAACAGTTCGAGAACGAGACGGGGGACAAACACGAGTTCCTCTCATCGGCCTACTTCCGTTACTTCAAGGGGCGTAACTATACGGACAGCGTGTGTTACCTGACCATCACGCAGGAGGCGAAGAAGAGCCGCCTGTTCTCGTTCGACAACAAGAAGTGGCGCGACTTTCTGGTCAAGATACGCAAAGTGCATGACCAGCTGCACGATGCCGGGGTACAGGCCAGGTTCCTGAACAAAGCCGAAGCGAGCGAATACGTGGACCGCTATTTCGCCATGAACTTCAAGGAGCGGATCGTGTCGATGACCAACTTCAAGGCGGACGACGAAACGGTCTCGATGGGCGACAAACGCTGCAAGGTATATAGCCTTGTCGATGTGGACTGTGCCGCACTGCCCTCACTGATACGGCCTTACACCAATATAGAGGTCAATAACACGGATATGCCCGTGGACCTGCTGGCTGCCATCGACAACATTCCGAATGCGGAGACGGTCGTCTATAACCAGATTGTCTTCCTGCCCAACCAGAAAAGGGAACTGGCCCTGCTGGACAAAAAGAAGAACCGGCACGCCAGTATTCCCAATCCGAGCAACCAGATGGCCGTGGAGGACATCAAGCGGGTGCAGGAGGTCATCGCGCGGGAAAGCAAGCAGCTCGTGTACACCCATTTCAACCTGATCGTCGCCGTACCGGCCGATACGGACCTGCAAAAATGCACGAACCACTTGGAGAATGCTTTCGGACGTATGGGTATCCATATTTCCAAAAGGGCGTACAACCAACTGGAACTGTTCGTGAACTCGTTTCCGGGTAACTGTTACGGCATGAACGAGGACTATGACCGCTTCCTGACGCTGGGTGACGCGGCGATGTGTCTGATGTATAAGGAGCACATACAGCACAGCGAGGAGACACCGCTGAAAATCTACTACACAGACCGCCAAGGCGTGCCGGTGGCTATCGACATCACGGGAAAGGAGGGGAAAAACAAGCTGACGGACAACTCGAACTTTTTCTGTCTCGGTCCTTCGGGCAGCGGCAAGAGCTTCCACATGAACTCTGTCGTGCGCCAGTTGTACGAGCAAGGAACGGACGTGGTGATGGTCGATACGGGTAACAGCTACGAGGGACTTTGCGAATACCTCGGCGGCAAGTACATTTCCTATACCGAGGAAAGACCGATTACGATGAACCCATTCCGCATCAATCGGGCGGAAATGAATGTGGAGAAGACGGGCTTCCTGAAAAACCTCGTGCTGCTCATCTGGAAAGGCTCGCAGGGTACGGTCACAAAGACAGAGGACCGCCTGATAGAACAGGTCATCACGGAGTATTACGACACTTATTTCAATGGGTTCGACGGCTTCACACCCCTGCAACGGGAGGATTTGCGTAAGGGGCTGCTCATCGACGACCGTAACCATGCCGAGAAGCAGGACGAGGACGAAGGAGAGCGGACCGGGCGTATCGAGCGCATGATCGACGAGATGGAACGCCGCCGTAAGGAGTTGAAAGTGGAAGAGCTGTCGTTCAACTCGTTCTATGAATTTTCCGTGCAGCGCATCCCCGACATCTGTGACCGAAAACCATATTTCGGGCATCGACATATCGACGTACCGTTACATGATGAAGGACTTCTATCGGGGCGGCAATCATGAAAAGACGCTGAACGAGAACATGGACAGTTCATTGTTCGATGAGACGTTCATCGTCTTCGAAATTGACAGTATAAAGGATGATCCTCTCCTGTTCCCTCTTGTCACACTGATTATCATGGATGTATTCTTACAGAAGATGCGTATCAAGAAGAACCGCAAAGTCCTGGTCATAGAGGAAGCGTGGAAGGCCATTGCCAGCCCGCTCATGGCCGAATACATCAAGTTTATGTACAAGACGGCCCGTAAGTTCTGGGCCTCGGTCGGCGTGGTGACGCAGGAGATACAGGACATCATCGGCAGCCCTATCGTCAAGGAAGCCATCATCAACAACTCCGACGTGGTGATGCTGCTTGACCAGAGCAAGTTCCGCGAGCGGTTCGATGAAATCAAGGCTATTCTCGGACTTACCGACGTGGACTGCAAAAAGATATTCACCATCAACCGGCTGGAAAACAAGGAAGGGCGCAGCTTCTTCCGAGAGGTGTTCATCCGCCGGGGGACGACCAGCGGCGTGTACGGCGTGGAAGAACCAAGAGAGTGTTACATGACCTACACCACCGAGCGGGCGGAGAAAGAAGCCCTGAAACTCTACAAGCGGGAATTGCGGTGCAGCCATCAGGAAGCTATCGAGGCGTACTGTCGGGATTGGAACGCCAGCGGTATCGGAAAATCCCTGCCGTTCGCCCAAAAGGTCAACGAGGCCGGGCGGATATTGAACCTTCATGTAAAACAATAACAATCAAATCATCAATTACAGAAAATGGAAAAGATAGACATCAGCCAAAGTGTGAAGACACTTGAGTTCGGGAGCAAATATGAAGCCCGTATCCAACGGATATTCCGTGAGTTCGACATCAAAACCATCCGGGATTTGTGCCAATGGCCCGGAAAGGACTTGGTAAGGGTACGCGACATGGGAAGAAAAAGCATCGAGGAAATAGAGGATGTTCTGGAAAGGTACAATCTCCGGTTGGGAATGCCCGGTAAGGAACTGGACGAATACGCCGGTATCGGAAATTCCGTGCAGGACGAGGAAGAAGAGGCGAAGTGGGAACAACGCAGGTACGAGATAGCCAAGGAGGTATTCATACACCACCGTCTGGTGGCAAATTCCGCCGTATATGAGGCCGACGAACTGATACGTGCACTAAGAGGCATGACGCGCCGTTGACGGGGGCTGTTTTTAACCGGGGAGGAATCCATGATGAAACGGCTGTCACTTATCCTTATGCTCCTGTCGCTCGTTGTCGTACAGCACATCCACGCGCAGTATTACAGCGTGAACTACGATGCGCGTACCGTGGCGGCAATGGCTACCGCTTTCGGTACGGAAGCCGTGGCGGAAAGCTATTACCGGGAGCAGGTCGATGACATACTCAAGCACTACAATGCGGCGGAAGTGGCCACGGCGGGGATTTTTGCCTCCAAGTTCTTGGAGCATAAAGCCTTTTCCGACCTCGGTATCTGGAACAGCAGTACGGAGAACTACTACTACCGCCGCATTTACCGCATGGTCTCGGAGAAGATCATACCCAAGATATGGGTGGTGGCGAAACTGATGCTCCGCTCACCGCAAACGGCTATCTACTGGGGCAGCTACCTGATGAAAATCTGCGACGAAACGAAAAGCCTGTGTATGCAGTTCGAGAGTGTAGTGACGAACAGCACGTTGGGCTTTTCGGACATCGTGTTTCTGGAAATCAACCGGAACATCGCCCCTCTGTTGAAACTCTCGGAGATAGGCGACATCGACTGGCAGCACATGCTGGACGACATCGCCAGCGTGCCGGGCAATTTCACCAAGGAGAACCTGCAACACGACATCGACAACCTCTACAACATGGGTGTCGGTCTCGCCTCGGCAGGTATCGGGAACATTGGTGACGCCCTGTTGCAAACCAGTTCGTTCCATGAGCTGATGGGCGGCAGGGTCAGCAAGGTCATCGACCTGTATGACCATTACGGTGCGCTCTTCGAGCAGGCGGAGCATGACCTCGGCGGCCTGCTGATTGACATGGTGGGCGGTGAGGACAACGTGGCGGGACTGTTCGATTTCAGCAACTACGACCTTACCTCCTGGATGACGGACTATCTGGACGAGACGGCGGGAAACTACTACACGCAACGGTGGTATATCGCCCGGCGTGAGCAAGGGAGTATCGCCTTGTGCGACTACTACCCGCCGACGGACGATAACAGCATACTGAACGGCGGCGAATGGACGCGTTTCGAGACAACCGATCCCGACTTTTATCCCAATGCCTCGCAACGGGAGCAGGCGCTCGCCAATTCGGAACGGTACGCCGGTTGGTCGAGAAGCCGGGTACAGCAGCTCAACAACCAGAATGACGGCTATACCTATAGTATCAACTACTGGCAGAACGGCTATATCATCAGCCGGGGCGGCAAACAGACGAAGAAGGCATACGCCTACGAAATCCATGTGAAGAAAAGCTGGAACCGGGAAGAGGTCGTCTATGAAGAGGTGTTCGATTCCTACTCGATGGACCTGAACACGTTCAAAGCCGGGCTTAACGCCCGACTCTCGGAGTTCAACGACAACGAGGAAGGTTATACCTATTATATAGCTTCTGACGCGCGGAACTATTATCAGGCGACGGACGCCGCGAAATTGCAAGGCTGCGAGAGCGTGACCATCAGTGTAACCTGTTCGGACGGGGCTACGCTCGGTCAGGGCACGACGCAGTACAAGTGCCGAACGTGCGGCAAATCCCTGAACGCCCATTCAAAGGAGTGTGCCATGCAGACCACGGTTACGGAGAACGAACTGGACTTGTCCGAGCTGGACGCCATGCTGCAGGAGGCAGAGAATCAGGTAGCCGCCATCCAGTCGCAAATCAACGCGTTGGAGAGCGAGAATGCCGACCTGCTGAAAAAAATCGCCGAGGCAAGCGTGGAAGATGCGGCGGTGTACCGGCAGCAGTACAACGCGAACAAGACACAGATAGACCGCCTGAAAAGCGAGCTGTCCGAATGGCAGAAGAAACAACGGGAATACACCGACGCGAAAACCGAGGCGGCGGGCGATAACGATGTGGCAACAGACGACTATTACCGCATACCGGCCATCATGCAGGACTGCAAGACGGCTTACAGCCTGTCGTGGCAGGACGGCGGGGCGTGGAACGGCTACACCTATGTCCGTAAGGCGACCATGCCGAACATCAACGGGGTCATCACGTTCAAGGCGACGGTCTCGATAGCCCGCAAACCGAAATATTTCCTCGGTATCAAGATACACCGTGCCATCGTGCAGATCAGTTGGGAACTGACCACGGAATACACCGACACGTATGTGGCCGACGTGCTGACGCTCGACCCTAACCTGTCGGACGCGGAGAAAACGAAACTGGTGAACGACCGTATTGCGGAGATTGCACGAGAGCATCCTTCGTGCAAGATCACGACGGAATATGCCCGTACCCCACCATTGGAAGAGACTCCGACCGGGGAGGTGTACCATCTGCTGTGGTCAAGCGACCGGCTCGAAATCGCACGGGAAGTGGATTCCCGGATTACGATGATATATGCCGACCTCGTGTCACTGGAGAAGATTGATGCACTACAAACGGAGCATCATCGACGTGCTGAAGGACGTGCTGCCCGAATTGGATATGGACGAGGGACGCAGGCTGACGCTCGTGGAGGAATGCCACGAACGCTGGGTGGAGAATGCGCGGAACCTGCGGAGCGGAAACGGCAGGAACGGCAAAGGCAGCGGAAAGGAGGTGCGGCCATGAAACGTGCCCTGCTGATGGCAGTCGTGCTGCTGGCTCTCCTGCCCGGCATTGCCAAGGCGCAATGGACGTTCGACATCGTGTCGGTAGAAGCCTACATCAACGACCACAAGAAGCAACGCAGCCTGCTGCTGGCCCGCAGTACGCTGGAATACAGCAACAAGCTGCTGCACGAGTACAGCCGCAAAGAGGTCGGCGAGTACAAGGAACTGAATGTGGACTTGGACCGCTACACCCGTGCCTTCGACGTCATCGACGTGATGTACCAGTCCTTGCGGACGGTGCTGAACGTGAAAAGCACCTATACGGCGGTCAGCGACCGTATCGGCGATTACAAGAGACTGCTGGAGGACTTCAACGATAGAATCGTGAAACGGGGGCGCATCGACCCCGGCGATGCCGTGATACTGGCCATCAACGAAAAGGCAATACGGGACATCGCCGATGACGGGAAACAGCTTTACAAATCGGTCAGTGACCTCGTGCTGTATGCCACAGGGGCGGCAGAATGTTCGACCTCCGACCTGCTGATGGTGCTGGAAGCGGTGAACACGTCGCTGGACGACATCGAGCGGCACCTGAACCGGGCGTATATCGAGACGTGGCGGTACATACAGGTGCGCATCGGTTACTGGAAAGCGAAGATTTACCGTCCCAAGGTCAAGGAGATTATCGACGGGGCTTTCGGACGATGGCGCAAAGCGGGACGGCTGGATTATTAACGAACGATAAAAGGGAAAGAAGGCAAACTATCTACAGGTTAGAGTTTGACTTCCATGCCATCGACATCGGGAAATAAAAACAGAGAAAGAATTTTAGTTACAAACAAGCCTATTGGGATTATACCAAGGGATAAAAAGACATTCAGATTGATGCAATGGAAAAGAATTGTTTTTGTCAAAAGACATTACGTTATATAAGGCCGATTGTCTTGAAGTGATGCCTTTTCTTCCGGAATCAAGCATTGATTTGGTTTTATGCGATCCCCCTTTTGGAATTACAGCTTCACAGTGGGATAAAATAATACCATTCCCGGAAATGTGGAAAGAGATCAGGAGAGTCAGGAAAGAAAATGCACCTACGGTCTTATTTGGCAGCGAACCGTTCAGCAGCTTTCTACGCTGCGGCAATTTAGATGAATTTAAATATGACTGGGTTTGGGAAAAGTCAAAAGCAAGCAATTTTCTTCTCGCTAAAAAACAACCTCTAAAAGCACATGAGCTAATAAGTGTCTTTGGCAAAGGCAGAACCCCTTATTATCCAATCATGGAGGAAGGCGAGCCTTACGGGAACCGCACGAAGAGAGGAAGCAATTGGACAGGGATAAACAATGTACCCAATCCTACATTCAGGCATGAAAACAAAGGGACAAGATATCCACGAAGTGTGATATACTTCAAAACAGCGGAATCGGAAGGCAAAACGATTCATGTCAACCAAAAGCCGATTGCATTATTGGAGTATCTGATAAAAACATACACAAAGGAAGGAGATACTGTCCTTGATTTTGCTTCGGGGAGCATGAGCACCGCAATTGCCTGTATCTATACGAATAGAAAATGTATTTGCATTGAAAAAGACGAGACATATTTCTCGCAAGGAGAGAAACGAGTCAGGAATGAATACCAATATTTATGACAGTAAAGGAAGCTCAAAAAAAGTATGACTATACGATATAAATAACTGTAAAATAATGAATAACCGGAAATTAATATGAACAGAACTCTCTTACTCATGGCGGTTGCAGCAGTTGCAACGAGCGGTGTCAAGGCGCAGTCGGTTACTTACAACCATGACTCGCCGAAACAGAACCAGATTACGGTTATGGAAACCGGTACGGGCGCTCTGTCGCCCGAACTTTATTACACGCTGCTGCACAACAAGTACAAGAAGTCGGCGGCAAGCAAGAACAAACTGTCGTTCCGCACGCTGGCGGGTGTGAACCTGTACAACCAGACAGACGAGGCGGAAGCCATCGACTCGGCACTGGTCAAGCGGGCCGAAATCGAGGCACTGAATGTAGCCGACCGGCAGATTGACCTCGCGTGGCTGGCCGAGGGCGATAAGATAAACGCTCAAAATGGAACGGCTTCAGCGCAACATCGACCGCATCCCCCCTTGCCGGGGGGCACAACGGACGACAGGGAGCGGTGGACGGAATACTACCACGTCTACCAGTGCGCCATTGACGCTACGAAGGACGCCTACATGCCCAACGCACAACGGAAGAAAGAGTACCTGCGAATCTACGAGGACGTGGTACGGCAGAACGAGATTCTGGTCGGCTACCTTGCCCGAAGACAGAACGCCACGGTTGCGAACGGGCTGCTGAATGCAACCGCCGACCGGAGACTGGACAAGGGCGGTATCGTCCGCGAGGCGATGGGCCGGTGGAACGAATCGCGTTCCGCCGTGCGAGGGGCGCAATCGGGCGGCGAAACTGATACGGGAGACGGAGACGAGACGGTAAACAGAAAGAACTAAAAACACACAACGTATGGCAGACGGAAATATTCTTTCGGATTTCGGTATCGACCTCTTGGAAGAGGAAATCGACGACGTGATTTTTCAGACCAACGAGTTTCTGACCGATGCGACCTTTACCGGCTCGCAAGGTCCCTTCTGGTGGATTCTTCAAATGTGCATGGCACTGGCCGCCCTATTCGCCATCATCATGGCGGCAGGCATGGCGTACAAAATGATGGTCAAGCACGAGCCTTTGGACGTGATGAAGCTCTTCAGACCGCTGGCCGTGTCGCTTATCCTCTGCTGGTGGTATCCTCCGGCAGACACGGGCATGGCAAACAGCGGGAGCAACTGGTGCTTTTTAGATTTCCTCTCCTATATCCCGAACTGCGTCGGTTCGTACACACATGACCTGTACGAGGCCGAAGCCTCGCAAATCTCGGACAAGTTCGAGGAAGTGCAGGAGTTGATTTACGTGCGCGACACGATGTACACTGCCCTGCAGGCACAGGCCGATGTCGCCCATACGGGTACGTCGGACCCAAACCTTATCGAGGCAACGATGGAACAGACAGGTGTGGACGAGGTAACGAACATGGAGAAGGATGCGGCGAAGCTGTGGTTCACCTCGCTGACTTCGGGGGTAATCGTGGGGATTGACAAAATCATCATGCTGATAGCCCTTCGTAGTATTCAGAATCGGTTGGTGGGTTACCGATCTATTGTCAGCAAATTCTTTTGGGAATGCTCACCATCTTCGGCCCTATACAGTGGGCGTTCTCGCTCCTGCCCAAATGGGAAGGTGCGTGGGCGAAGTGGCTCACGAGGTATCTGACGGTGCATTTCTACGGGGCGATGCTCTACTTCGTGGGCTTCTACGTGCTGCTGCTGTTCGACATCGTGCTGTGCATACAGGTGGAGAACCTGACGGCAATCACGGCGAGCGAGCAGACGATGGCGGCTTACCTGCAAAACAGCTTCTTCTCCGCCGGCTACCTGATGGCGGCAAGCATCGTGGCCCTGAAATGCCTGAACCTCGTTCCCGACCTTGCGGCATGGATGATACCGGAGGGCGATACGGCGTTCTCGACCCGAAACTTCGGTGAGGGCGTGGCGCAGCAGGCCAAAATGACGGCGACGGGCGCAATGGGTACGGTAATGAGATAACAAAGTAACGATAAATATTCAAACAAAATGGTCATCAAGAATTTAGAGAACAAAATCAAACTGGTCGGAATTATCTGCACCGCCTTTCTCGTGGGGTGCGTCATCATCAGCATGTCGAGTATCTGGACGGCCCGCATGATGGTTACGGACGCTCAAAAGAAGGTGTATGTGCTGGACGGCAACGTGCCCATACTGGTACGCCGCACGACGATGGAGGAAACGCTCGACGTGGAAGCCAAGAGCCATGTAGAGATGTTCCACCACTACTTTTTCACGCTTGCCCCTGACGACAAGTACATCCGCTACACGATGGAGAAAGCGATGTACTTAGTGGACGAAACGGGCTTGGCACAGTACAACACGCTCAAGGAAAAAGGTTTCTACTCGAACATCTTGGGAACGAGCGCCGTCTTTTCGATTTTCTGCGACAGTATCGCCTTCAACAAGGAGAAGATGGAGTTCACCTACTACGGACGGCAGCGTATCGAACGGCGCAGCAATATCCTGATGCGCGAACTGGTTACGGCGGGACAGCTCAAGCGTGTACCCCGGACGGAGAACAACCCGCACGGGCTGCTCATCGTGAACTGGCGCACACTGCTGAACAAGGACATCGAGCAAAAGACGAAAAGCAACTATTAACACCATCAGGCCCTTATGAATATCAAAGGATTCAGACGTATGCTGTTCGGTGAAAAAATGCCGGACAGGAACGACCCGAAATACAAGGAACGCTACGAGCGTGACATAGATGCCGGACGGCGTTTCGCCAAGGCAACACGCATCGACAAGGCTGCGGCCAAGGTGCAGGGCTTCGCCAACATGCACCGGACGCTGTTTCTCGTCATCGTATTTGGCTTTCGCCATCTGCGGGCTGACATGGAATATTTACCGCCTGACGGTGGTGTACCGCCATCATCCGACCCGCCGGACGGCCACGGAGATGCAGGATTCCGTGCTCCGGGAACGGCATAAGATGCTTTCCGTACCGCATGTACGAAGATTCGATACGAAGGAAAGTGGTACGGAAAGGCCGGAATAGAACGGCAGGCTTATGAATATGCCGTTTGAGAGAACTATAAGCAAGTATGTGCAACTCAATTAAAGGGAAACAATGAACAATATCTTCAAGAGAATTAATTTCAGGCAGCCAAAGTATATGCTTCCGGCTATCCTCTATATTCCCCTTCTCGGCACGTCGTACTTCTTTTTCGACCTGTTCCATACCGAGAAGGTCGAGGTACAGGATAAGACACTCCAGACGACCGAGTTCCTGAATCCCGAATTGCCGGACGCCCAAATCAAGGGTGGCGACGGTATCGGCAGCAAGTATGAGAACATGGCCAAATCATGGGGCAAGATACAAGATTATTCCGCTGTGGACAACATCGAGCGGGACGAACCGGACAATAACCAAGAGGAATATGAATCGCAGTACACCGAAGAGGACATCGCCCTGCTTGACCGGCAGGAAAAGGAAAATGATCTGGCAGCGGAAGCGGCCGATGCCAAGAGGCGGGAACAGGAGGCTCTCGCAGAACTGGAAAAAGCACTCGCCGAAGCGAGGTTGAGAGGACAACGGGAGGTCATGCCGTCCGAAACGGACAGCACCGCAACGGCGGCTCCGCCGGACACGATGACGCAGGCCAAGGGAACCATCGACGAGGAAAGCCGTTCGGTCAAAGCTCCTGCGGAGACGGACAAGGCAAGCGAGGTGGTGAAGAAGGTAAAGACGGCTTCGGACTACTTCAACACACTGGCGAAAGACGCTCGGGAACCGAAACTCATCAAGGCGATCATCGACGAGAACATCAAGGCCGTGGACGGCTCGCGTGTGCGGCTGCGCCTGCTGGACGACATCGAAATCAACGAGAGCGTGGTCAGGCGTGGTACTTACCTGTATGCCACAGTCAGCGGTTTCTCTTCCGGACGTGTAAAAGGAAGCATCAACAGCATATTGGTGGAGGACGAACTGGTCAAGGTCAGCTTGTCAATCTACGATACGGACGGGCTGGAAGGACTTTACGTACCCATCAGCCAGTTCCGCGAGACAAGCAAGGATGTGGCGAGCAGTGCCATGTCGGGCAGCATGAACATGAATACCAGCGGATACGGTAACAGCCTCGCCCAATGGGGTATGCAGGCGGTGAACAATGCCTACCAGAAAACGAGTAACGCCATCAGCAAGGCTATCAAGAAAAACAAGGTGAAGCTGAAATACGGGACGTTTGTGTATCTGGTGAACGGACGGGAAAACAGGAACTAAAAGGGCAGTGACAATGGAATCAGACATATCAAAACTTCATAAGGGAACGGACGGCTTCTATTACGAGGACTACATCGCTCCCGATAAGCCCGAAACATTCGTTGGGAAGCTCGTAAGTACCGAATGGTGGCACAAAGGGGTACGATTCGCCCTGATATGCAACTTTCAGGCAGAAGACGGGCGGAGGATTGCCTTATTCGCCTTCCAGAAGCATACCGGTTTTTACGGGCCGAGAGACGGTGCGGTCAATTTCAAACATGTGGAGAAGAATACCCTCTGGGAGTGTGAAATCCGGAAAACCCGGACGGAACGCTGTACCTGGATGAGCGCCCGACAAATTGTAGAACTGAAAACAGACGCAATATGATAGAGACGGATCGCATTTACCTTATGGACTGCATGGAGGGCATGAAACAGATAGCGGATAGTAGCGTGGACGCCATAATCGCCGACCTGCCTTACGGGGTGTTAAATCGCAGCAATCCGTCGGTGAACTGGGACCGCCAGATACCGTTCGCAGCCTTGTGGGAGCAATACCGGCGGATTACCAAGCCGGACAGCCCCATTATCCTGTTCGGACAGGGGCTTTTCTCCGCATGGCTCATGCTGTCGCAACCCCGGCTATGGCGGTACAACCTCGTGTGGCAGAAAGATCGGGTGACGGGACATCTCAATGCCAAACGTATGCCGCTCCGGCAGCACGAGGATATTCTGGTATTCTATAAAAAACAGCCGGTCTATCATCCGCAGATGACACCGTGTCCTCCGGAACGGAGAAATCACGGGAGGCGTAAAACGGAGGGATTTACCAACCGTTGTTACGGAACGATGAAACTCTCACCGGTACGCATAGCCGATGACAAATATCCGACCTCGGTCATCTTCATGCCGAAGGAACACAAGAAAGGCGCGTTCTACCACCCGACACAAAAGCCCGTGGCGTTGATGGAGTACCTGATACGGACCTACACCGACGAAGGCGATGTTGTACTGGACAACTGTATCGGGTCAGGCACAACCGCCGTGGCCGCTATCCGCACGGGACGACACTACATCGGATTTGAAATCGAACAGGTGTACTGCGAGATTGCCGAACGGCGGATTCAGGAGGAACTGGAATGCAGGAACAAAGCACAAGAGGAAAAAGAGATAAGGGAAGAAAAACAAAATCAATAAATCAATGACATGGACAAAAAAGGAATCGTAACGGCATTTCTTCTGGCGGCAGGACTGCTGGGAACGCCGAATGTACAGGCACAACGAACCTACGAGGAGATGGAACAACTTACGGTAAATGAACAGGTAACGACGGTCATCACGGCCTCGGAACCGGTACGCTTCGTGGACATCTCCACCGATAAGGTTGTCGGTGACCAGCCGATAGATAACATCGTCCGCCTGAAACCGAAAGAGGGCGGACACGAGGACGGCGAGGTGCTGGCCATAGTGACCATCGTAACGGAACGCTACCGCACGCAGTATGCACTGCTCTACACCACACGGGTGCGGGAGGCGGTAACTGACAAGGAAATCCAGTTGCAGGAACGAAACGCCTACCACAACCCGGCGGTCTCGATGTCCACCGTGGAGATGACACGCTTCGCCCGGCGTATCTGGAACTCGCCCGCGAAGATCCGCAACGTCGCCACCAAGGCACACCGCATGACCATGCGGTTGAACAACATCTACACCGTGGGAGAGTATTTCTTCATCGACTTCTCAATAGAGAACCGGACGAACATACGTTTCGACATTGACGAGATACGGGTGAAGCTGGCGGACAAGAAACTGACCAAAGCGACTAATGCGCAAGTCATCGAACTGGTCCCGGAACTGGTGCTGGAGACGGGCAAGACGTTCCGGCACGGCTACCGGAATGTGGTCGTGGTCAGGAAAATGACGTTCCCGAACGACAAGGTACTGACCATCGAGATGACGGAGAAACAAATCAGCGGGCGTGCTATCAGCCTGAATATCGACTATGAGGACGTGCTGTCGGCCGATTCGTTCAGCACGGCATTGCTGGAGGAGGAATGACAATGAGAAAGACGATTATCCTGACGATTGCCTGCATGTGCCTCGCCGTCGGCGCGAATGCACAACGGGGCAGCGGCCGCCTTTCGCTCGGAGCGGGGCTGCTGTACAAGAACGGGCTGGACGTGACGCTGGCCTACGAACACGAGATGAACTACCGCCATGCGTGGGAGTTCTTTGCCAACGGCTACCTGCAATGGGCAGAGTGCGAATCCTGCAAGCATGTATGCCCGAAATCTTTCTGGCAGAATTACCGTACCTACGGCTTCGGCGTGGCTTACAAACCCTGCGTCACGAGGGGACGCAACCATTACGGAAGCCTCCGTATCGGGGCTTCGGGCGGAAGCGATACGAGGAAGTTCCTTGTCGGGCTGCATTTCGGCTACGAGCACAACTATGTGTTGCGGGCGGGCTGGACGCTATACTGGCAAGTCAAGGGAGACGTGATGATAAAGGGGGCCGATGTGCTGCGTACAGGAGTTGCCCTCGGTATTAAACTACCTATAAAATAAGGGAAAGATGAAACAGAACACTATCAGAAAAACGTGCCAGGTAGTGCCGGTTCTCCTCATAACCGGGGCATTGGCTGCCTGCGACGCACATATAGAAGAACCCGACAAGACGGTACGTCCCGGACATGTCCTCTGCGTGGACGGCAAGGCCGTGCCGTACAGCGAGTATGAAAATTCCGGGAAACAGGCGATTGCCGTCGTCTTCCATACCTATTCGGACGGGGAAACGGAAGGAAACGGCTATGCCGTCTATCTGTGGGACATGACGCCGAAGGCTTTTGCCGACAGCCTCGGTGTCGAGCAGGGTACGTCGGCGGACATTGCTGCATACGACGGGAATGAGAACACGTTCGCCCTGTACGATACGGAAGAAACGGCCTCGCCGATGGCTGAAGCCGTTTTTGCCTTGTGGAAATACGGACAGAGCGCCTATATCCCCTCGGTGGCACAGATGCGTCTGCTGTATTCGGCACAGACCGTCATCAATCCGATTATCGAGAAATGCGGCGGCGACCCGCTGCCGACCGAGGCCGACGAGTGCTGGTATTGGACATCGACGGAGGTGGAAGGACAGCAGACAGTCAAAGCATGGCTCTACTCGACAGCCAGCGGAACCATGCAGGAAACGCCCAAGACACAGGCGCATAAAGTGCGTCCCATTATAACCATCAACAACTGAATTTATGATTATGAACGGAATTAAAGATTTTCAAGCACCACAGTATGTGGATATAGTACATCCGGACAAAGGATTCTTCGGGTATCTGTTAAGATGCAAATGTCCTAAACAAGAGGACGTTTCCGGTAATTTCATATTCCTCGACGATGGAATAGACTGCTACAAGAGGTTTCCCTCCGTAAAGAATCGCAGGGAAGAAATCCGGGCAGAATGGAACGGCCGTATCAGCCGTTACCATGATATTTTCCAAGGTCAGCTCTGCTATGTCAATGAAGAATTGATTGAAGATTTCATTGATTTCATGACTTATGGCTCTGACAATGCCGTCCGGATTTTCCTTGAGAAGTTTACAGCGGAAGTACGGGCTTCTGCAATATATGACGGGCTTAAACCTCTATATGCAGTTTCCCATGTCTGCCAGCTTTCCGCTGATAACCGTATGCAATGGCCTCACATCCACGTCCTCTGGGGTATTAAAAAGAATTGACATAGCAATGGAAGAGAGCAAGGAATTACAGGGATTTTACCGGATATTCCGTGCGGTGGTGTATGTCTCCGTACTGATGGAGTTTTTCGAGTATGCCATCGACCCGGCCATGCTGGACCACTGGGGCGGCATACTCTGCGACATTCACGGACGTATCAAACGGTGGGCCATCTATAACGACGGCAACCTCGTGTACAGCAAGGTCGCCACGGTGCTGCTGATCTGCATTACCTGTATCGGCACCAGAGCCAAGAAACATTTGGAATTCAACGCCCGGCGGCAGGTCTTGTACCCGCTCGTGAGCGGCTTTGCCCTGTTAGTGCTGTCCGTATGGCTGTTCGGTCATCCGATGGAGACGCGGTTCTACACGCTGCCGCTGAACATTATTCTCTATATGGCGGTATCGCTCACGGGGGTTATCCTCGTGCATGTCGCACTGGATAACATCTCCAAGTTCCTCAAAGAGGGACTGATGAAGGATCGTTTCAATTTCGAGAATGAAAGTTTCGAGCAATGCGAGGAACTGATAGAGACTCCGTACAGCGTGAATATCCCCATGCGATATTACTACAAGGGCAAGTTCCGTAAAGGCTGGACCAATATAACCAACTGTTTTCGTGGAACATGGGTAGTCGGAACACCGGGGTCGGGCAAGACATTCAGTATCATCGAGCCGTTTATCCGACAGCACTCGGCCAAGGGGTTCGCGATGGTGGTCTATGACTACAAGTTCCCGACGCTGGCCACGAAACTGTACTACCACTACAAGAAAAACCAGAAGCTCGGAAAGTTGCCCCAAGGCTGCCAATTCAATATGATTAACTTCGTGGACGTGGAGTACAGCCGCCGGGTAAATCCAATTCAGGCAAAATACATCAACAACCTCGCTGCGGCGAGCGAAACGGCGGAAACGCTGCTGGAATCCCTGCAAAAAGGCAAGAAAGAGGGAGGCGGCGGCAGCGACCAGTTTTTCCAGACTTCGGCTGTGAACTTCCTCGCCGCCTGCATCTACTTTTTCGTGAACTATGAACGCGAGCCTTACGATGCCAAAGGAAACAAATTGTACGCTGAAAAACGGCAGGACCCGGAGACGAAATTCTGGAAACCGACGGGTGTGGTACGCGCCAAAGAGGGCGGGGAAATCGTTGAACCTGCCTACTGGTTAGGCAAGTATTCGGATATGCCGCATATCCTGTCGTTCCTGAACGAGAGTTACCAGACCATCTTCGAGGTACTGGAGACCGACAACGAGGTTGCCCCGCTGCTCGGTCCGTTCCAGACCGCTTTGAAAAATCGCGCGATGGAACAGTTGGAAGGTATGATCGGTACATTGCGCGTCTATACCTCTCGTCTGGCGACCAAAGAGAGTTACTGGATATTCCACCGTGACGGTGATGACTTCGACCTGAAAGTGAGCGACCCGAAGAATCCGAGCTACCTGCTGATAGCGAACGATCCGGAAATGGAAAGCATTATCGGAGCGTTGAACGCCCTTATCCTGAACCGCCTCGTTACCCGTGTGAATACGGGACAGGGCAAAAATGTCCCGTCGAGCATTATCGTGGACGAGCTG
>ENA-OQNC01000062-OQNC01000062.1-human-gut-metagenome-genome-assembly--contig:-NODE-62-length-16870-cov-3.313146_pt1 | contig 16870 bp, 20 predicted proteins | sample MGYA00242626_ERZ504874 | MGnify/ENA primary metagenome ERZ504874 (study PRJEB26092, sample SAMD00036411) | human gut metagenome | host: Homo sapiens | study: EMG produced TPA metagenomics assembly of...
GGAGATGGAAAACATCCGACAGGACTTTCTTATCTGAAAAATCTCGGGGTCAATTATGTACAGACTGATGCCGGTGTATGACTATGGATCTGTAGATGAGGCGGGCAGAGCGGATGGATTCAACTGGGGGATATGATCCACTGAATTATAATGTGCCGGAAGGTTCTTATTCCACAGATCCATTTCATGGGGAAGTTCGGATCCGGGAGCTGAAAGAAGCGATCCAGGCTCTGCACAGACAGGGATTTCGGGTCATTATGGATGTGGTTTATAACCACACCTATTCGCTGGATTCCTGGCTTCAGAAGACGATGCCGTGGTATTTCTACCGGGTGTGGGAAGACGGCAGTGTTTCCAATGGATCTGCCTGTGGAAATGATGTGGCAAGTGAGCAGGCAATGTGTGCCAAATACATTTTGGAGTCTGTGCTGTACTGGGCCGAAGAGTACCATATGGATGGATTCCGCTTTGACCTGATGGGACTTCTGGATGTGGAGCTGATGAACAGGATTCGAAAGGAACTGGATGCCCGCTATGGAACCGGGGAAAAGCTGGTTTTTGGAGAGCCGTGGAGAGCGGATGAAACGGCTGTGGAAGGAAATGCTCTCCTGGCGGATAAAGCACATATCCATCTTCTGGATGAACAGGTAGGGATGTTTTCGGACGATACGAGAGATGCCATCAAAGGTTCGGTCTTTGAGGCAGAAGAACCGGGATTTGCAAATGGAGGGAAAGATCTGGAAGAGCAGATACTGGCCTCTGTGAAAGCCTGGTGCGGACAAAAGGAGCCGAAAGTGAAAGCACCATCCCAGGTGATCACGTATGTGTCTGCCCATGATAATCATACACTCTGGGATAAACTGTGTGAAACAACAGCGTCAGAAGAATTGAGAAGAAAACAGTACCGTCTGGCAGCGGGAATGTATCTGACCTGTCAGGGAATTCCGTTTTTGTTATCTGGAGAGGAGTTCGCACGGACAAAAGGCGGCAGGGATAACACGTATAATGCACCGATCACCATCAATCGTCTGGATTGGGAACAGGCATACAAGGAACAGGAGCTGGTGGAATATTACCGGGGACTGATCACACTGCGAAAAATGCTGCCGGGATTGTGGGATAAAAGCGCACAGGCGGCAAAACGCATCTTAAAAACGTAGGAAAACAGATGGTTGTGTGGGCTTGTATGTGGATAACCAGACAAAAGAAAAAGCAGAACTGTGGAAAACACTCTGTATTGTATATAACGGCAGTGAAAAACAGCAGGAAGTGAAACTTTTGAAAGGGACATGGGAAGTTCTTGCAGACGGAGAGGACAGCTTTTTATGGAAACATCCACAGATTGCAGCGGAACATATGAAAGTTTCTCCGGTCAGTATTTTGATACTTGGAAAAAAGGAAGAGAGCAGGTAAAGTGTGATGAAATGGATGTATGGAAAACAAGACTGGAAAACAAGAGAGCGGGGACTGGAAAACTGTTATTTGATGACCAACGGACTGGGGGGATTTTCCTCCATGACGATGACGGGGGCAGTGTCAAGAAATGACCATGCACTGTTGATGGCCTGTACAACAGCGCCAAACTGCAGATACAATATGATACACCGCTTAAAGGAAGAACTTCTGACAGAAACAGGAGACGTGCTTACACTGTCCACACAGGAGTTTGAGGAGCAGACACCGGAGGATGGATATCTTCATCTGGCGGCATTTTCCTATGAAGATACTCCGATCTGGAGATTCCTTGTAAATGGTGTGGAGATCAAAAAAGAGATTGGAATGCCACAGGAAGAAAATACAGTGGCGCTTCATTATGAAATCAAAAACCGCAGCAGCCGGAATGTGGAATTTGTGCTGACTCCATTTTTCCAGTTCGTACCAAAGGGAGCCGATCTCTTGCCGGATCAGGAAATCGTATTTACAAAAGGAGCCGTGGAAAGTGAAGGAATGACACTGCATCTTCGTACAAACGGAATGATAAAAGAGATCGCAGAGACAGAGGAAGTTTATTTTTACCGCTATGATGTCTGTGACGGACGCAGGGCGTATGGACACGCAAGAGCCAACCATCAGATCCGTCTGCAGGCAGAGGCTGGAAAACAGGTGGTCCTGGAAGTAGTCTATGAGATGGAACCATCAAAAAACAGTGCACAGACGATCATTGAGCAGACGAAAGCAGACAGAAAACAGCTGGAGGAAACAGCCGGATTTACTTCGGAGGCTGGGAAAATGCTTTCAAAAAGTGCCAGACAGTTTGTTTCAAAACGGGAATCCACGGGGGGAGATACGATTTTGGCAGGATATCCGTTTTTTTGAAGACTGGGGCAGAGATACGATGATTGCACTTCCGGGAATCTGCATTTCTACCGGACAGTTTGAGACTGCAAAAAGGATTCTGCGCACCTTTGCACAGAATGAGAGAGACGGTCTGATGCCGAATCTGTTTCCAGAGGGAGGAAACGAACCGCTGTACAATACAGTCGATGCGGCACTGTTGTTTATCAATTGCGTGTATTTGTATTATGAAGCAACAAAAGATATGGAGTTTGTCCGGGAAGTGTATCCGGTGATGGAGCGGATCATGGATGGATATCAGAGCGGGACAAAGTTTGGGATCCACATGGATACAGACGGGCTGATCTGTGCAGGGGAAGGTCTTGCTCAGGTGACCTGGATGGACGTACGTGTGGGAGAGATTCTGCCGACTCCAAGACACGGAAAGCCGGTGGAGATCAATGCCTACTGGTACAATGCCTTAAAAATTATGGAAACATTTACAGAAGAAACAGAAACAAGCAGATACTACGCGCAACTGGCAGAAAAGGTAAGGGATTCGTTTACAGAAAAATTCTGGATGTCGCAGAAAAATTGTCTGAAAGACCTGGTTTCCGGAACAGAGGCAGATACCCAGATCCGCTGCAATCAGATCTGGGCACTCTCCATGCCGTTTACGATGCTGGAGCCGGAAAAAGAGCGGAAGATAGTGGAAACTGTTTTTGAAAAGCTGTATACTTTTTATGGGATGCGTACACTGGAAGAAGCAGATCCGGAATTTCATCCATACTATGAAGGAGCGATGGAAAAGCGGGATATGGCATACCATCAGGGCACTGTATGGACGTTCCCACTGGGGGCTTACTATCTGGCGTATCTCAAGGTTCACGCATACAGTGAACGCGCAAAACAGGACGTAAAAGAGCAGCTGGAAGTTCTGGAGTGCGCACTTAAGGAAGGGTGCATTGGACAGCTGCCGGAAATCTACGACGGGAAAAACCCAGTGTCTTCCAAAGGCTGTTTTGCACAGGCATGGAGTGTCGGAGAATTGCTCCGTGTATATGAACAGATTGAAAAAAAGAAGAAATAGAACATGGAATCTGAAAGGAGAATGACAATGGAAAAAGAATTAGAGCAGATGTTACAGACAGTTTGCAGCAAAGGAATAAAAGAGGCATCCAGTGAAGAGATCTACGCAGCGCTTCTTCAGTGGTCCAAAGAAAAAATGAATGGTATGAAACACAACGAGGGAGACAGAAAACTGTACTACATTTCCGCAGAATTTCTGGTAGGGAAACTCTTGTCCAACAACCTGATCAATCTGGGTGTATTTGAAGAAGTCAGAGAAGTGCTGAAAAAACACGGACACGATCTGACAGAGATTGAAGAAGTAGAATTGGAACCATCTCTTGGAAACGGAGGATTGGGACGTCTGGCAGCATGTTTCCTGGATTCCATCGCAACACTCGGACTCAATGGAGACGGTGTGGGACTGAACTATCACGACGGATTATTCCTTCAGAAATTTTCTGATAACAAACAGTGGGAAGAGAAAAATCCATGGATCACAGAAAAGAGCTGGCTGACAAAAACAGATGTGAGTTTTGAGGTTCCGTTTAAAGATTTTACCCTGAAATCTACCATGTATGACATTGACGTACCGGGATATCAGAGCGGCTGCAACAAACTGCACCTGTTTGATCTGGACAGTGTAGATGAGAGCATCATTGGAAATGGAATCCAGTTCGACAAACAGGAGATCCATAAAAACCTGACATTGTTCCTCTATCCGGATGACAGTGATGAAGCAGGACAGCTTCTGCGTATTTATCAGCAGTATTTCATGGTCAGCAATGCAGCACAGCTGATCCTCAAAGAAGCCGAGGATCGTGGGGTGAATCTGTATCACCTGCATGAGCATGTGTGCATCCAGATCAATGATACACATCCGACTATGGTCATTCCGGAACTGATCCGTATCCTGACAGAACAAAAAGGATTTAATATCGATACTGCAGTGGACGTGGTGAGCAAGACTTGTGCGTATACAAACCATACGATCCTGGCAGAGGCGCTGGAAAAATGGCCGATCTCTTATCTGGAGAAAGTGGTACCGCATCTGATGCCGATCATCCGCGAACTGGATCGAAGAGTGAGAAGAGATTTCCACGATCCGAGAGTGTATATCATTGATGAGATGGACCGCGTGCACATGGCACACATTGATATTCATTTCGGATATGCAGTAAACGGTGTGGCAGCGCTTCACACAGAGATTTTAAAAGAATCTGAGCTGAAACCGTTCTACGATATTTATCCGCAGAAGTTCAACAACAAGACCAACGGAATCACATTCCGCAGATGGCTGGTACACTGCAATCACAATCTGGCAGAGTACTTAAAAGAACTGATCGGACCTGGATATATGGAGAATGCAGAAGAACTGGAAAAACTTCTGGCATATCAGGATGATGAGAATGTTCTCGCAAAACTGAAAGAGATTAAAAAAGAAGCAAAAGCAGAATTAAAGAAATATCTCAAGATGACACAGAATGTGGAGATTGATGAAAATTCTGTATTTGATATCCAGATCAAACGTCTCCATGAGTATAAGAGACAGCAGATGAACGCACTGTATGCGATCTACAAATACAAAGAGATCAAAAAAGGAAATCTGCCGAAACGTCCGCTCACAATGATCTTCGGAGCAAAGGCAGCACCGGCATATACGATTGCCAAAGATATCATTCATCTGATCCTCTGCCTGCAGCAGCTCATTGACAATGATCCGCAGGTAAGCCCGTACATGAAGATCGTGATGGTAGAAAACTACAATGTGACAAAGGCAGAGAAACTGATCCCTGCATGTGATATTTCCGAGCAGATTTCTCTGGCTTCCAAAGAGGCTTCCGGAACCGGAAATATGAAATTTATGCTCAACGGCGCTGTGACGCTCGGAACAGAAGACGGAGCAAATGTGGAGATCCATCAGCTTGTCGGCGATGACAATATTTACATTTTCGGAGAAAAATCTGAAAAGATCATCAAGCTGTATGAAACAGGAGAATACTGTTCGAAAGATATTTACGAAAACGATCCGATGGTAGAAGAGCTGGTAGACTTTATTATCAGTAAAGATTTGATCCGCATCGGAGATCCGGTGAACCTGGGACGTCTGTACAAAGAAATCGTAGGCAAAGACTGGTTCATGGCACTTTTGGATGTGAAAGATTATATCAGAACAAAAGAGCAGATGCTTTCTGATTATGAAGATGAAAAAGCGTGGGAGAAAAAAATGCTGGTGAACATTGCCAAAGCCGGATTTTTCTCTTCCGACAGAACGATTGCAGAGTATAACAGAGACATCTGGCATCTGTAGGATATGGCAAAAGCCAAAGGAGAGAGTAAAATGAGAAAAACAGGAATTTTGATGCCTGTATCTTCCCTCCCGTCTCGAACGGGAGTGGGAGAGATGGGGGCAGAAGCATATCATTTTCTGACATTGTTAAAAGAAAGCGGTATAAAGATCTGGCAGATTTTGCCGATGAATCCGGTAGGATACGGAAACTCCCCGTATCAGCCATATTCTTCCTGTGCAGGGGATGAGTTATATATCAGTTTGGATACGCTGTATGAGGAAGGGCTGTTAAAAGAAAGACCAGAAGGGTTTCACGAATATGCGACGAAAGTCGATTATGATGCTGTGCGTCTGCACAAAGAGCCTTATTTAAGAGAAGCTTTTCAGACATTTCTTACAAGTGGCGGCTGTGAGACAAAAGACTATCAGGAGTTTGCAGATCAGAGCTGGGTATATGAATATGGTGCTTTCCGTGCGCTGAAAAAGGCAAACGGGGGATGCTGCTGGAATGAATGGAAACAGGAAGATAAAATGTGGCCGGATGCGAGAACGGATTTGGCGCCTGAGTTAGAAACAGAAGTGCAGTATCATATGTTTTTACAGTATGTATTTTTCAGTCAGTGGATGAAACTGAAAGAAAAGGCCAATGCGTATGATATTCAGATCATGGGAGATGTGCCGTTTTATGTGGGGGTAGATTCTGTGGACGTGTGGGCAGCAAAAGACAATTTCCTTCTGGATACAGACGGAAGGCCGATCTTTATTGCAGGAGTTCCGCCGGATTATTTCAGTGCGACCGGTCAGAGATGGGGCAATCCAATCTACAACTGGGAATATTTAAAAGAAAACAACTATCAGTTCTGGGTGGACCGGATCGGATACAGCAGCAAGCTGTTTGACATTATCCGGATCGATCACTTCCGGGCGTTTGACACCTTCTGGAAAATTCCGGCAAGTTGTCCGACAGCTGTGGAAGGCGAGTGGATTGAGGCGCCGGGATATGAAGTGATTGACACGCTCAAAGAGAAGATCCCGGGTGTAAATCTGGTGGCGGAAGATCTGGGAGATCTCAGACCGGAAGTACTGGAATTGAAGGATCACTATCATCTGAAAGGCATGAAGATCCTTGTATTTTCGATTGAGACAAAAGGAAAATATGCATATGACAGCTTCCGCGATGTAGAAAATATGATCGTGTATACGGGAACGCATGACAATGATACTTTGATGGAGTGGTATCATAATCTGACCTGCGCGGCGAAGCGTAAAGTGCGCAGATTTCTCACACGTGAGGGAATCAGGCAGGGAAGTGTCAAAGACCGTCTGCTTGCTTATACATTAAAGAGCAAGGCAGAATATGCGATCATTCCGATGGCGGATATTTTAGGGCAGGGAAAAGAAGGGCATCTGAATACACCGGGGACAGTCGGTTCTCCGAACTGGGAGTGGAGAATGCCGGACTTTACACTTGCCGGGAAAGAACTGAAACGATATAAAAATCTGATCACATTCCGGAACTAAAGGAGAGACAACATGCAATTTGCTGGAATTTTTCATAAAACATCAGAACAGATGAGTTATACGTTAAATGAAAATGAGCTGATCGTAAACTTAAGAACAGGATATGATGTCAGACGGGTCTTCATTCATTATGGAGATCCGTTTGAATCGGGAATCCTTGGCGGAAACGAGAAATGGACCGGAAAGAGAGAGGAAATCTGTTTTAAGAAACGTTTGCGTCACCAGCTCTGGTGGACAACGACATTGGTTCCAAAGTATAAACGCTGCAAATATTATTTTGAATTACATACAGAGGAAGAAGTCTGGTATTATTTTGAGGATGGATTTCTGACAGAAGAACAGATGCAGATGGATGGAAGGATGCTGCAGTGCTTTACCGTACCGTGGATGAATCCTGCGGATATTAATGTGACGCCAGACTGGGTCAACGAGACAGTATGGTATCAGATTTTTCCGGACCGGTTCTGCAGGGGAGCAGATACGAAGGAAGAGGCCGGTGTGACGAAGTGGCGCACTGGTACTGTGACCAATGAAGAGAGGTTTGGCGGAAATTTAAATGGAATCCGGGAAAAAAATTCCTTATCTGGAAGGGCTCGGAATCACGGGAATCTACCTGAATCCCATTATGAAAGCAGAATCCAACCACAAATATGACACCACAGATTATACGGTGATCGATCCTCATTTTGGAACGGAGGAAGAATTTAAAGATCTGGTAGAAGAGGCACATCAGCATGGGATTCGGATCATGGTGGATGCCGTGTTCAATCATTGTGGAAGAAAGTTTGCACCATGGTTGGATGTTCTGGAGAAAAAAGAAAAATCTGCGTATGCAGACTGGTTTATGATCCATGACTGGGAAACAGTCGAAAAACGGGCAGATACGAGAGACGGACGGTTTTATTCATTTGCATTTACTGATGGAATGCCAAAGCTGAATACAAATAACGAAGAAGTAATTCAATACTTCTGTAAAATATGCGAAGACTGGATCCGCAAATTCGATATTGACGGAATCCGGTTTGACGTGGGAAATGAAGTTTCCCACCGTTTTCTGAAAAAAATCCGGGAGCATTTAAAACAGATGAAACCGGATCTGTACTTACTGGGTGAAATCTGGCATGATGCAAGTCAGTGGCTTCTGGGAGATGAGTACGATTCTGTAATGAACTATCCTCTGATGAGCGGAATCCATGATTTCTTCTTAGATCGGGGAATGGAAAAAGAAGAATTTGAGTATATGGTGAACCGCTGTTATACGATGTATATGCAGCAGAGCAACAATGTGATGTTCAATCTTCTGGATTCTCATGACACGCAGCGTCTGATGAGTCGGTTTGATGATCTGGATCTGTTTTACCAGCAGCTTGCCGTGTTGTTTACAATGCCGGGAAGTGCCTGCATTTATTATGGAACAGAGATTGCAATGGAAGGCGGTTTTGATCCGGACTGCCGCAGATGTATGCCGTGGCAGGAACTGGATTCATCCGAAAACCAGGAAAAAATCCAGATCATGCAAAAGCTGATCGCAATGCGGAAACAGGAAGCAGCCTGCAAAAGTCTGTATTTCCATTTTCCGAATGAGTATGAGAAGAGACGTCTTGTGGAGTATATCAAACTGGATCAGGACGGCAATCAGCTGGAAGTACTCTTAAACTGTTCTGAGGAATCGGTATCAGTAAAAGAAGAGGGAGAAGTTTTGTTTTCCCGCAGATTTGAGCAGGGTGTATTGAAGAAAAACGGAACTTTGATCAGAAGAAAGAAATAAAGGAGAACGTCAATGGAAGGGACAAGAAAAGAACACTGGTGGAGGGATGCGGTGATCTATCAGATTTATCCACGCAGCTTTCAGGACAGCAATGGAGATGGGATCGGAGATCTGCGAGGGATCATTCAGAGACTGGATTATTTAAAAGAGCTGGGAATCGATGCGATCTGGCTGTCTCCGGTCTGCAAATCCCCTCAGGATGACAATGGATATGACATCTCTGATTATCAGGATATCGATCCTATGTTCGGAAGTCTGGATGACATGGAAGAGCTGATAAAAGAAGCCAAAAGAAAAATATCCGGATTATCATGGATCTTGTGTTAAACCATTCTTCTGATGAGCATCGCTGGTTTCAGGAGGCAAAGAAAAGCAAGGATAACCCGTACCATGACTATTATGTCTGGAGAGATGGGAAAGAGGGCGTGTATCCGAATGATATGAGATCCGTATTTGGGGGACCTGCCTGGGAATGGGTGCCGGAACTGGAACAGTACTATTTTCACCAGTTTTCGGTAAAACAGCCGGATCTGAACTGGGAGAATCCAAAAGTGCGCCGTGAGATCTATGATATGATCCTCTGGTGGATGGAAAAAGGAGCGGGTGGATTCCGTCTGGATGTGATCGATCAGATTGCCAAGGAGCCGGATCAAAAGATCACAAACAACGGACCGAGACTCCATGAGTTTATTCAGGAACTGAGCAGGGAAACATTCCAAAAGGGAGATCTGATCACAGTAGGAGAGGCATGGGGCGCAGATATTGAACGCGCCAAATTGTACAGCAATCCGGATGGAAGCGAGTTTTCTATGGTGTTCCAGTTCGAGCATATTGGTCTGGATCAGCAGGAAGGAAAGTCGAAATGGGATGTGGCGCCGCTTCCAGTAGTGAAATTAAAACAGGTGCTTGCAAAATGGCAGAGAGAACTGCACGGATGTGGATGGAACAGTCTGTTCTGGAACAATCACGATCTGCCAAGAATCGTGTCCCGTTGGGGAAATGATCAGAAATACCGCGTGGAATCTGCAAAGATGCTTGCTACCTTGCTGCATGGAATGCAGGGAACTCCTTATATCTATCAGGGAGAAGAACTGGGTATGACAAATGTGCGCTTTGCAGATATCAGCCAGTATCAGGATATTGAGACACTGAATATGTACAAAGAGCGTCTGGATGAAGGATACAGCAAGGAAGAAATCATGAACTCCATTTATGCAAAGGGCAGGGACAATGCAAGAACGCCGATGCAGTGGAGTGGTGAGGTGAATGCAGGATTTACAAAGGGAACCCCATGGTTGGAAGTGAATCCGAATTATACGAAGATCAATGCCGAGTCGGAACTATCCGATCCCGATTCTGTATTCTACTATTATCAGAAGCTGATCCGGCTGAGAAAAGAACATTCCGTGTTTGTAAACGGAGAGTTTACACTTTTGATGGAAGAGGATCCGCAGGTGTTTGCCTATATAAGAAAAGAAGGCGATACAGAAGTCATGGTATGTGCAAATTTCAGTGAAACACCGGCAGCGTGCGATCTTTTGAGTGAATGGAAAGACGGAGAGGTACTGATCTGGAATTATAAGGAAAAAGGAGAGACTGGAGTGCTCAGACCTTATGAAGCAATGATGATCAGAAGATAAATAGAGAATCCATATTTGAGAGAGGGGGAGGAATCTTCCTCTCTTTTTACGTAATAAGAAACGATGGAGTTTTCAAGGTGAAAAACAAATTTCAACTTTCTCTTTTTAAATAATCGTGCTATAATGCAGAAAAGCATAAAAATTCTGGTTTTCTAAGCGGAACCATACCGCATCTTTTATTCTAAGTCATATCGGAAAATCTCTATGCTTTGATTTCAATCTAAAACAGCAGAGAGGTTTGAGAGAAAGATGCCGTATTGGAAAGCCTCCTGCAGCTATTTTCATTCAAGGAGGTATTTATATGAACCAGACAACACCAACACAGCCTGTAAACAGACTGTACAAATCGAGGATTTTTTGCCATGCTCTACAGTGACAGGAAAGATCTGCTCGATCTGTACAATGCGGTCAGTGGAAAACATTATGAAGATCCGGAATTGTTGGAAATCAATACACTGGAAAATGCAATCTACATGTCGATGCATAATGATCTGTCCTTTCTCATTGATTCCAGACTTTCCCTGTATGAGCATCAGTCCACCTACAGTCCCAACCTGCCCCTGCGGTATTTGTTTTATATCTCGGATCTGTATTCCGGGATGACAAAAGATGAAAACCTGTATGGTACGAAAAGGATTCAGATCCCGACCCCGCAGTTTGTGATTTTTTACAATGGAAGTCAGGAACAGCCGGATCGAAAAATTTTAAGATTGTCTGATGCGTATTGCGTCAAAGAAGAACATCCGGCATTGGAGCTGACTGCGGTGATGCTGAACATCAACCGCGGGCATAATGAGAAGTTGAAGGAAATGTGCAAATCTCTGAAGGATTACTCGGAATATACTGCAAGAGTGCGGGAGTACGCCCAGGTAAAGCCGGTGGAAGAAGCAGTGGAACAGGCAATCAGTGAGTGTATTCAGGAAGGGATTCTTTCAGAGTTTTTGAAACAAAACAGAGCGGAGGCGAAACAAGTGAGTATTTATGAATATGATGAGGAAAAGCATATGCGGCAGGAGCGGGAAGCGTCCTGGGAAGAGGGCAGAGAGGTTGGAAGAGAAGAAGGACGAGAAGAGGGAATTAAAAAGGGAAAACAGGAGCTTTTAGAAAGGCTGATTCAAAAGAAACTGGTAAAAGGAAAATCTATTTCTGAGATTTCAGAGGAACTTGAAGAAGAGGAAGATGTTATTGCACAAATGATCCGAGAGATGGGAGAAGAGAGGGCAGCGGGCAAAGAAGAACAATAGAAAATACATATTTGGGGCTGTCGGGAAATAGATCGTTCTAAATAGGGGGCAGATGTGACTCGCACGAGTTGCATCTGCCCCCAAAACTTTCCCGTTATCCCAATTCTGAATAGCCGGTAAACCTGTAAACTTAAAAATTTTTCAAACCCACAGGAATAAACTTTCACTTCTCTCATATACATGGGATAAAGAGGTGGACAAGATGAATGAAGAGAGAAGAAAACAGCAGATCCTTCACATTCTGGCGGCCGGAATCCGCAAGGTGATGGAGGAAGCGCACCTGGACTATGGAAAGCTCCAGGAGATCCGGCTGCGAACAGATCAGCCGCTTCTGATCCTGTATCGAGGGAGAAGAATTATTTTTGCCTGCAGGACGGGCGAAAAAGCATATGGTGACAAAAGAAGAGATAAAGGAGACGCTGGAATACAGCAGTCATTATTCCCTTTATGCGTATGAAAATGAAATCCGGCAGGGATTTCTGACAGTGGAAGGAGGACATCGTGTGGGGGTGGCAGGAAAAGCAATATTAGAACAGGAAAAGGTGAAAAGTCTGCAGCATATCTCGTCTGTAAATATCCGGATGTCACATGAAATTCCCGGATGTGCGGACAGGCTGCTTCCGATGATCACAAAGAACAGAGAGGTATGTCATACACTGGTCATCTCTCCGCCATGTGGTGGAAAGACACGCTGATCCGGGATTTGATCCGGCAGATTTCAGACGGGAATGCGCATGTGAAAGGATGCACGGTAGGGGTTGTGGATGAACGCTCCGAGATCGGAGGCTGTTATCTGGGAGTGGCACAGAATCATCTGGGGAGCAGGACGGACATTCTGGATTGCTGTCCAAAAGCAGAGGGTATGATCATGCTGATCCGATCGATGTCCCCAAGAGTTCTGGCTGTGGATGAGATCGGGGCACAGGAGGAGATCCGTGCCGTAGAGTATGCTATGCAGTGCGGTTGTAAGCTGATCGCCAGTGTACATGGGAATTCGATGGCAGAGATCGCGTCCAAGCCGGGACTGGGGGAACTGGTGAGACAGCGGCGCTTTGAGCGCTATGTGGTACTGGAGAACAGAGAACATCCGGGAGAAATCAAAGAGATTTTCGATGAGCGGGGGAGTCTTTATGCAGAAACTGATCGGCTGCATTCTGATTCTTTTGTCAACCACGGCAGGGGGATTTTTTATATGGCGTGGAACAGCAGCAGTATCTGGAAAAACTGATGTACATCCGCCATATTCTGGAACTGATCCAGGGAGAAATCGAATACAGCGGCGCACCTCTTTTTGAGGTTTTTGGAAAAACTGCAAACCGGGTGCAGGAGCCTTATCGCAGCTGGATGCTGGATCTCAAAAGAAGGGTGGAGGCAAGAGGCGGGCAGAGTTTTCGGGGGATCTGGGAGGCGTGCACGGAAACAAAATTAAAGGAGCTTCATCTTAAGAGCAGGCATATGAGAGAACTTTCGGAGGTGGGGATGTATCTTGGACAGATGGATGTGAGGACAGGCAGAACAAGTATGCAGATGTATCTTGAGAATCTGGGGGCAGAAATCGAAGAAACCCGGCAGGAGATCACGGCAAAAAAGAGAATCGGAAACTGGCTCGGCGTGATGAGCGGATTGTTTCTGGTGATCGTATTATTTTAAGAAGAATTTTGCCGGGAAATCAGACAGGAGGAATTCATGACGATCGGTGTTATTTTTAAAATTGCCGCAGTCGGCATTCTGGTTTCTATTTTGAGCCAGGTATTAAAACACAGCGGAAGGGAAGAACAGGCGTTTCTGACAAGCTTTGCAGGTCTGATTCTGGTATTGTCCTGGGTGCTCCCATATATTTATGAGTTGTTTGCGTCCATGAAGCGCCTGTTTTCACTGTGAAGAGGGAGGCGGATATGAGTGTATTGCAGGTCAGTCTGATCGCGATGGTGGCGGTTCTTCTGGCAATTCAGCTCAAAGGAGGAAGAGCGGAGTACGGATTTCTGATAAATCTGGCGGCAGGCATCTTTCTTTTTTTCTGCATTGTGGGAAAACTGGAAGTGTTTATTCGGGCAGTGGAACAGATTCAAAGCTTTCTGACTCTTGATACGGAATATATTGCCATCATGCTCAAAATGGTCGGCATCACGTACATTGCACAGTTTTCTTCCGGAATCTGCAAAGATGCCGGGTATCAGGCGATTGCAGCGCAGATCGAGATATTTGGCAAGCTGGCGATCCTTGTGGTGGGGATGCCGGTCCTTCTTGCCCTTTTGGAAACAATTCAGGAGTTTCTGTTATGAGAAAATATGGGATATTCGGCATTCTCTTTTTGAGCCTGTGCCTGTTTGGGGCGGTACATACAGCGTATGCTGCAGAAGAGGAAGAAAGCCTGCAGATCACACAGGAAGAGCTGTTGGATGAATTTGATTTTTCAGATCTCGATGACAGTCTGAAAAAGATGTTCCCACGGGAAAAAATGACCTTCCGGGATGTTGTGGAGACGCTTGTGTCAGGTGATTTGAAAAAAGCGGGGAGCAGTTTACAGGCTTTCTTTCGATCAGTTTTTCTATGAACTGCAGACACACCGGAAACTTCTGGTATATCTGATTTTGATCGCAGTGATTGCTGCGGTGTTTGCAAATTTTTCCGGCGCCTTCGGAGAACGTCAGGCTTCAGAGATTGCGTTTTATATTCTTTATATGCTGCTTATCGCACTTTGTCTGAACGGGTTTCGATTGGCAGTATCCGAGATGGAGGCTTCGTTAAACTTCCTGCTGGAATTTATGAAGGTGCTTTGTCCGACGTATTTTTTAGCAGTTACAGCAGCCTCTGGAAGTGTGACATCCATGTTTTTCTTTGAAGTGGTACTATTTCTGATCTTTCTGGCGGAGGCAGTAATCCTGAATTTTCTGGTGCCTCTCGTCAATGTATATATGATGATCCAGGTGATGGGCAATCTTACCGGAGAAGAATTTTTGTCGCAGTTTGCTGAGCTTCTGGAAAAACTGACGGGCTGGACGCTAAAGACCATGCTGGCGTGTGTGATCGGGATCAATGTCGTACAGGGAATCCTTTCTCCTGCATTGGACTCCCTGAAACGAAGTTTTTGTTACAAAAACAGTGGAGGCGATACCGGGACTTGGAAACATGGCAGGTTCCGTGATGGATGTCGTACTTGGAACGGCAGTTCTGATAAAAAACGGGATTGGAATGGCAGGCGCGGTGATCGCAGCGGGTATCTGCATTATCCCGATCGTGAAGCTTCTTCTTCTGGCGTTTTTGTATAAAACAGTGGCGGCGGTGACACAGCCGATATCGGACAAACGAATTACAGCATGTATCGGAGGGGTCAGTGAGGGGTATGAAATGCTTGTGAAAGTAATGGCGACTACAGGGATTTTGTTTTTGCTGACCATCGCTGTGGTCGCGGCTTCTGCCACGTAAAAGGAGGGAGAAGACCTTGAAAGAACTCTATCAGTGGCTTCAGGATCTGGCGGTCTATCTGATTCTTGTCAGCGCCATTTTGCAGGCACTTCCACAGGAATCGTACCAAAAATATATCCGGTTCTTTTCCGGACTGGTACTGATCATTCTTCTGATGACTCCACTGTTAAGGCTGACCGATATGGAGGACAGTTTTAGAAGTCGGGTACAGGAACAGAACATGGAACAGGAGAGCGCTTCTTTTTTGGAAGAAATCCGGGAGAAGCAGGAAGAAGGAAAGGGAGAGATGACCCTGGAGACGGAAGAAAAAGAGCAGATCGAAGTGGAGGAGATTCAGATTGGAGAATAAATGGAAGCAGTGGATTTCCGGATTTGGAAAAAAAGGAAAACTGCCGGCAAAACAGCAGCTTTTGATCCTGCTTTTGGCAGGAATCCTGCTGGTGGTGGTCGTTTCCCCGGTTCCGGATCAGAAAGATCCGGAAATCGGGACAGGGGCGGGACAGGAAGAAACGGAAACAGAAGGGGGAGAGGCGACAGAACAACAGTATGAAAGATTGCTGGAAAAAAGGGTGGAAGATACCCTGGAATGCGTGGAGGGAGTCGGGAAAGTAAAGGTGATGATCACCTTGAAATCTTCGGAAGAGAAAGTGGTGGAAAAGGACAGCCAGAGGGAAGAAAATGAAATCACAGAGGAAGACAGTAAAGGAGGGAGCAGGGTTTCAGAAGATCGTTCGCTGAGTCATACCAGTATTTATGAGCAGAAATCCGATGGGACACAGACACCTTATGTGAGTAAGGAAATGGTGCCGGAGATTGAGGGAATGGTGATTGCAGCTGATGGAGGAGATGATCCGGTCGTGGTAAAAAATCTGACAGAGGCAGTGCAGGCATTATTCGGAGTGGAGGCGCATAAGATTAAAATAATGAAACGGACAAATGCATAAAACAGAAGGAAAAAGAGGAGGATATGATTTTGAAACGATTATTTAAGAAAAACCAGATCATTATTACAGCGCTGGCGGTGATGATCGCGATCGCAGGATATCTGAACTATTCAGGACGCCTGTTCGGAGCAAAAGAAGATGGGGCAAAAGAGGCGAGTGCCGGAACCGCCAATCAGGAACTTTTGGATATCTCGGCAGAAGATCTGGAGACAGACGGAGAGATTGCAAGCAATGATTCCGAAGTAGAGGGGACACCGGGGGAGGCTGTTTTGACCAGCGGTGAGGCGGAAAATACCGTAGCGCAGGCAAAAGTTGCCAGAGAACAGATGCGTTCCCAGAACAAAGAAACGCTTCAGGCGATCATTGACAACGCGAATATCAGTGAAGAAGAAAAGAAGGATGCGATCGCACAGATGCTGCAGATGACACAGCTCTCAGAGCAGGAAGTGGCGGTGGAGACATTGATGGCATCGAAAGGCTTTTCTGAATCCGTTGTCAGTCTGACTGCTGATTCTGCGGATATTGTGGTGAATGCAGCGGAATTAACAGATGCAAATCGTGCCCAGATCGAGGATATCGTGACCAGAAAAACAAACATTGCTCCGGAAAAGATTGTCATCACACCGATCCATGAGACTGCAGAAGCCGAAAAATAAAGAAATTTGGATTGCGGCAGAGAAATGCTTGTGATACAC
>ENA-OQNC01000063-OQNC01000063.1-human-gut-metagenome-genome-assembly--contig:-NODE-63-length-16702-cov-3.623590_pt1 | contig 16702 bp, 15 predicted proteins | sample MGYA00242626_ERZ504874 | MGnify/ENA primary metagenome ERZ504874 (study PRJEB26092, sample SAMD00036411) | human gut metagenome | host: Homo sapiens | study: EMG produced TPA metagenomics assembly of...
GGAACCTGTTTTTTTTCTATTATTCTTGGAAAAGGCTATCTTGCAAAATAAACCGACTGTCGGTTTATTTTGCAAAGAATTTTAATAGAATATAATTGAATTAAAAAGTGAATAATTGGAAAGTAGGAATAAAATTGTTGAAATCTTTGCGCCTGCAACCGCTTCTTGCCAAAATAGCGGTAGGATATATGGCCAAGATTGTAGTCATAAGTGGTATTGCTTACGTTGGCATCTGCGAATGGAAAGAGACTAAGGCCAGGGAAATGGAAGTACGGATGATTAACCGGAAAAAGCATGAGATAAATGATATATATGTGAAAATGCTCAGGCTTTCTTTCTTCTGTGAAACCTTTATGGAGTGGAGTGAGCAGGATTTTTTATTATTTCAGAAACAGAGACGGCACATTGACAGCCTGTTGTGTAGCTTGAGGTACTCCTCTTCCGGCTCACATACAGACAGCATCCGTAATTTGTGGAGAGCCAAGGAGCGGTATATGCGGGAAATCATATATTGGGTACACAGGCAGGAGGAAGCCGACCGGGAAATTGCAGCGCAAATTCCGGCCATTGCCAAACAGAGTGAACGGGAAAATGCCCCCAAAGGGGGATTCCTGAAGAGGTTGTTCGCAAAACGCCACAAGGCGGATACTCCTTCTGCCGCCTCCATGCTTCATGAACTTAACCGGAGCGTGGTTGGCAGACAGCAGGCGTATGCCCGGAAGCTGGCAGAACGGACGGACAGCTTGGATAGGATGAACAGAAGGCTGAACGTGCAGTTGCGGCAGATGATTGAGAATATGGATGGAACGGTACAAGCGGAATTGAAGAGACAGGAAGAAGAAGTTGCGGAAGCCGGGAAACGGTCATTTGCCACGGTCATCGGTCTGACGGCATTCATGGTTTTGCTGCTGATATGGTCCTATATGGTGATACACCGGGACATGATGCGTATAAACCGTTATAAAAAAAGGCTGGAAGGCACAGTCCGTCAGTTGGAGCAGACCGTTCTTGAAAACGAGGAACTGATTGAGGCAAGAAAGAAAATCATGCTGGCCGTAACCCATGACTTGCGTGCGCCGCTTGCTTCTATCAGCAGCTATGCGGAATTGCTTTCCACGGAAAGAGAAGTGTCGAAGTGCAGGGAATACAGCCGGAACATACGGCAGGTGGCGAGACACATGTCTTCCATGCTGAATTCCCTGTTGGGATTTTTCCGGTTGGAGAGTGGCGGGGAAAAGGCCGTTCCTGTCCCGTTCAGGTTATGTTCCGTCACCGAGATTTTGGAAACGGATTTTATGCCGCTGGCGGCAGGAAAAAACCTTTTGCTGAACGTGCTGAGTGCCGGAGATGCGGTTGTTATAGGAGATAGGGACAGGATAATACAGATAGGAAGCAACTTGTTGTCCAATGCAATCAAGTTTACGGAGCGGGGAAGTGTAACGGTTCGCACACAATTTGACCAGGGCGTATTGACGCTTATCGTGGAAGATACCGGCACCGGAATGGACGATGAGGAGCAGACACGCATTTTCACTGCATTCGAGAGGCTTCCCAATGCGATTGCGGAAGAAGGGGTCGGACTGGGACTTTCAATAGTAAAAGGTCTGGTCGGATTGTTGGACGGCAGGATTGAAGTGGCAAGCCGGAAAGGGGTGGGCAGCCGGTTCACTGTCTGTCTTCCTTTGGCTGTGGCAGAGGAAGCGACGGCGGAGAGCGGCAGGAGCCGGATTTCCGTACGGTCCTATACGGTACTGGTATTGGACAATGACACCGTTTTGCTGGCGGCAATCAGGGAAATGTTTGCGTATCACGGGGTGGCTTGCACGGTATGTGAGAACACGCGTGATCTGATGGAGCATGTCCGCAGCCGTAGTTATGACCTTTTGATTACGGATTTGAAAATGCCCCGGACAAACGGATTCGAGGTGTTGAAGCTCCTGCGCATGGCCAATGTGGGAAATTCACGGAGCATTCCGGTTATCGCGAGTACCGCATCGGGAAACTGCGATACGGGGGATTTGTATGCGGCAGGGTTTTCGGGCTGTTTGAAAAAGCCGTTTTCCGCCGAAGAACTTTTGCAGGTATGTACGGAATGTCTGGGAAGTGAAAGGCAGTCTGAACAAATAGACCTCGATGCCCTGCTGAAATATGGGAACAGGAGGAAGATGCTGGATACCCTGATTCGGGAGACCAGGAAGGATATGGAGGCTATGGCTGAATGTGCAGAAAAGAATGATCATGAGGCACTGAAAGAATGGATACATCATCTGACAGGCTCATGGGAGATCATTCATGCCGGCAAGCCGCTGCGTGAGTTGTTCGCACTGCTTCAGGATTCGGGAGAGTTTTCTGTGGACGAGTTCGGGCGGACTGTACAGCAGGTATTGGAAAAAGGAAAAGAAATAATATGTTTGGCACAACAGGCTAAGAAAGCTTATGAGAGTAATTGTTGTTGAGGACAATGTCTTGTTCTGTAATTATATCTGCAATTTTTTGCAGAAGGCGGATTTGGATACTGTAAGGACTTACAGGCTGGCACAGGCTAAGAAGGTCATTGGGACATCCGTCCGTGAGGATGACATCGTATTGGCGGATTTAAGATTGCCTGACGGGGAAAGTACCACGCTGTTGCAGTGGATGAGGGAGAACGGCTATATGCACCCGTTCATCATGATGACTAATTATGAAGAGATACATTCTGCGGTTCATACCATGAAGCTGGGTGCGGAAGATTATATCCTCAAACCGCTGGTTGAAACCAGGCTGCTGCCCGTAATCAAAAAAATAAGGACGGTGAACGAGGCTTTCACCAAGGTAATCTATGAACGCAAAAGCACCCCTTTTTGCGAGTTGAACCGGTACATTCACATGGTAGCGCCGACGGATATGACGGTACTGATATTGGGAAGCACCGGAACGGGAAAGGAACACCTGGCAAAAAAGATTCACAGGCAGAGCCTCAGATCCGGCAAGCCGTATGTAACGGTCGATTGCGGCAGTTTGTCCAAAGAGCTGGCACCTTCCGCCTTTTTCGGCCATGTCAAGGGGGCGTTTACCGGAGCCACAGAGGAAAAGGCAGGATATTTTCAGGAAGCGCAGGGAGGCACCCTGTTCATGGATGAGGTGGAGAACCTTTCGATAGAAACGCAGCGGATGCTGTTGCGTGCCATGGAGGAACGGCGATATCGTCCGGTAGGCGGACAACGGGACAGGCTGATGGATGTGCGCATCATTGCGGCCACCAATGAGGATTTGCAGGAGGCTGTTGCGGAAAAGCGTTTCCGGAAGGACCTGCTTTATCGCTTTCAGGATTTTACCATCACCGTACCTGCATTGCATAATTGCCTGGAGGATATACTGCCTTTGGCGGATTTTTTCCGGGAGCAATCTTGCGGGTTGCTCCGGAAAGAGGTCTTGGATTTTGACGAACCGGCAAAGAAGATGCTGCTGGGATACAGTTGGCCGGGAAATGTACGGGAACTGAAGCAGGTCATTCATGCGGCGGTATTGATATGCAAAGGAAAACTGATTACCCCCAATTCCTTACGGCTCCAATATACGGGAGAGTCCGTTTCTGACCCCATGGGGAAAGAGAAGATAGACAAGTGTTTGCAGAAAGATGAAAGAAGAAACATAGAACAGATCAAGACGGCTCTTTCCATCTCTAAAGGGAACCTGACACAGGCAGCGGCCTTGTTGGGAATCAGCCGCCCGACCCTTTACAAGAGAATGAGCCTGCACGGAATTTCCAGATAGGTTTGTTTGCGATACAGTTTTCCCCCTCATCAAAGGAAAATCGAATTTGTCTTGCCGGCCGCATTTGCCGAATCTTTTCGTGGAAATTTTCCTTGCGGCTTCGCCGTGGAAAATTTTCACGAAAAAGAATGCGGCGGCAATCCAGATTCGATTTGAAAAACGATTACAGGGGCAAACTGCGACCGACGTGACGCATGGATAAAGGATATGGGCTGCTTGAAGAGGCCGTGTTTCATAATCCATGAAATTCCACATATCCAGCCGGAATACAGGTCTTATGAAAGTCTTGCTGTAAAAAAGCGGAAGGCATGAGAAGACAGGGGGCTTCAGCTCCCTCTGTTCTGCATGGTTTTCTTTCCTGTCCGCCTGCTCTTTTTCTGGTGTCGGATGCGCAGGCTTTTTCCCTTCTGCCTCACGTATCTTCTCTCTTTCCGTTCATTCACTTCCCCTCTTCTCCGTTCACGGTTTAGCCGTTGGAAACAGTCGTGTTTATGACATCTGATGACATTTGATGACATCTGATGACACCTTTTTGAAAATCAGCATATTATTTGGAAATACCCCATACCTTTGAAGCGTCAAAGCAATTCATTAACCCCTAAAAGAAAAGGTATGGCACAAGAAAAGACCCCGAACGAAAAGCCCAAACGGACTCGGAAGCCGAAGGCCGGAAGTGATGCTCTCCCGGTGGAACAGATTACGGAATTGATGCTGGTTCATAACAAGAACGATCCGAAATTCGGAGTACAGGCTGTCAGTGAAATTGACAAGGACGGAAAAGCGAAGACGGTTCCGGCGGACGAGAAGAATGAAAACTCATTCCTGAAATTCGACAAGAATTCGAGTATTCTCGAAAACTTCATCAAGAATTTTTGGAGCCAGCTCAAGGAACCTACCCATTTCCGCCTGCTCCGCATGACCTACCACGACTACAAGGTGAACAAGCAGGCCATCAGGGATTTGTCGGAGGGAAAGCAGACGGATGCGGTGAAAGAGTTCCTCAAACGCTACGAAATCCGTCCGAGAGAAAACAAGAAGGAACAAAGTGTAAACCAAAAAGAAACAACAGCTATGGCAGACAAAGAGACACAACCGCAGGAACCCCTGCAACAGAGCGAAGTACAGCAGGCGGCACAGCAACAGCAGCAGCCCCAGGCTCAACAGGCAGCGCAGGAGTCGCAAGGACCGCGTTACCGGTATAATGAGAACATGGTCAACTGGGAGGAGTTGGAAAAGGTCGGAATCTCAAAGGCTTCGCTGGAACAGCAGGGACTCCTTGATTCCATGCTGAAGGGCTACAAGACCAACAAACTGGTGCCCCTGACCATCCATCTTTCCGGTTTGCTGACAGCCAAACTGGATGCAAGGCTCTCACTCATCCCGCAACAGGACGGACAGGTGGGACTTGCCATTCACGGCATACGCAAGGAACCGCAGTTGGAACGTCCTTATTTCGGGTTTAACTTTAACGAGGAGGACAAGAAGAACCTGCGTGAGACCGGCAACATGGGGCGTGTGGCGGAACTCAATCTGCGCGGAAGTGAATATACCCCCTGTCTGATTTCCATCGACAAGAGCACCAACGAGCTGGTTGCCGTCCGTCAGGAGCACGTTTACATCCCGCAGGAAGTGAGCGGGGTCAAACTTACCGCAGAGGAAATCAGGCTGCTGAAGGAGGGACAGCCTGTCAAAGTGGAGGGCATGACTTCCAAAGCGGGCAAGGAATTCGATGCCACACTCCAGTACAGTGCCGAGCGCAGGGGACTGGAATTCATCTTTCCGAAAAACCAGATTTTCAACGAACGTTCCATCGGAGGCGTGCCTCTCTCGCCCACCCAGATAAAAATGCTCAGCGAAGGACATACCATTCTGGTGGAAGACATGAAGTTCAGGAACAGGAATGACACCTTCTCGTCCTTTGTAACGATAGACAAGGTAACGGGGCGCCCGAACTACACGCGGCACAATCCGGAAACCGGAGAGATTTATATTCCAAAGGAAATCTGCAACGTGCAGCTGACTGCCGAAGACAGGGAAACCCTGCGCAAGGGACAGCCGGTCTATCTGGAAAACATGATCGGGCGCAACGGGGAGGAATTCTCCTCGTTCGTCAAGCTGGATATGAATACCGGCAGGACGATGTATTCACGCACGCCGAACGGATTCAACGAGCAGCAGGCACCGCGTATTCCGGCGGAGGTTTACGGGCACGTGTTCACGGCACAGGAAAAAGCGAACCTCCAGGATGGCAAGACTTTGCTTGTCGAAGGGCTGAAAAACAACGGGCAGACCTTCAGTTCCTACCTGAAAGTCAATCCCTATTCCGGGCAGTTGCAGTATTTTCAGGAAAATCCGGACATCCGCAGGGACACTTCCCGCCGTGCCACACAGACGGAAACCGCACAGGGACAGCAGCAGGAGCAGAAGAAGGGTGCATCGCAGGCGGTATAGACCTGCTCGGAGAGAAACAGAATCAATCATACAAACCTAAAAAAAACGAAATCGTATGAATACGGATCAGAATACCCGTCATATTTATAAGACGGAAGATATCGACTGGGACGGTCTGAAGGCCGCAGGTATCAGTAAGAAACAACTGGAAGCGGAAGGCAACATGGAACTGTTGCTGCAAGGAAAGGAAACGGGCATCGTTCCGCTGAAACTCCATATTTCGGTCCTCAGCCTGACAATGGATGCCACGCTGAAGCTGGTACCCGACGGCAACGGCAGGCCGGTTATGGAAATAAACGGTCTCCGTCAGAAGGAGGAGGCGGCAGTTTGACCGGGAAACAATAAGTATAACTCACGTTCCGTGCCGTTCCTGACGGTACGGAACATCAAAAGGAAAAAGAATATGATAGCGATAGTGACTGACAAGCCCAATGTGGGCAGAGAGATAGCAAGGGTTTTGGGAGCTGACAGAAAAGAGAACGGATATATGAGCGGAAACGGATACATGGTAACATGGACATACGGCAACATGCTTTCCCTGGCGATGCCGAAAGATACCGGTACGGCATGGGTGGAGCGGGAGAACTTCCCCCTGCTGCCGCCTCCTTTTCTGACGGTACGGCATGTAAAGACGGACACGGGATGGAATCCCGACATCAATGCGGTGCTCCAGTTGAAGGTGATAGCCGGGGTGTTCGATGCGTGTGACACCATTGTTGCGGCAACCGACGCTTCCCGCGAGGGGGAAATGCTGTTCCGGTATCTTTATCGTTTTTTGGGATGCAGGAAACCTTGCCTCCGCCTGTGGATCTCCTCCTTGACGGACGAAGCCATTGCCAAAGGAATGGAAAACCTTCGTCCTTGCAGCCTGTTCGACAACTTGTTTTTGGCGGCAGACAGCCGCAACAAGGCCGACTGGCTTCTTGGAGTCAATTCGAGCTATGCCGTCTGCAAGGCGGTCGGTTTCGGGAACAACTCGCTTGGAAGGGTACAGACCCCTGTATTGGCAGCGATAAGCGGACGGTACAGGGAAAGGGAAAATCACATTCCCGCAGACAGCTGGCCCGTATTCGTCAGCCTCTGCAAGAACGGGAAGATAATAAAGATGCGGCATGTGGAAGATTTCTGCAACCGCCGGGATGCCCTGGAACTTTACGAGGACTGCAAGGCGGCAGGATATGCCCGTATCACGGCAGTCAGCAGCCGGACTGAGGAAATCACCGCACCTGCCCTTTATAACCTGACCGGGCTTCAGAAGGATGCGAACCGTTACCATAACCTGACAGCCATACGGGTGCAGGAAATTACCCAAAGCCTGTACGAGAAAAAACTGATCTCCTGCCCGCGCACTTCCAGCCGTCTGCTGCCCGGAGACATGTATGACATGTTGCCTCCGGTTATGGAAAAGCTGCTGTCCGGCAAGGAATTCCGCCAATATGCCGGTATGATCGACCTTGCTGCAAGGAAAGGCGTAACCGGAAATCAGGACACGGCGGAGCATCATGCCATTGTCATCACCGGCATACAGCCGGGGAACTGGACAGGGAGGAAAGGCTGGTTTACACCCTTGTTGTCGGCAGGATGCTTGAAACGTTCATGCCGCCCTGCAAGGTGGAATATACGACGGTTGAAGCGGTCTGTGCCGCACGCAAGTTCCGAATCCGTACATACCGTATTCTGGAAACGGGGTGGCTCGGTATCTTTCAGAGGGAACGGCTTGTCGCGGAAGACAACGACCTCTGTCCCGTACCCCCTGAACTTTTTCGGGAGGAGAAACTGCCGGTAACGGGATGCAGTCTTATACACAGGAAATCGCTGCCCGCTGCCCCTTATACGGATGAGGAACTGGCAGACTATATGGACAAGACCGGTCTGGGAACCGCATCCACGCGCACGAATATCATCCGTACGCTTCTGGAGCGTAAATATATCCGGTATTCGGGCAAATACATTATCCCGACCCCGAAAGGTCTTCTTTTATATGAAACGGTACGCGGAATGAAAGTGGCTGACTCCTCCCTCACCTCCGGCTGGGAAGCGGAGCTAGCACGGATTGAACGGGGAGAACTCACACAGAAAGAATTCCTGGATGGTGTATTGGAAACGGTAAATGAGGTTACCGGTGAGATTTTCCGGAAACTTTCGGAAGATGAACGGCCGCATGGTTCCATATAGACGGCTGGGCGGAAGGGTACGGAACAGAAGAGGTGCAGACTGGGGTCTGTGCCCTCTTTTTTTATATATGTACAAGATACGTTTTTCCGCTTTTAAGCGGCAAAGGTCTTGGATTGCCTCGTTTTTGCCGCAAGGCGGCCCCTTTCAGGGGCTGGTCGGCTAAAAGAAAATCATCCTCGCTTCGCTGCGGTATTTTCTTTTGCCAAGCCTTGCGCAAAAAGGCAATCCAAGGGCCGGAGGCCTATAAAATCGGGAAAACATATCCCGATGGGATTATTCATTCTTAAAAATTTAAAGACATGAAACTACAACTTATCGAAAACATCTGCAAGCAAACGGTCTCACTGGTTTTGCTTACGGGAATATGCCTGCTCTACAGCAAGGGGATCATTCCCGTGTATCTGCCCGTCCTGTTCCTTTTGTCGGGAACGCTCATCAGCCTCCTCTTCAGGACATTCACCCCTCATTGTAAAAATAATTATTGCCCTGACCGTCATGGGCATGCTTGTATAACCATCAAATGCAGAAGATATGAGAACTTACACATTTACATCCTCGGCTCCGGTCATGCCGGCTGCATGGCCTGCCACAAACCGGACAACACCTGTCAAAAGACAGCCTCCCTGTACGACAGACGGGCCCAGACGTATCGGCTACTATCTGGAACCGTTGAAAGGCATCGCCTCGAATCCGGACAGGCAGAGAATCCTGAAGGATTTTTTCAAGGAAACTTATGTATAACATTTTAAATTTTACCATTATGTTTTTTCAAGCAATCAACCAAATGATTACGACAGGCACAGACCTGAGTATCAACATCAGACGGGTAAACGACAATCTGACGGTAGCCGTCGTTCCCAGACGGTCGGGAGTAAAGGCCGGAGAACGCATTGTCCCGCTCATCCTGAACGGTACGCCGGAAGAACTGGATGCAGGATTCCTGCAGGCTGTCGGTGCACCCGTACAGAAAGCGCAAGGTATCCTTACCAACCTGGAATCGTTCGAGAAGCAGGCAGAGCAGGCGGTTTCACAAAGCAAAACCTCCAAGCCTACGGTGGAAAAGGAGTCCAAGGAAGCCCGTGAAAAACGGGAAAAGATGGAAAAACTGTTGAAGAAAGCTGAGGATGCCACGGCAGGAAAGCATTATTCCGAAGCATTGACCTGGTTCAGGCAGGCTAAGGTACTGGCACAGCCGGACAAACAGGCGGACATTGACAAAAAAATGGCGGAAGTGCAGAAGAAGGCATCCGAGGGAAGTCTGTTCGACATGGTACAGCCGCCGGTAACTGCTCCACAGCCATCCTTGCAGCAATCGGCTCCACAATCGATGGCAGCCCCGACGCCACAATACCGGAGCGGAGAGCAAGTTCCGATGTTCATGCCCGAACAGCCTGCCCCGGCTCCGCAACCCGTTGCACAGCCGCAAGTCCAGCCCGTACAATATAGGCAACCTGCACCGCAACCGGTTCCTCAGCAGGCTGCTCCACAACCGCAAGACATCCAGTTCCATCAACCGGTACAGGTGCCGCAACCGCAATTGGCGGACAATCGCTGGATGCAACAACCGGCTCCGTCACAGTATGCAACGGTGCAGGAGGCTGCAATGTATAACTTCGACAAGGATTACGAGGATGACCGGGAGCTGCTCAGGGAGGACCCTTATGCGGAATATCCGGACTTTCCGAAGGAATGCCGCATGACGGATATGGCACAAATGGATATGGTATATTGTTAAACCCTATAAAAGAAAAATAATATGGCACTTGAAATCAAAGGATTGCAGAGAGTATTCAAATTCAAGAAGGACTCTATGGAGCTCGTGTTGGATGATCCGAACAGCGAACTGTCCGTAAACGAGGTGATGGACTTCTATTCCATGACCTACCCTGAACTGACCACGGCAACGGTATATGGTCCTGAGTGGGAGGACGACAAGGCGGTTTACCGCTTCAAGACAACCATCGGAGTGAAAGGGTAAGCGGTATGGACAAGAAAAAAAAGGATAAGGAAACATGCAGACAGCTTTCAGAACAAGCCAAGGATGGACTGGCACGGCTGATTATTCTCTCAGTAAGTTCGTCCCACATCCGAAGGGGAACCTCGGAACGGAAAAGAAGGATACTTCCGCCACCGGGAAGCACAATGCTTTTCTGACCGGTAGAATCACACCCCTTGCACCGGATTATTGGCATCAGGATATGGATAATGATTCTCCGATCAATCTCACGACTCCGGAAAATTTTGACTATCTCTACCGGTCGGCATCAAGATATGCGGAACTTATGGGCATAAAACTCCCTTTCCGATACAGAAAGGGGGGTGCCCCCGCCTGAATATTACCGAGTTGTACAGAGTTATGGAAGAGTGTGTACCGGAGTGTATCAATCTGGAAAAGAAAAGCGGAAGGCTGCATTTCTGTCTGTTCCGCCATCACGACTGGCCGGAACCTGTCTTTGTTCTGGATTCCGGTTGATTTTACGGAACGGCTTCCGGCACCATTGAAGGACATTGTCAGGGAGTTCATCCGGCAATTTGTCCGGCATCACGGGCTGTACGATGTTACCGAGACATTTTATTATGACTTTGCCATAGAAGAGCTGGAAGACTGGGGAAACCGGGATTCCGATGCTTCCCCGAAGGAAATCAGGGCGAACAGACGGCTGGCGGATTCCTATCAGTCTGGAAAACGGATGAAAGCACTCAGACGGATGTCGGGCAAACCGTTCTGCAAGTCTTTGGAAGAGGCTGTGCGGAATTACCGGACAAAAAAGGAAAAAGAGCTGAAGCTGTTGGAACTGATAGAGGACGGCATGGCATTGATTACTCCGGAAAGCCCGGTCCTGACAGGCTACCAGTACGATTGGGCTTATGAAGAGGAATGCGATTTTCCCCCGGTGGGAATGGAAAGCCAGGTCATGCTGGTCTATTCTACTGGTGATACACTGGCGGAGTGTGTCAAGGAGTATATGAATTCGGACTACCGGGAGGTCTATGCCCTTACTCCGGTCACTTACAAGCTACTGACACCGGAAACAGACTGTCTTTTTCAGATGGATGACTATCCGGAAAGGCTTTCCAGATGGTTGGTGCGTTTTACAGACTATATTGATGACAACTTTTAAAACGAATGAAATGAATGAACTGACTAAGAAACTTCAACAGGTGATGGTTCCCAAAGCGGCACTGATTGCTTACGAATACAGTGATGGCCGCTATGGACACGGGACATATTATCTCGAACTGCATCCGATCAACGACAGAGGCCGGATGGAGGCTGCCGTCCCCGTTACGTATGAATTTATGGACTCCCTTGTGGAATACTATACGGATAACCGGCAGGATGTACCGCATGGGAAAATCCCCGCCAATATGCTGTGGTGCGATACACGCAAGGGACACGAGAGGTACATCTGGTACAATCCTCCGGGAAAACGGCAGATGTTCTTTTCCGAAAGGCTGAATATTCCGGACGGGACATTCCATGTACCCGGTGTCATTTACAGGGTTTCCGGTGACAGACTGGAAATTTTTGCCTATAAGGGAGAAGCACCGGCAGAAGACAGCCCGCTTTTCCTTGCCCCGTTTTTCAATGTAACGGGAAGCAGTGTCTGTCTGGGAAATGCCTCGTTGACTCCTCCGGAAAACATGACTTTCTCAAAACTCCTTGAGCATTGGGAAAAACGCTTCTGGCTCAGTGAATTTTCCCATTTGGGAGGAAGCAGGAACCCCACCGAAAGCAATCTGGTTTCGGTGACGGAAAAGGCACGGACCAATCCGTTTGACTATAACGAATTGAAACCTATGGACAGACAACTTAAAGACTTATTGGTATGAAAAAGATTCATTATACAGACAGATACCTGCTCAATCCCCACCATCCCGTAACCGTTTTCGTAATCGGTGCGGGCGGAACCGGATCGCAGGTGGCCACCAATCTGGCAAGAATGAGTATCGCATTGCAGGCACTCGGACATCCGGGCCTGCACGTGACGGTTTTTGACCCCGATACTGTCACGGAAGCGAATATCGGACGCCAGTTGTTCAGCGAATCCGAGCTCGGACTGAACAAGGCGGTGGCACTTGTAACCCGTATCAACCGCTTTTTCGGCTTTTCATGGGAGGCAAAAAGGCAATGCTATCCGTCAGGAACATCAGATTCCGTTTTGGCGAATATCATCATCACCTGCACGGATACCACCCGTTCACGGACCGGTCTGTGGCGTTTTTTGAAAAAGCATAGGGAACGTTCATACGATGACGAGAAATCACCGATATACTGGATGGATTTCGGCAATGCTCAGACCACCGGACAAGTACTGATAGGAAATGTCAAAAGCAAGATACCGCAGCCCTCCTCCATTGAATACCTGCCTATACCCAAGATGAACGTCATAACGGAGGAAGTTCCTTATTCCACCATCAGGGAGAAGGATTCGGGACCGAGCTGCTCGCTGACGGAGGCATTGCAAAAGCAGGATCTCTTCATCAATTCCATGTTGGCACAAATCGGATGCGACGTCCTGTGGCGCATGCTCAGGGAAGGAAGAACGTTCTACCGGGGAGCCTATCTCAATCTTGACACGTTACGGGTAAACCCCATCCCGGTATAGAACACAAACGTCAGTTTCTCCTGATACATAAAACGATGTATAGGAGAAACTGACGTTTTGGAACACTCCTGCCATGCGGTTTAATATTTCAGCCGTACGGCATTTGCCACTCCCTTTTCCGTCATGACCAGCTCATACCGGTCCAACTTTTCATAAAGTTTGCCCAATGTCTTGCATCCATATCTCCTGACCTTGAATTTGGGCATCATTTTTTTCAATGCACCGCCGATCAGTGAAAGGGAAACCTCTTCTTTGCCGTCAGCCGCCTGCTCAAAAGCCTTGTCGAAATACTCCATATCCCTTCGGATAAAAAATTCGGGAGTGTTCTCCTCTGCCTTGCTTTCCTTCCGGTCGGCATACAGGAATACGGAACAGGACCGTACCAATGACACCGGGGTCTTTCCTTCCCCATATCCCAGCACTTTCACCCCGGCTTCCCGTATCCGTTGGGCAAGCAGGCTGTAATCACCGTCACTGGCCACCAGGCAGAAACAGTCCACCTGCCCGTCCCGAAGAATATCCATCGCATCTATGACCAGTGCAATGTCCGTCGTGTTCTTTCCGGGAACATGGGAGGAAGCTTGTACAAGCCTGAATCCATGCTCCCTGGCACTTTCCTTCCATGCGGAAAGCGCTTTCCTCGTCCAGTCTCCATAAATTCGTCTCACAACGGCATCCCCGTAACGGGAAACAAAGCCCATTATATCTTCCATCCTCTCAAAGGATGCGTTATCCCCGTCAATAAGGACTGCAACGGTATATCTTGAATTGGCATTTGTCTTCATAACAACTGTTTATGAAACAAAGTTAGCATAACTTTCCCATGTTGGTATTCCCGCCCTTATCTTTTTTCCCACGTTTCTGTAAAAACTCCTGTATTTCCGAGCTTCTGTAGAAGTTTTTCCCGTTATCGTCCGTTTGGTAATAACGGATCAGCCCTTTTTCCCTGTAACGGGCGACTGTCCGCAATGACACGTTTAGCAGTTTGGCAATGTCATAGTTGTCCAAAAGCTCGTCTCCGTTCAGGCAGTCCTTCACGCGTCCCATCCTGTCCAGTTTCTTTTCTATACGGTCAAAACCTTCCACTATGGTCATTATCATTTTTTCAAGCACTTCATTGTCTATATACATCATGGCAATTTTCTCCTGTCTTTTTAAAGGTTATTACTGGAATACCCTTTTCTTGTGCGCACTTTCAAGAGTATATGCCATGTTCAGTGAAAAATGTATGCCACATTATCCGTTTATATTGGATAAGAAATTGTATAACACTGCAAATCAATAAAATACAGATATAAAAATAGTATAGGGGAAATTGAAATGTAAAAATTCGAGGTGTAAAATTGTAAAATCCGTAATTGCATGAATATGGAAATAGTATCTATCGAGAAAAAGACTTTCGAGATGATGGTGGCGGCATTCGGCGCACTCTCGGAGAAGGTCGCCGCCCTGAGGCGCAAAAGCGACACGGGGCGCATGGAAAGATGGCTCACGGGCGAGGAGGTCTGCGGGCAGTTGAGAATAAGCCCGCGCACGTTGCAGACGCTGCGCGACAGGCGGCTTATCGGCTACTCGCAGATAAACCGCAGGTTCTATTACAAGCCGGAGGAGGTGAAGCGGCTGATACCGCTTGTCGGCACGCTCTATCCGCATGGCAGATGATTTGATTTATTCACCCACTGAATCCGAAGTTATGATGAACGAGACCAACGATGTTTTTACGATGGAAGACGAGCCGATAGCCTCTGTGATGCAGGATATGCGCAAAGGCTCTAAATGGCTGTCCGCATTTCTGGAAAGTTACCGTCCTCCGCTGGACGGGGAGCGTTACCTGACGGACGGCGAGGTGGCGGAACTGCTCCGTGTGAGCCGACGCACCTTGCAGGAATACCGCAACAACCGCGTGTTGCCTTTTATCCTTTTGGGAGGGAAGGTGCTTTACCCGGAAACGGGGCTGCGCGAGGTGCTGGAAGCGAACTACCGCAAGCCGCTGGAGTGAGGCGGTTGCATGAAAAAGTAAACGGGCGACACCTTTTGTGGTGCTGCCCGTTTACTTGTCTTATGGGGAATCTGTTTTTAACAGTACCCGACCTTTCCGTTCTGAATGAACATCACGTATGCCTGCCGGTTATCTTTTGAGAGTGCCTTTCCCACCAGCCATGTGCGGAACAGGTGGGTGTTGTAGGTGTTCAGCCGGAAAGCGACCGGGATGATGATTTCAAGCGCGTACACGTCCGCGTACAGCCCGTTTTCAAGCTGCATGTAGCGACACAACTCGTAGTCGTTAAGCACGTCCGACTTGCGGACTGCTTTGATGGCAGCGTTCACTGCCGGGACGGTCGTATGGAACAGTCCGGCGATTTCGGTGGCGGTCATCCACACTTCGTTACCGGTTACGCTGACCGCCTTGTCCTCTATGATGATTATGTCACGCTTCATGGCTTCTCTTTTTTAGATGGTACAACCTGCAAATTCCTCAATGCCGTTCAACCTTGCCGCAAGGATCTCCATGTCTTGATTGAGTTTTTCTTTGGTTATCTTCGCGTAAATCTGCGTTGTCTTTATGCTCTTGTGTCCGAGCATAGAACTGACCGTTTCGATGGGTACGCCGTTGGAGAGAAATACCGTTGTGGCCGCCGTGTGGCGGCTCTGATGCCACGTGATATGCTTGGTGATGCCGCAACGCTTGGCGACGGCACGGATACCGGCAAGGCACGTGTTGTAATGCGGGACGGGAAATATCCTGCCGTTCTCGCACAGTCCACGGTATTTGCCGATTATGCGGTTGGCGATGTCAAGCAGGCGGATGTTGGACACCACGCCCGTTTTCTGGCGGTTGATGTTTATCCACTCGTGTTCATCGAAATAGGTGCGGATATTCTCTTCCGTGAGGTTGCGCATATCCGAGAATGACAATCCGGTGAAAGCGCAGAACAGGTAGAGGTCACGGTACAGTTCCTGTTTGGCGTTTTTCAGTTTGCCCTCCATCAGCAGGCGGATTTCCTCTTTGGTAAGGAAACTGCGTGTCGTTTCCTCCTTCTTGATTTCATACTCGCGGAACGGGTCGCGCGTCAGCCACTCGTTGTTGATGGCGATGAATACCATCGTCCGTAGCGGGCAGACGTACAACCAGACGGTATTGGTGCAACAGTGCTTGTCCGTGCGCAGGAACATCTCGAAGTCGGAGATGAAAGCCGGGGTAAGCTCTTTCAGGGCGATGTCCTTCACATGGTAGCGGATGTCGAGGAACTCTTGCAGGTGCTTGTAAACGATACGGTACTTTTCCAGTGTGCCTTTGGCTTTCATGCCTGCCTCCACCTGTTTCTCATAGTCCTCGTTGTGCTGGCGGAACACCTGCATCAGCGTGTGGTAGCGGTGTTCCAGTCCGAGAAAGGCGTTCTTCACCTTCTCCGCCGTGACGAAGTTGTCACGCTCCATGATTTCCTGATAATGCCTGTTGATGCGTACCCGCATCTTGTCAAGCATACGGTTCGTTTCGAGTGCCGCCGTGCTTCTGCCCGTGACACGTCCACCTTTGGTGTCCCACAGTTTCGGATCGACAGTCAGTTTGCAGCTGAACTGTGTCTGGCTGCCGTCCACCGTGATGCGTCCCATGACGGGAACTGTCCCGTCCTTTTTCACTACCTGACGCTTGAGGTAGTAGATTACTGAAAATGTACTCTTCATCGTCCTTAATTTTTTTGGTTTCA